>JAEEGL016060157.1_pt1 | contig 17024 bp, 13 predicted proteins | sample 9134231 | NCBI WGS metagenome assembly JAEEGL01 (sample SAMN16246548, study PRJNA631951) | gut metagenome | biome: gut microbiome; feature: rumen; material: fiber-attached | host: Bos | place: Iran: Karaj | collected 2018-10
CCTCCGCTCCGAGCCTGATAGCGTCGGAAGCGTTGTCGGGAGTGTCGGCGTTCGTCCTGATCCTGAGCTTTCTGAACTCGTCGGCCCACTTCATGATCCTCTCGAAATTGCCGGTGATGGAGGCGTCCACGGTAGCCACGTCTCCCAGATATATCTTTCCCGTAGAGCCGTCCAGGGAAATATAATCGCCTTCATGGACATCCACTCCTCCGAGGGTGAATTTCCTCCCGCCCTCGTCAAAGAGCATGTCTCCGCAGCCCGATACGCAGCAGGTGCCCATTCCGCGGGCGACCACGGCCGCATGGCTGGTCATTCCGCCTCTCATTGTGAGTATTCCCTCTGCGGCGTGCATACCCTCGATGTCCTCGGGGCTGGTCTCCTGTCTGACAAGTATCACCCTGTCGCCCCTGCTGTGCGCTGCCTGGGCTTCGTCTGCGGTGAAATACACTTTTCCTGCTGCCGCTCCCGGTGAAGCGGGAAGTCCCTGTCCTATGACCGGGGTGTGGAGCAGCGAATTCTGATCGAAATTGGGGTGCAGGAGCTGGTCAAGGGACTGGGGCTCTATGCGGCATACCGCCTCCTCGGGGGTGATCATCTTTTCATCCACCAGGTCGCATGCGATCTGAAGGGCGGAGAAGGCCGTCCTCTTCCCGTTCCTGGTCTGGAGCATGTAGAGTTTTCCGCTTTCTATGGTGAACTCCATGTCCTGCATATCCCTGTAATGGGTTTCAAGCTTGTTCTTCACATCCGTGAGAGCCTTGAAGGCTTCCGGCATCGATTCCTCAAGAGAAGGATAATCCCTCTTTCTCTCGGCCTCGCCGATGCCCCTGGCCTTGGCCCATTCTTCGGAACCCTGTTTGCTTATCTGCTGAGGGGTCCTTATGCCGGCCACAACGTCCTCGCCCTGGGCGTTGATCAGATATTCGCCGTAGAAGTATTCGTGAGCTCCCGTGGAGGGATCTCTGGAGAAGCAGACGCCGGTGCCGCAGTCATTGCCCATGTTTCCGAAAACCATGGACTGAACGTTGACGGCAGTGCCCCATTCGTAAGGAATGTCGTACATCCTTCTGTATGTATTGGCCCTGGGGTTGTCCCATGAGCGGAAGACCGCCTTTATGGCTTCGACCAACTGCACCTTCGGATCCTGCGGGAAGCCCTCGCCCATCTTATCCTTATACACCTTCTTGAACTGGGCGATGATATCCTGGAGATCCTCGGCGGTAAGCTCGGTGTCAAACTTGTAGCCCTTTTTCTTTTTCTTTCCCTCGATGATGGAATCGAAATAGGTCTTGTCAAGCCCCATGACCACATCGGAGAACATCTGGATGAACCTGCGGTAGCTGTCGTAGGCAAAGCGGGGATTTTCGGTCTTCTTTGCAAATCCCACAACGCTCTCATCATTCAGTCCCAGATTGAGGATGGTATCCATCATGCCGGGCATGGAAGCTCTCGCGCCGCTTCGGACGGACACAAGAAGGGGATCGTTAAGGTCTCCGAACTTCTTTCCCCTCACTCCCTCAAGCCACTTCAGGGCCTCGAATATCTGATCCTCGGTCTCCTTGTTGATGGTCTTGCCTTCATTGTAATAATCCGTGCAGGCTTCGGTGGAGATAGTGAAGCCGTCGGGCACCGGGATCCCGAGATTGGTCATCTCCGCAAGGTTAGCGCCCTTTCCTCCAAGCAGTTCCCTCATGTTTGCATTGCCTTCGCTGAACTTGTAAACTCTCTTAGCCATAGATCATATGTCTCCTCTCTGGTAGATAACGCCGATTATAAGCGGCACATTATTGCAGGATCACTGCCTCCTTACGGAAGCGTCCTCTCATCAGGGTATGATATCGCTCTTATCCGAAGCATCGGATGTCTCATCGAAGAGATCCTCTTCGTCATCTTCTTCGATGTCCGGCTCCTCTTCTCTGATCCTGATCGCCTCCTTCAGCTTCTCAAGATCCGTATCGGAAAGGCTGTTCACAATGTTGTCTATGCTCTTTTTGACTTTTTCTTCCTTTCTCTGGCGTTTGGCCTCCTCGCTGCTCTCGCGGCTCTGATCCACCACCACCTCGCCCTTCTCCACAAGGGTTTTCAGGAATTGTTCGGATTTTTCGGCAGTAAGCGCCATTGCCCCCACGCCTGCAAGAAACATTTTCCTGATACCGTCAGAAAGTCCCGAAACATCATTATCTCTGCCCATAACACTCCTTCCCGCCGTTTTCAGCGGCACATCCGTACTTTACCCCTTCCGTTGATCTATTGTCGGAACATCAAAAGTTCTGTGTTGCCTGCATCCAAATATTATAACTCATAAAGGAAAAAGGAACAAGAAGATCATCCCGAAGCCGGGCAGGGGGAGAAAGCCCCGCCCGTTGGGGAGATGCGGCGTCCGGACCGCGCCTCCCCTTGACAATCATTATCAATTACATTAATATATCTCTCGTCCGCAGAGGACTTGTATGTGTAGCTCAGCTGGATAGAGCGTCTGGCTACGGACCAGAAGGTCGCGAGTTCGAATCTTGTCACATACAGACAGTTTAATATCCTTATTTCCGGCCTGTCCCGCAGAAAGCTCCGTCAGTTGAAGCTTTTGATCCAGGTGATCAAAGAGTCGTGGTACGTGTTATTGTATACATCTCTCCTCATCTGGTCAGTGACAGGTCCTTTCTTTTCCATAATGGCGATAACGGCTTCCTGCAGGCCGGAGATCACGCCCTCTTCAAAGCTTCGTCCGGTATCCGCATTTTCACCGGGTTTCCCCTCCGATGGCTTATTATCGGGTACATCCGGGGCTTCGGAGGTCACGCCGGTCTCTTCGACGGATGCTTCCGCTTCACCGCCGGAGACCGTACCGGCCCCTTCGCCGGATGCTCCCGCTGTGTCATCGGAGACCGTCCCTGTCTCTTCTCTCGGTGTTTCCTCCGCGCCACCGGAAGAGGGGATCTGCTCCGATACGGGGCCAGAAGGCTCTGCTGCTCCGTCTCCTTCCGCAGGTATCCATATCTCCCCGGAGTTTCCGTCTATCCTGACCCGGATCACTCCGTCCGACGCCTTGACGATCCTCCCGCTCAGGCCGCCCCTGTAGACGGCACAGCTTCCCGCGGGCAGAGTCATGTCGTACCCGTTGTCGTCGTTATTCACGGTCACTATCACGCTTCTCCCCTCGTGTTCCCTCGAAAAGGCGTACTGTCTGTTGGTGAGGAGAAGTTCCTTATAGCCGCCGTAGGAAAGTTCTTTAGTCTCCCTCCTGATCTTTCCCAGAGCTGCGATGAGCTTTGTGGCGGGATTGGTCTTCAACGCGTCCGCGTGATCGGAAAGGGATATCTTCGGTCTCAGGGAAGCATCCGAGTATTTCTCTTTCTTTCCGTCGATGGCGAACTCGGATCCGTAATAGATCGAAGGGATGCCCGGCATCGTGTACAGCAGGATATGCACCGGGGTGAAGTGGGCCTTATTTATAAGCTTGGTATGTATCCTTTCCACGTCATGGTTGTCCACGAAATTGTACAGCCTGAAGCCGCTCCCGGAGCTGCTCCCCATGCCCTCGAGCCTCCTCTGGGTATGGGCTATCTCAAAGTAATTGTGATCGTTATGTCCGGAATAAAAGGCCTTGTGCATCACATAATTCGTCACGGAGTGCAGGGTCCCTTCATTTACCCATCTGGAGTAGTCTCCGTGGATCACTTCGCCCATGAGCCAGAACTCATCCTTCACCTCCCCGGCCACATGGCGCAGCATCTTCATGAAATCAAAGTCAAGCACATCGGCGGCATCCAGGCGGAGGCCGTCAATATCGAACTCCCTGACCCAGAACCTGATGGTTTCCGCGATATAATCCTTCACCTCGGGATTTCTCTGGTTCAGTTTTGCCAGAAGATTGAAGCCGCCCCAGTTGTCGTAGGAAAACCCGTCGTTGTATTCGTTATTTCCGTAGAAATTCACGTTGCAGTACCAGTCTCTGTACCGCGACCCCTCCCGGTTCTCCCTCAGGTCCTTAAAGGCGAAGAACTCCCTGCCGGTATGGTTGAACACCCCGTCCAGTATCACCCTTATCCCCTGATCGTGGCATTTTTTCACGAAAGCCTTCAGATCGTCATTGTCGCCGAGCCTGGAGTCCAGCTTCCGGTAGTCCGTGGTCTCATAGCCGTGTCCCACGGATTCAAACAAAGGGCCGATATACAGAGCGTTGCAGCCAAGCTCCCGGATATGGCCGATCCAGGGATCCAGCTCCCTCAGCCTGTGGGTCACCCCGCTGTGATCGTTCTCCATCGGCGCTCCCAAAAGCCCCAGAGGATAAATGTGATAAAAGACCGCCTCGTCATACCATGCCATATTATTTACCTCTCTTCCGTTGATATCGTGTAATGATAACACATTCCGCGTAAATATTGAATCCGCAGATCCAGCCTCAGGAGCCGGCGCTTCCGGGATCTGCCGGCCTTTTCCCGCCGGAAACCCTCCGGGATATGGCGCAGGATATAAGGATCAATAAGGACACGAAACCGGCCAGCGCGTAAAAGCCCATGTAAGGCGTTTTGTAGCTGAAGGATACGTTGTGTTCACCGGGATCCACAGGGACCGCCATGTAACTGTAATCCGCCTGAAGTACCGGCGCGGGCCTCCCGTCGACGGTGCAGCTCCAGCCTTTGCTGTACGGGAGAGAGATGAACAGAAAGCCTCCATCCCCGGTGCTCACATTTTCCGAGAATCCGTTGCCCTCCCAATGATATCCGGACACAACGCCGTCCCTGATCCGGTCTTCCGCAAAGGTCCGTAGGGCTTTATTATCATTTCTGTAAAGCTTTATTCCGGAGAACCTGACCTCCTCCTTTTCCCCGAAGGGGAAGGATATTTCAAGGCTCCCCCTTTCGGGTTCATAGAAAAGCTTTACCATGGCCATCCTGTCTCCGGGCCTCGCCGCGTCGGCGTATATGGTCTTGTCTCCTACGATCACCCTCTGATCGTCTCCCCTGAGGTTTTCGATCACGGCGTAATACTCCGTGCCGAAGGGAAGAGGCCCCTTCTCATCCTTAAACCTGAGGGTGAGTACCGATCCCCCGGATAAAGCGAAGTCCTCTCCTTCCTTTCGGACAGGTCCCTCAAGCTCATGATCGACCTCCCTTGTCATTTCCGTGTATTCCGTAAGACCAGGCTTTTCTGCCGGCATGAAGATCCGGTTTTTGTCCGGGGCCGGTACGCCTTCGGGAAGAAATCGGTCCGAGATCACCGCTTTCCCCGTCATAACGTTCATCCTTGTCACGGGGGACAGTTCCTCAAGATCCCCTTCCGCCACGCTCTCCCGGAACATGATCCCGAGAGGCATGAACTGCGGGTTATCGTAAAGCAGGGGCTCCTCCCCCACATAATCCTCGTATTTGCTGACCGAGAGCAGGGCTTCAAGGGCGTCTCTGGATTCGAGTCCCATAAAGCCCTGACTCCCCAGACCTCCTCCGGAAGAGGTGAGGCACAGGGCGGGGTCAAGCCTTGACGCCGCGGGCTCGCATATGCTCATATCCTCGGAAGAGGCCGGAACCCCGAAAAACATTCCGCCGTTGGACATGGGGTCCGAAATGTCGTACCGGAAGAAACAGTCCTCCCCGAATTCCCTTCCCTCTTCGGAAAGAGCCCTGCTGAAGGCCGAGATCTGCAGATCTTCCCTTATGTTCTCCAGCTTTCTGAAAGATCTGTAGACTTCCTTTCCGCCGAGAGATGCGGGAGCGTATTCCACACCCCTTAGGAGCATCAGATTCAAAACCGCAAATACGCAGAGGCAGGTTATTATTTTTTCGACCGGGAAGATGAGCCCCCGGCTCGCCGTCATATCAGAAGAAGTTCCGGTTTTCCGGATCCTTCCCGCCGCCGAAGCCAGATCCCGGGCCATCATGGGGATCAGGTACGCAGTCAGAGCGCTCAGGAGGAAATAAAGCATGTAATGCCACCTTATGGTATTGTACAGAAAGCCGTTTGCGGCCACCCCGAACAGAGGAAAGAAGGAGCACAGAAAGGCAAGGATATAATAAATCAGCGCTCTGTAAAGCCGGGCTTTTTTCACCCGCGCAAGGCAGTAGACAAATGAAAGCCCGACGATAAGAGGGATGGCCATTCCCAGGAGTGAATAGCAGTCTTTTCGCGGAAGGAACATGGAAGTGAAATACCTTACGGCGTTCTTTGCGGAAGGGAGGTAAAAGAGCCTGTCAAAGGCGCTTGTCTCCCCGCTCCTCACGGAGCTCAGGGTCATGACCGTTGCGGGAAAGAGGAAAACGGAAGCTGCCCCCATCCCCGTCAGGAAGCTTCCCGCTGTCCACAGAAAGCTCCCTCCCGCATCCCTGAGAACGAGCCTCCTCTCCGCAAGGGAGGATCCCTCCTCCACCACGAAAAAGATCAGGCATCCCAGGATGTTCACGTACAGGAAATAATAACCGCACATAGCCTGGAAGCAGACCGCCAGGGCCGTCACGACAAACCACTTTCTCCGATCCCCGTCCTTTTCCATGAGCTTCGACATTCCGGCGGCGGTAAGGGGGAACCAGACCGTGGGGGTCTGGAAGGACATGTAAGTCATCTGCATCCCCAGCGCGTACCCGCTCAGGGAATACATCAATGCCCCCGCCACGGTTTCCTTTAAGCCGTATCTCCTGACACGGGCGAACAGGATGAATCCCAGCCCCGAGCACCACATTCTGAGAACGGTAATGAGAGCGTAGCCTATCCACATCCGCCGCGGACTGAAAAAAGCGGAGATCAGCAAAAACACGTCTCCGAACCCCACCCAGGAGAGAGCTGCGAACACATCCTCGCCAAAGCCCGCCAGAGGGGAATACATTATGATCCTCCCCTTCAGAAGCTCGGGGATAAATCGGCGGATGTAACCGGAAATAAACACCAGAGCGGGATAGGTCTCATGATAACCGTCGTCGCTGCTTATCAGAGTCTTCCCCCCGAGGAGAAATGTAAATACGAAAAACAACAGAAAAACCGCAGGGAGAAACACCGCCGTGTATATCACGGCAGCCCTGCGGGTCTCACCCGAAGAATCCAAATACTTCATTGAAAAACGCCCCGACGGTTTCTTCGCTGCTGTTAAAGATCTCATGCTTTGCATCGGGGAAATCCACCACCCGGGCGCCGCTGCAGCCCTTCAAAAAGGTATCTATCCCCTTCACGTCCACGATATCATCAAGCCCGGCCCTGAGGATGAGCACGGGGATATCTATCTTTGCCGCGTTGCTCTTCCGGGTGCACTCAGAAAGGGCCTTCACCGCCGCCCTGGCCCAGGTATAAGTACCCGCCGTGGTATGGAAATGCTCATCCGACAGCCTGAGACCCACGTCAAATCCATAACGCTCCTTCGAGGTACAGGGAGAGTGTTCGAAATCAAACTTCTGATCCGCAAATCCCGCCTGCCCCGGCAGCAGCCTGTCATTCCACCCGAGTACCAGCGACACCACAAACAGGACCCTGGGTATGATCTCCCACCTGGGAGAAAAGAGCATCCGGAAAAACGGGGAACAGAAGATGGCTCTCTCGTAATAACCGGGATATCGTTCAAGAAACAGGGAACCTATGGTGCACCCCATGGAGTGGCAGAAGAGCATCTTTTTTAAGCCGGGACAGGTTTTGTCTACCACGTTGTCCGTAAAGAACTTCAGATCCTCCACATAGGTGTCAAAGGAATCGATATCCACTCTGTCATTTTCCGGAATGAGCCGGCAGGAATAGCCGTGTCCCCTGTGTTCTATCACGAAAACGCTGAAATTACTCTCCCACAGATCGTAGATAAGTTCAAGATATTTGTCCGCGTATTCGGTGAAACCGTGAGACACCACTATCACCCCCGCAGGATCGTCCCTCAATGCGCGGACGTACCCGAGGGTCTTCCCGTCAAAGGAAGCAAATGAAGACCTGACAGCCTTCTCCCTGAACCAGATCTTTCCTTCCCCTTCAACAAATTCCCTGAAGCCTTTTTCGTCAAACGGCGCCGGCATCCGTAACCGCCTCTCTCCAGATCACCTTCACCTCATCTCCTCTTCTGTCCGAAGCCTGTTTTACAAGGTCATATATCCTCTGATCGCCCATCAGGGTCCTCCATGCCTTCAGAGTGGCCTTGAGAAACGCAGTGCTGAGCTCCGCCTCGGATGCTATCATGGGACAGATATAAGGAACATCAGCGTCACTGTATATCAACACCAGTTCGCCCCCGGAGGTCAGATGGGGTGCGGCCGGAAAGGTTCTGCACTGAATGGGCCTCTTCTCCCTTTCACAGAGAAAGGTTCCGTGGCATCTGATAAAGTACACGTCCCCTGTCCAGGAAGAGGGAAAATCGTAATCTTCGGCAGCATCCACCATCCAGTCGAAACACGGATCATCCCTGTCATGAACAGCTTCCTCACCGGGAAGGAGATACATTCCCAGATCCTCATGGCGTTCCGTGTCACAGCAGGAAGCTCCGCAGATCATGCCGCAGTCAAAGAGAACGGGAGACACCTTATCCAGATCTTCATATATCTGTCTGTACTGTTCCTCCGAGATGTTCAAATCCTGCCCTTCCGTCGATCCTCCCCGGTCCCGTCAGCGTTCCGATTTATCGTAAATGACCCCCAAAGCCCGCGGCGCGTGATTGGTCTTGCTGAAGAACACCAAAAGCAGCAGCGTCATGGCATAGGGAAGGATCATTATGAGATCCGACCAGGCAGAGGGAAGCTGCGCCCATTGTACGGCCTGATACCCCAGAGATCTTGAAAACCCGAAGATCAGACAGGCTGCCAGAGTCGGCATGAAGTTCCAGTTACCGAAAATAAGGGCGGCGATGGCGAGATAGCCGTACCCCACATAATAATCAGATGAAAACTGTGCCGAGATGGAGTAGGCAAAGCAGATACCGCCTATCCCGCACAGGGCGCCGCTGAGTACGCAGGCCTTGAACCTCACCACAGACACGTTCACTCCGGCCGCATCCAGAGCGTGGGGATTGTCGCCGCTGGCTCTCAGATGAAGCCCGAACCCGGTCCTGTAAAGCAGATACCAGACGACCACCGATACCAGGATAATGAAGACCTCAAAGGGATATACATTCCTGAAAAAGGCGCCGATCACGGGTATCGAGGATATTCCCGGAACGGTGAACCGGGTGGAGACCTCCAGGTCGATCTGGTCGGAAGGCCTTCCAAAGACGGTACTGTTGATGGTCTTCACGAGAAAGATGGTGAGGGCCTGGCTGAGAAGATTGATGACCACGCCGGATACCACCTGATTGGCTTTAAATCTGATGCACATGAGAGCATGCACCATGGCCAGGAGCATTCCTCCCACCATGGAAAAGAGCAGGGCCGCAACATGCGCCTGCGCATAGCCCAAGCCCAGCTGCTTCACCGCTATGTAGGCCGCCAGGGCTCCCGCGAAGGCTCCCATGCCGGACAAACCTTCCACCGCAAGATTCGTTATCCCGCTCCTCTCGCAGCATATGCCCCCTATGGCCATTATGAACAGGGGGAGCGTAAATGACATTCCGTCGATTATTATCTTATCCATCAGCTTTCCTCCTACTCCTGAAGCTTTCCCTGAGCGACAGATAATAAGCGCTGCAGGCTGAAGAAAGGAGGATCAGCGCGGTGATTATGGACGCGATCTCCGTATCCAGCCCGGAGCGGGAACTCATGTATGCGGATCCCTTTCCTATGATCTCTATAAAGAAGGACGAAAACAATATGCCAAAGGGGGCATTATTTCCGAGGATGGACACCGCAATGGAGTTAAAGCCCGTTTGCGGAAGGACCCTGGGCCCGATGGAAGCATAACGTCCGAGATAATACGTGACGCCCGACAGTCCCGCCAGGGCTCCGGACAGAGCCATGGCCACAAATATGGTCCGTTTTGAGTTTATCCCGGAATACTCCGCTGATACGCGGTTAAGGCCCACAGCCTTTATCTCATATCCCAAAACAGTCCTGTTGAACAGGAACCCCACGGCTACAGCCGCCAGAAGAGCCAGGCCGAACCCGAGAGGGATATCATACCTGTAACCGCCGATCTCAAACTGGTGAAGGGTGAGCCGGCTGGCCGCGCTCACTTCCCGGGAACGTCTCGAGACGTGATCCAGATATCTGGTGTTTATGAAAAAACTGACTACGAACACAAAGATATAATTGATCATGATGGAGGAGACCACCTCGTTGATGTTGAAGCGGTATTTGAGCCAGCCTATGACAGAGCCCGCAAGAGCGCCCACAACTATTCCCGTCAGTATCACCAGAGGCTTTGCGGCAAAAGCGTTCAACCCGGAGTATCCTATGAACACCGTGGAAATAAAACCTGCCGCCAGCATCTGACCGGAGATCCCTATATTGAAAAGTCCGGCTTTCATTGCCACCGCAAAGGAAAGGGCGGCAAAGATCATGGGAGTCCAGGCGTCCACAAAGCTCACGAAATCAGTGAGCATGCTCTGCCCTCCCCCGTATTTTCCCTTGGGCAAAAGACCTGAACCCTGAAGCAGATTTACGTAAGCCGTAAGAGGATTCTTTCCCAAAAGCAAAATGATCACCGCCCCCACCAGAAGGCTTAAAACGGAGGATACAATCGCAACGAACACGGCATCATTCGACAGAAGTTTCTTTATCGTTTTCATTTTTTCCCAACTCCCATCATATATTCGCCCACGTCATGAGGAGAAAGCTTATCCGCTCCGGCTATCTTTTCCATCCTGCCGCTGTAGATCACCCCTATGGTATCCGCAAGGGCCATTACCTCGTCCAGTTCGAGAGAGATCAGGAGTATGGCTTTCCCCCGGTCTCTTTCCCTGACGATCTGTCTGTGGATATGATTTATTGCGCCCACATCAAGCCCCCTTGTAGGCTGGACAAAGACCGCCAGTTCACGGTCCATATCGATCTCTCTTGCTATGATGGCTTTCTGCTGGTTCCCGCCGGACATGGAGCGGGTCACGGTCTCTCCTCCCCTGCTGCATCTGATGTCGTAGTCCTCAATGAGGCGGTCGGCGTAGGTTTCAGCCTCGGCCCTGTTGAGGATCCCGTTATTTTGAAAGGGGGGAAGGTAATACTTCCTGATGATAAGAGCATCCCTGAGTTCCAGATCCAGGATCATGCCCACATTATGTCTGTCCTCGGGAACGTAGGAAAGGCCCGTCTCCACTCTTTTTCTGATGCTCGATCCAGTGATATCCACGCCGTTAAGCGTTATCCTGCCGGATGAAGCCTTCAGGAGCCCCGCCACGGCGTCCGCTATCTCCGTCTGTCCGTTTCCGGAAACCCCGGCTATGGCGAATATCTCACCCGAATGCACGGTAAAGGAAACGTCATTCACCAGGGTCACGCCGTCGGAGTTCTTCACGGTCAGATCCTCAACTTTCAGGACCTCCTTACCGGGAGTGAAGGGGCCCTTTTCAACCGCAAGGTCCATCTCCCTGCCCACCATGAGCTTTACCATGGTGGAAGTATCCGTGGAAGGGACATCCAGGACCCCCATAAGCCTGCCCCTCTGGAGAATGGCGCATCTGTCCGCCACTTTCTTTATCTCGTCCAGCTTGTGGGTTATGAGTATGACTGTCTTTCCTCCATCCCTCAAATTCTTTATGATGTTCAGAAGGGACTCTATCTCCTGGGGGGTAAGCACGGCCGTAGGTTCATCGAAAATGAGGATCTCGGCCTTTCTGTAGAGCATCTTGAGGATCTCCACCCTCTGTCTCACGGAGACGGGCGCCTCCGAGATGATCATGCCGGGATCGACGCTCAGCCCGTACTCTTCCGAGAGTTCCTTCACTTCCCTCTCTGCCCTCTTCATGTCCACAAAGGGAATGAACCCAAGAGCTTTCGCCCCGGGTTCAGTTCCGAGTATGATATTCTCCGCAATGGTATAGTCCGAAACCAGCATAAAATGCTGGTGGACCATTCCGATGTTAAGAGAGGAAGCGTAATTGGGAGATGAGATAGTCTCTTTTTTCCCGCGTATGAAGATCTCGCCGCTGTCCGGCTCGTACATCCCGTAGAGAATGCTCATGAGGGTGGATTTGCCGGCGCCGTTCTCCCCCAGGATCGCAAATATCTCCCCCTTTTTTATGCTTATTGAGACATCGTCGTTAGCGACTATTCCGGGGAACTTTTTGGTGATCCCCCGCATTTCTACGATAATCTCTTCTCCGGTCATATCATTCATCATTCACACACCGTAATGTCCGGGAAAGCGAAAGGCGCTTCGGCGCCCTCCGCGGTTCCCGATGAATCCTGACTCTTGTGAAATCCGCCGGCCCGGTCTTCGGACCGTCCCGTCCGTACTCCGGGCAGGCTTATGGCCGGCATGGAGCCATTACTTAAGTCCGGTAAAATCCTTGGGTGTAGTGCCTCCGAAGTTTGAAGGAGGGACGATGGATCCGTTCTTCACCTTCTCGAAGGTTTCGTTCATCTTTTCTATGGTCTCGGGGGAAAGCTGGCATCTGGAGCTGTCGCTGATAAAGCCAGTGGAATCTGTGTCTGCCCCGAGGAGATAATTACCGCCCTTAAAGGTGCCGTCCTTTATGGCGTCGAGCTGCTTCTCAACATTCATCCCCATGACCTTGAGGACGGAGGTGAGAACGATATTGGAACTTCCGTTCTCTCCGTCCGAATACTGGTCCACGTCACAGCCAATTACGAACACATTGCCCCTTTCCTTTGCAGCGGTGAAAACTCCGTTTCCGGAACCTCCGGCGGAGACGAATATGATATCCGCGCCCTGTTCGTAAAGAGCATCTCCTATGACCTTGCCGGTTGCTTCATCCGCAAAGTCCCCGACATAATTTCCGCCCACAGCCGTTCCGGACACGTCGGTTCCCGCATAAGAAGGCAGTTCCACCAACTCCGCTTTGGTACCGAGCTTGGCGTTTGCGTAATTGACACCGGATTCAAATCCCCACTGATAGTTCACGTTAGGGGGAATAGGAACTCCGTGGACCGAAGCCACTTTTCCGCTCTTGGTCTCAAGAGCGGCAGCAAGACCGGCGCAGAAACCGCTCTCCTGCTCCTTGAAACTCATGGAGTACACATTGTCCAGAGTCACCGTCTCTCCGGACGAATTGGTGGGTTCCGTGTCCACAAGGATGAATTTCACCTCAGGATTGGCTGTGGCCACATCCGCAAGGGAGGAGAACTGGAAGCCGCAGCAGACTATCACGTCATAATCCGCCACCACGTCCGAGAGCACGGATATGCAGGCTGCGGGATCTCCCGTTTCTTCTTTGATGGGAGTGACCTTGCTGCCGGGGTTCCGGGAAATAAAAGCCTGGATGCCCTCATAATTGTTCTGGTTGAACGATCCGTCGTCCACCCCCGAAGGTGCGCTGAGAATGGCAATGTTGAGATCCGAGCCGGCCGCTTCTCCCTCGGCGGCAGGCGCAGACTCCTTGGTAGCTGTCGAGGCCGATCCGCACCCCACCAGAAGAGACAAAGCAGTGAGGGCGGCAATGCCCGCGCTGATCAGTTTTCTCATGTCTTGATCCTCCTTAATTCCGAACAAAACAAACAAACCTGTTACAGGCTTTAGATTATAACATACAATGTGAGATGATTTCAAACCTTTAGGATCAGAGAAGATATGTGGGGATCTCGCAGATGATGTTGGACATGACCCTTACGGTCTCAGGCATGGGGACGAGAACGCTTTCCCTCACGCCGCTCTTTTCTCTTGCTCCCGCCGAAGCCCCGGCTGCGGGCTTTTTACTCTTTGCCTTTGCGCTTTTTTCTGCGGATGCGGCCTTTGCTCCCCTGACTGAGGACGAAGCCTTTGCAGACTTGACCGCGGATGCGGCCTTCGGTGCGGCCTTCTGCTTTTCTTCCGCGGAAGCGCCGCTCTTTCCCTTCGTTTCTTTCGTTTCGGTCTGTGCTTTCGGCATGGATGCCGACACCCTCTTCAGGCTTTTACTGCCTACCGACATATCTCATCTACCTCCTTTGCCAGCTGCATGTATTCCTTTGCGCTCCTGGACGCTCTTTTAAACGTGACAACCGTGCTGCTGCTGTCCTGCGCCCATTCCACAGCGCTGTCCACATGTATGACACTGTCAAAAACCCTGATATTATCCAGTTCCCGAAGATTCTCTCTCACCTGTCTGCAATAATTCTTTCTCTCGTCGGCTTTAGTCACAAGTATCCCCAGGATATCGAGTTCAGGTGAGATCTCCCGGACCCGTTCCGTAAAATCAAACATGTTCGCAAGTCCGAAGAGCCCCCAGGGTGTGGCCTCCACGGGGATGATCACGTGATCCGAGGCAGACAGGATGTTCATGACCCAGTTGCCGAGAGTGGGCGGGGAATCTATCAGTATGTAATCAAAGCTACCGGACCCCTTCAGCTTCCGGAGAAGCCGCGCCAGTAAGGTCTCCCTTCTCATCTTCGTGAAGAGTTCCATCTCTATGGAGGACATGAGGGTGGTGGAAGGTATCAGGCTTATATTTTCATCCTGTGTCTGTCTCACGTAAGCCGAGAGGTCCTCCTCCTTTACAAGGGCTTCGAATATGGTCTTTCCGCTCTTCGCCAGATCCATGACCTCGTCTTCGTCAAAGAAGGACAGGGTCAGGTTCATCTGCATGTCTCCGTCCACCAGCAGCACACGTTTCCCGAGCATGGCCAGGGCGGCGCCGGTATTTGCGCAGCTTGTGGTCTTTCCGCTCCCGCCCTTATTATTCGCAAAGCATATGGTATGTGCAGCCATGTCAGTCTTCCTCCGGATAGAATGCCTCTATCCTGTATCTGTCAAACAGCTCCAGCCACGTGTCGGCGGGCTTCCTGTCGGTGACTATCCTGTCCAGCTCCTTAAGGTCGCACACCCTTGAAAAGCCCACATTATTGAACTTTGAGGAATCCACCGTGAGCACCCGCATCCTGGCCGAATACATCATCGCCCTTTTTGTTTCCGCAAAATACGAATTCCCTTCGGTTATGCCGCGTTTGGGGTCGATCCCCTTGCAGGAAAAAAAGGATTTCTCCACGTTGAAGGAGGAGAGGCCTTCTATGGCCTGGGGCCCGGTAAGGGCAAGATATCCTCCCTTCAGGATCCCTCCCGAAGAGATCACGTTATAGCCCTCCACATCCGACAGTTCCAGCAATATCTCAATGGAATTGGTCACTATGGTAAGATCTTTTTTTGTATTCTTCAGCGTCTTTGCAATGAAAACCGCAGTGGAACTGGCGTCCAGCATGAGGAAATCCCCATCCGACACCATCTCCGCCACAAGACGCGCTATAGTCTGTTTTTCGGGTATATTTCTCTTCCTTCTGACGTTGAAAGGAAGGTCCAGATCGATGCTTAAGCCTTCATTCACAACGGCTCCGCCATAGCTTTTTGTGGCGATGCCGTCCTTATCAAGCCTTTCAAGATCCCGTCTGATGGTTTCCTCCGAGACCTTGAAGACGTCTGCCAGGTCGCTCACAACGACCCGTCTGTCCTCCTGCAGCTTTTCTATTATCCGGTTCCGCCGCTCCACGGCCAGCATCCGGTCGCTGCCTCTTCTTACGGTTTTTTCGCCGCTCTGTATCAAAGCACCGCCTCTATGATCTGGGGATCGGGATTCGGAATGACGGAACTGTCCAGATACATCCCGTTCTCCTGTATGTGCGCCTTCGCCCTGTCTATGGCTTCAACACAGGCGGCCACTTCTCCGGTTATGATGAAAAATGATTTGCCGCACATTCCTTTGGCGATCCTGAGTTCAATGAGGTCCACAACGGCAGTCTTTGCCGCCACATCGGCAGCCACTATGGCGGAGGCGGCGTCATAGGTCTCAAAGATGCCGAGAGCCTTCACCTCTCCCACTTCGGAAGAGCCGTAAATCGCGGGGAATATGGATTCATGGGGATTTCCCAGCACGAAGCTGTCTATGCAGTGTCCTCCCGGATCGTTCACGGCGTTCTCCACCGCCGCCTTTACCGCGCTGAGAGAGCCCGCGATAAGGGCGATATACTTTCCGGGGCAGACCGTCTGAGCCTCCAGAAGCCGGACCGCCGCAGTCTTGACCATCCTGTCCGCGGCATAGATCCCCGAGGGCGTCGTATTGAATTCTATGAGTCCTATCGCTCTTTTCATGTTGATCCGCCTTTTTTACCGGTCAATTTCCGTCCGTTATGACCACTTCCGAGGAGGTAACCTCTTTCACCACCCCGTCCATGGAAGCGTGGATGGGGACCGACAGCCCCTGTCCCGGCTCTGCCACAACCTGTCCTTTTTTCACCCTGTCTCCGGGCTTTACGCAGGCAACTGCCGGAGCGCCTATATGCTGGCTGAGCCTGACTGTGACCGAGGCAGCCCTCACGGGTTCATCTTCAAGGGGGGCCTTCCGGTCGTAGATCTCAAGCCCGAGTCTCGACATCAGCCGCTTTTCGTTCGCTCTCCTGTATTCCCTGTCCCTGTCCACCGGCTTTGTTTCAGGCGCCTTTTCGGGTTTCACTCCGTTATTCCGGAGCCTGGTCTTGCATGCGGTGATCAGTTTTCGGGGTGAAAGCCCCTGGGGACAGGCAAATAATTCGCAGGTGCCGCAGGAAGAACAGTAAAACGTGTTCAGGAACACCTTCAAGTCCGCAGTATCCCTGTTTGACGCGCTTCTCATGAACAAATGAGGTTCTATCGGGTGTCCCAGAAGATGTCTGGGGCACAGGTCGGTGCAGGTCCTGCACTGGCAGCATACCGAGGCCGCCCTTTTCATGTCGATCTCGACTCTGGAAGTCATTTTCATTATGAGCTTATGATCTTCCGGCAGGATCAAAACCGCATTTGTGGTTTTTGTGACAGGATCGTCAGGTTTGCCCAAACGTCCCATCATCGGGCCGCCCACCAGATAGACAGGTCTGTCCGTGGTGATCGGTCCTGCCTTTTTCACCACCTCCGACAGCTTCATCCCTATGGGGACTCTCACGGTTACTGGGTGTTCCACCTCACCGGCTACAGTGACAAGCGTGTCAACTACCGGAACGCCTTTATTCAACGCCCTCCAGATGTTGTATACGGTCTCCACGTTGAAGACCACAACCCCCTGTTCTATGGGCAATCCTCCGGGA
>JAEEGL016228137.1_pt1 | contig 17024 bp, 12 predicted proteins | sample 9134231 | NCBI WGS metagenome assembly JAEEGL01 (sample SAMN16246548, study PRJNA631951) | gut metagenome | biome: gut microbiome; feature: rumen; material: fiber-attached | host: Bos | place: Iran: Karaj | collected 2018-10
AGTCAGATAGTATTTGAGCCAAAGAGCACTCTTAATGCTGAATCCGGGATATCGGATTATATTCTCGAACTGCAGAAGGATCCCGATGACGTAAAGCTGAAACGTACTGTTGGAAGCGAGATCATGCTCATTGATTACAGGAATGAGGATAACGGATCGGTCCTTAATTTCGAAGAGAGATATCTTGATATGGATATTGAAAAAGAAGTCCTTTTCAGGGCAGCTGTTATTAAGACAGTTCTGCAGGATGATGATATCAATTTTGTGTCCTTCGAGGTGAACGGAGAACCTCTGAAATATGAGAACGGTGAAGAAGTGGGCAGCATGAGTGCATCAACATTCATCGATAACGCAGGGGATGAACTGAGCTCCTATGTCAAAAAAAGCATTAAACTCTACTTTGCCGATAACGGCGGAAAAAGTCTCGTGATGAAAAAAAGGGAAATGGTGTACAGCAGCAACGAGTCACTGGAACAGGTGGTTATGGAACAGCTGATAGAGGGTCCGAAGGAAAATGAGGGCTATGCCACCATATCCCCCGATACCAGACTGAATACCATTGCCGTAAAGAACGGAATCTGTTATGTGAGTCTGGATACTGCATTGGTGGATAAACCCGTGGATGTAACGGAGGAAGTGCTGCTGTATTCGATAGTGGATTCACTGGCTTCCGTTCCGGGAGTCAATAAAGTCCAGATCTCTGTTAACGGTGAAACTGACAGGGTATTAAGAAGTAATTTCCGTCTGGATGAAGCATATTCATTTAATGAGGAGATAGTGAGCAGTGATTAGACGGCCCCTGGTATTTATTGCCTGTCTTTTCCTTCTTGTGACACTTATTTTGATGAAACTGCATCCCATAAGGGGAAATCCCCCGGATGTTCCGGAAAACACAGTCATAACAGTAACCGGTCATGTTTCTGACAGACAGAATAAAAACGATTCAATTATCCTTATTCTAAAGGATGCCGCTCCCGATAAGGGAGGTTCAGGCAAAACCTCAGTATTAATATATCTGGAAGAAAAAAACATAAGTCTTACCGATCTGCCTCCAATGGGCTGCAAAGTGGCAGTGAAGGGGAAGTTTTCCCTTTTTGATGAAGCCGGTAACCCGGGGCAGTTTGACATGAGAAGGTATTACCATATCAGAGGTATTGAATACAGGTTATTCAACGGCAGGATCCTGCGCACCGGGAAAAACTACGACATATTAAGAGAATGGCTTTTCAGACTGCGCTGCAGCATAGGGTCTGTATATGACAGGCTGTTTGATGAAAAAGACAGCGGAGTACTGAAGGCTATGATACTCGGTGACAGGACCGGAATGGACCGGGATGTGAAGGAACTCTATCAGGCAAACGGCATAGCCCATGCGCTGTCAATATCGGGCCTTCACATATCGATCCTTGGATACGGCCTGTACCGGCTGTTAAAAAAAACCGGATTAAATCCATATATTATCTCTGTGTTCTGTTCGGTATTTATTTTTCTTTATTCGATAATGACAGGGGGGAGCACGGCCACGGTAAGGGCTGTTATTATGTTCGCCACCTGCATGACTGCGGATCTGGCCGGCAGGACCTATGATCTTCTGAGTGCGCTTGCTCTGTCACTTATGGCTATCCTTTTCACAGATCCTCTCTATATATACGATTCCGGATTTATGCTCTCCTTTGGGGCAGTAGCGGGGATAGCTCTGGTGGGACCGGTTATCAGGGACTGTTTTCCCATGGGGGATAAAAAAGCAGTGTCAGGACTTGTAATGAGTCTGTCCATAAATCTGTTTACCCTGCCGGTTGTTCTTCTTTTTTTCTATGAGCTTCCGCTTTATTCGCCTTTACTTAATCTCATGGTAATTCCGCTTATGGGCGTGCTGGTGGTTTCAGCGATCATCGCCGGATTATCCGGAATGTTCTTTATTACGCCGGCTCTGATACCGGCATATATCTGTCATCTTATCCTTGCAGTTTATGAAAGGGGGTGTTTAATATGCAGATCCATACCCGGTTCTGTCCTTATTACGGGCAGACCCGGAAACCTGAAGATAGTACTGTACTACATGTTACTTGCAGTACTCTGTATTATCTGGAGAAAAAAATACCGGAAGGAAAAGAAAGAAAAAAGGCACTTCATGTTCCTTTTCACACTCATGATCCTCCCCTGTGTCCTTATGATCAGAATTCCCGGGGGAACTGTCTACACCATGCTGGATATAGGACAGGGGGATTGTAATGTCATATGCGCTGAAAGCGGTAAAACAGTGATGATCGACTGCGGAAGCTCTTCAGAAAAAATGATCGCCAAATACAGGGTGATCCCCTTCTTGAAATATATGGGGCGAAGGAATATAGATGCAGTGATACTCACACACAGTGACTCTGATCACATCAACGGTTACCTTGAAATGCTTGATATGGAATCCACAGGCGGATTGAGGATAAAAAGCCTGATACTGCCGGGGAAAGAACGGTTTGATGATAAAGACCGGGAAATCATAACGCGTTCGGAGAACGCGGGAGTAAAGGTGGGATTTATAAATGCCGGAGAAGGCTTCAGTGCGGGTGAATTAAAATTCAGCTGCCTTTCGCCGGGAAAGGGTTTTTCATCCGATGATGAAAATGAAAACTCCATAGTGCTGACCATGAGGTACAGAGATTTTTCAGTGCTGTTTACCGGAGATATTGAAGGTGAGGGCGAGAGAATGATGTTGAAGCATCTCACGGGGAATGAGAGGATAACTGTTCTGAAGGTGGCCCATCATGGGTCCCGGAATTCAACCCCGGAGGAATTACTGGACAGGATCCGACCCGTTGTTTCCCTGATATCGGCGGGAAGAAATAACAGGTACCGTCATCCCCATGTCGAACTGATAAAGCGTCTTAAGGATGCAGCTACGGACATACACTGTACAAAGACAGAGGGGGCGGTGACCGTCAGGACAGACGGGAAAAAAATAACAGTAAACGGATTTTTGGAACAAAAAAACGGAGGAGAATAATGAAAAAAATAATATCAGAATACAGGAAACTCAGAAAAAAGATCATGGTCTTCATCATGACGGCAGCGGCTTTATGTTTTTCCGTGCCGGGGATACTTCCCTTTACAGCATATGCCGGAGAATTGAAAAGCGGTATTTTTTCCGTCAGCCTGTCGGATCAGAGCAGACCGGTAAAAACGGTCAAGGCAAAGGTCGTAGTAGATGATTATGTTGAGTACATAAAGATGCAGGAAAAAAGCATGATCGTATTCTGCTGGGACTGCGAACTATATGATCCGACCCAGAATAACGGGATGGAATATACAATAACAAGTCCGGGCAAGCATGTGCTGAATATATATACAGGTAAAGAAGGCCGGAGATACGGCTCAGTGGTCTTCGAGATCAAAAACATTGACACGGTAAAGCCGGTAATGGGTGACATTGAAGCAGTAAAAAAAGAAAGCGGGTGGGAACTGACGTTGAATGGGTGCAGTGACCCTGACAGGTCAGGAGCTTCTCTCAGCTTCCTCTGTCTTAAGAAGGAAGAAACAGATAATCTCCGTTCTTCAGGAGGTATTGATGAGGCCAGGGTGAGTGCTCTGGGGGGATGGAAGTCTGACATGGTCTTTCCGGTAGAAGGGAAAGGGGTGTATTGCGTTTTTGCAAAGGATGAAGCGGGAAATGTCGCTGAGAAGCAGATTGATATCGGCAGCATAGATTCAGAGCCGCCCGGATTCTTAAGCGATCCGGAAATCTCCTTTGAGGGAGAAATAAACGGATTTGCAAAGGCTGCATTGATAAGCGTGAACGCAGATGATAACGGATCTGACCTGACAGGATATCCTTACTCATTTAATAACGGTGCCACATGGCAGCAGGGCAGTGAACTCAGGGTTGTGGAAAACGGTACAGTGACAATCCTCTTAAAGGATGAGGCCGGAAATATCAGTGAAGCAAAGACAGTGGAGATAGCAAATCTTGATAATGAGGCCCCTCTTCTGAATCTTTCATCTCAGGAAAACAGCCAGGATAACGGCAGTACAGTTGTAAGTGTAACCGCCTCCGACAGCATGTCCGGTGTCAGCGAAATCAGTTATCAGAATGACGAGGTGGGAGTTCCTGTGATACTTGCAGGAGGAGACGGAACCGGAAGCGGACGGCTGGATGCAGCTGCCACTATTAACAGCAACGGAAACTATACCTTTATTGCAAAGGATGTTCTGGGTAACACGGCTTACGAGAAAATAAATGTAGTGAGATCCACGCATACTGAATACAAAGACAGGTCAGAGAAAAATGACAAAGAAAAAGATAAGAACAAAGACAAGGACAAGAATAAAGACAAGGATAAAAAGGACAACAGCAATGGAGGCAGCGGAAATAAAGAAACAAAAGTGATCAACCCCGGAAACGGCGGAGGAAACGGGAACGGGGGTGCCGGTGGAGCTGATAACAGCTCCCGGGCAGAAAACGGCGATAATAAGATCATTATTAAGGATGCCAACGGAGGAGCATCAGACGGGACAGAGAAAAAAAGTGAGAATGGAAAAGATGCGGATAAGAACGGTACAAAGGAGAAGAACGCCGGCAGCAACAGTGAGTTAAAGGGATCCGGCAGTATTAACGGCAGGAGTGGGAGCAGTTATACAGTCATGAACAGATACCCTGATCAGGATGAAGATCCGTCAGGGGAAGATGATGAAAACGAGGAGAGTGATGAAGATACAGAAAGCACGGAAATAAGAGAGGTTACGCTGGATGAATATCTGTCCTCGGCTCCGGACAGCGCTGCATCAGAGGAGGAGATCATACCGGAACTCATTGAGGAGAAGGATGGCGGGAAAAAGGAGAAGAATGACCGGACCGGAAAAATCGCTATGATAGTGGTAATACTGCTGCTCCTTACGGGATTAACAGTTTTCCTCCTTATAAAAAAAGGCATTATTTCCCTGCCGGATCCGGAAGAGGATGAGGATTACGATACCGAAGAGGAAACCGGTGTGCTGGGGCTCAGAAACTTTTTTAAGGGAATACTCGGTAAGAAAACAACATAGGAAGACAATACCTGAAAGCATCCGGGAGAGTTATGGCCCCGGATGTTTTTGGGATACGGATTACCGGAAATCAGCTGTTTATTTGAAAATTTGACGTGAGGAGCCTGCTATGTAAAAATATCCTTTATGATGGAAAGCGTTAATGATGATATAAAAAAACGGGATTACGGCCGGATATATCTGATATACGGGGAAGAACCGTATCTTGTAAATTACAATAAGAAAAAGTTATGTGATGCGCTTGTACCGGCGGATGATAATATGAACCGGACGGTGTTTTCCGAAATGAAAGTGGCAGTGAAGGACATCATCGCCCTTTCCGATACGCTTCCTTTTATGTCAGAAAAGAGACTTATCCTGCTGGAAGACAGCGGCTTCTTTAAGAAGGCTCCTGCCGATGCAGATGAGTTAACGGATTATATTAAAAAGGTCCCTGAAGAAACGGTCATTATCTTTTCCGAATCAGAGGTGGATAAGAGGGGAAAACTATATAAAGCGGTAGAAAAAAACGGAAGGGTGGTATTCTGTAAGGAGCAGAGTACGGAAACCCTGATAAAGTGGATCGGATGATATCTTTCCGGTAAGAATAAGAAGATAAGGAAACAGGCTGCGGCAGTACTTATAGAAAGAGCCGGCACGGGAATGTACCAGCTGAAAAATGAAATGGATAAGCTGGTGTCATATTCAGGCGACAGGGAGGAGATACTGGAAGAAGATGTCAGGAATGTTTCATCATTAAATATTCAGTCATCCATCTTTGCCATGATAGATGATATTGCGGAGGGAAGACAGAAGAAAGCGCTGGAACGTTACTATGAACTCCTTATGCTGAAGGAGCCCGCTATGCGTATACTTGTTCTGCTTTCAAGAGAGTTCAATATGCTGCTCCTTGCAAAGGAGATGTCAGCAGAGAAGCGGAATTACAGGGAAATGGCTTCGATAATGAAGGTGCCGGAGTTTGCGGTGAGGAAATATGTTTCAGCAGCGGGAAAACTATCCAGGGGACAGATCCTGGACGCAATAAAAGAGTGTGTGAAGACGGATAACGATATAAAGAAGGGCATAATAAATGACCGTATAGGTACGGAGCTTCTGATCATAAAATATTCCGGGAACAGGAGGAACAGAGAGAGTGCGTGACTTACCTTCGGAAGGGAAGATATACAGGCATTTTAAGGGGACATGCTATAAGGTGATATGTGTTGCCAGAGATTCTGAAACCATGGAAGAATCCGTGGTATATGAGAACCTTAATGAGCCGGAAAAAAAATTCGTCCGTCCGCTTGCCATGTTTATGAGTGCCGTGGACAGGGAAAAGTATCCGGATGCCACACAGGAATACAGGTTTGAGGAAATAAAGGGCGGCTCCGGTACAGCAGAGATTCCTGTCTCTGAGAGTGCTGAAATACCGGAGGATCTTATGGCTTTCCTCGATGCGGAGACTAATGAGGAAAAACTGGATGTTCTGGAGAGAATACGGACAAGACTTAATGATGATATAATAAATGCGATAGCTCTTTCTCTGGATACGGAGATAAGAGAGGGAAGCATTTCAAGCCGGTATGAGGAGATTAAGGATTATCTTCTTACAATGATAAAATATGAAGGAGCGAGACTTAGAAAATGAAAATATTATCGTTTGTGGTTCCCTGTTATAATTCTGAAGATTATATGAAACACTGCATCGATTCTCTTCTGATAGGCGGAGACGAGGTGGAGATCCTGATAGTGGATGACGGCTCAAAGGATGCCACTGCGGAAATTGCCGATGAATATGAGAGGAGCTATCCGGGAATCGTGAAGGCTATCCATAAGGAAAACGGAGGCCACGGAGATGCGATAAATACAGGGCTTGCCCATGCGAGCGGGCTTTATTTCAAATGTGTGGATTCTGATGACTGGGTGGATGCGGATGCATACCGGAAGGTGCTTTCCAAATTAAAGGAACTTCTCTATGGGGATACCATGCTGGATATGATGGTATGTAATTTCGTATATGAGAAGAAGGGGGCTCTGCACAAGAAAGTAATGACATACCGTTTCGCCCTGCCGGAGAATGAACTCATAACCTGGGACAGGGTGGGAAAATTTCATAAGGGGCAGTATCTCCTCATGCATTCCGTGATATTCAGGACCAAGCTATTACGGGACTGCGGCATGGAGCTTCCGAAACACACCTTCTACTGTGATAATATTTTTGTGTTTGAGCCGCTGCCGTATGTAAAGACCATCTACTATCTGAAGGTGAAATTCTACAGGTATTTTATCGGAAGAGATGACCAGTCGGTAAATGAAAAGGTGATGATAGGACGGGTTGACCAGCAGATAAGAGTGAACAGGATCATGATAGATTATATGGCGGGAAGGATTATCCCAAATAAGAAACTGCGTAATTATATGATAAGCTATCTGGACATTATGATGACCGTTTCATCAATCATGCTGATCCGTGCGGATACCGAAGAAGCACTGGAAAAGAAAGAGGATCTCTGGAAATATCTTGCAGAAAAGGATATGATACTGTTTATGAAGTTAAGATACGGTCTCCTCGGAAGAGCAGTGAACCTGCCCGGAAGATCTGGCAGAAAACTGTCGGTTGCCGGTTATAAGCTGGCTCATTGGTTTGTGGGATTCAACTAAAGCATTTAGATCCAGTACATATACAAGGAAGTACATAACCGTTGCCATGATAAAGGCTCCGATCACATCGAAACTGGAGTGCTGTTTCAGGCACATGGTTGAAGTGATTATAAGGGTACACATTATCAGGGAGAAGATGTGTACCTTTTTATTTTTTGAAAGATTTCTGGAATTCATCACGGCAAAATGAACCCCGAGGGAATTGTATACGTGGATGCTGGGGAAGATATTTGTGCTGGTGTCAGAGTGATAAAGTCTGAGAACAAGCATTGTGCAGAAATTATCCCTCGGGAAGACTGAGGGACGTAACTGGCATCCGTTGGGATATAGCGTGGATATAATAAGGAAGATGGTCATTCCTATGGAAAGGAAAGCAAAGAGTCTCCAGTAGTCATTCTTATCCGTAAAAACAAACCACAGTATGGTGCCGAGAACATAGGGAAACCACATGAGATAGGGAATGACAAATATCTCATTAAAAGGAAGAATATCATCCAATGCCATATGGATAAGATGATAATTTCTGTTTACATTCTCCTCAAGGAATGTGAACCAGGGGAGATATATAAATAAAAGATAGGCTAAAGCCCACAGGCCGTGGGAATAGCGCTTTAAAAAGCCGATCATATCATTACTCCTCAACCCTCAACGGGTTTATTATTCTAGCACATAGATTTTATTGATACAAGGGTTAACGAAAAATAAGCGATATGTTATAATCCTTATCGTTGTGTTTCTGAATTATAGAAAGGAGAGTTTATGTATACACTTGATGATATAAGGCTTATCGATCCGGAAACAGCTGACGCGATAGTGGCTGAAGGAGACCGTCAGAACAGCCATATAGAGCTCATCGCATCCGAGAACTGGACCAGCAAGGCGGTGATGGCTGCCATGGGAAGCCTTCTCACCAATAAGTATGCTGAAGGATATCCCGCTCACAGATATTACGGAGGCTGTCAGTGCGTGGATAAAGTGGAGGAGCTTGCCAGGGAGAGGGCAAAGGAACTCTTTAAGTGCGAATATGCCAATGTACAGCCGCATTCGGGAGCTCAGGCAAATATGGCAGTATTTATGGCTTTGCTTAAGCCCGGCGATACCTTTATGGGAATGAACCTGGATCAGGGAGGACATCTTTCCCACGGTTCACCGGTGAATTTTTCAGGTATGTATTTTAACTGTGTTCCTTACGGTGTAAATGATGACGGATTCATAGATTATGACAGTGTGCTGGAGATAGCAAAAAAGTGCAGGCCGAAAATGATCGTTGCCGGTGCTTCTGCTTATGCCAGAACCATAGATTTCAATAAATTCAGGAAGATCGCTGACGAAGTGGGAGCTTATCTCATGGTGGATATGGCTCATATCGCGGGTCTTGTTGCAGGGGGAGTTCATCCTTCGCCCATAGGCATCGCGGATGTGGTGACCACCACAACCCATAAGACTCTCCGCGGTCCCAGAGGAGGACTGATCCTCAGCAGCCAGGAAGCTGCAGACAAGTTCAAATTCAACAAGGCGGTTTTCCCGGGTACTCAGGGCGGACCCCTTATGCATGTTGTAGCGGCTAAGGCTATCTGCCTTAAGGAAGCCCTGCAGCCTGAATTTAAGACTTACGCAAAAAATATAGTAGACAATGCACAGGCTCTCGCAAAGGGGCTTATGGACAGGGGACTTTCACTAATCTCCGGGGGCACTGACAACCATCTGATGCTCTTAAATCTGGTACCTCAGGGTCTTACCGGCAAGGAAGTGGAGGCTCTTCTTGACGAAGCAAATATTACGGCCAACAAAAACACTATTCCGAATGACCCCCAGAAGCCGTTTGTAACCAGCGGAATAAGGCTCGGAACCCCTGCAGTTACCACCAGGGGATTTAATACCGAAGATTGTGATAAGGTGGCGGAGGCTATTTCACTTGTTGTTCTCGGGGGAAGCGGAAAGGTTGATGAGGCCAGGACCATTGTTAAGAGCCTTACAGATAAATATCCCCTGGATATGGATTGAGGCAGGTACTGTTATTTAAATGGTTTTCAGTTCCTTAATTTTTCTTTTCCGGTTTATGCCGGTGTTTTTCTTAATATATTACCTGGTGCCGGGACGGTTCAGAAACCCCGTGCTTTTTGTGGGAAGTATCGTTTTCTATGCATGGGGTGAACCGAGATACACTATACTCATTTTATGCTCTGTTATGGTGAACTATTCCCTGGCGGTATTTATAGGCAGATTTGACCTGCGTTTCAGAAAAATCGAAAGGCGGGTCATTTTTATACTTGCGCTCATTTATGACATAGGCATGCTATTTGTCTTTAAGTATACGGGTTTCATCATTTCCACGATAAATGCGGTATTTCGGACGGATATTCCTGTGCCGGCGATAGTCCTTCCTCTGGGCATAAGCTTTTACACCTTCCAGATCATGTCTTATGTGATCGATGTATATATGGGTCGTACAGAGGCAGAGACAAGCATATTAAATCTCGGTACATATCTTGTCATGTTCCCCCAGCTTATTGCCGGTCCCATAGTGACCTATTCAAGGGTGAAGCATGGCCTGAAACGGAGAAAACTGCATTATGCAATGATAGATAACGGGGCAAAGTATTTTGTCCTTGGACTGGGAGCCAAGGTGATCATAGCAAACAGTCTCGGAAATATCTGGACTGCCTGCAGGGAAGCGGGATTTGAAAACATCTCCACTCTATTTGCATGGATGGGGATCTCCGCATATACGCTGCAGCTTTATTTTGATTTTGCCGGCTATTCCCTTATGGCAATAGGCCTGGGACAAATGCTGGGATTCAGGTTTCCAAAAAACTTTGATCACCCATATGCCAGCCGCAGCGTAACGGAATTCTGGAAAAGGTGGCATATCACACTGACCTCATGGTTCAGGGAGTACCTTTACATCCCCCTTGGAGGAAACAGAAAGGGACCTGTACGCACCATCCTCAATATGCTGATAGTGTGGCTTATAACAGGATTGTGGCACGGGGCGGCCTGGAATTTTGTGTTGTGGGGATTATATTATTTCCTGATCCTTTTGATAGAAAGGGTATTCCTGAAAAAACTGCTGGACAGATCCTTCTTTTTTTCCAGGATGTATACCCTGCTGATCGTTATGATAGGATGGGTGCTTTTTGCTTCCCCGTCCATAATGGAGGCCTGTATTTTCATAGGACGGATGTTTACCATCAATCCCGGTACGGACTTCATAGAGTTTTTCTATAACTACTGGTATTTTTTTGTGGCGGCTGTTATTTTTTCAACTCCTGCCCCCTGGAATTGGTACAGGAAGCACAGGAAAAGTATGCTTTCATATATTTTCCTTATAGCGGTATTCCTTATTTCTGTCGGACTGCTGGTTGATTCGGTTTATAATCCGTTCCTTTATTTCAGGTTTTAGGTGTTTAAGGCGATGAGATTTTTTAAGAAATGCCCTTTTCTGACCATAATAGTCCTGATAAGCGTGCTGTTGTTCATCTACGGAGCGCTTCTTTCCGCACGGATAATAAAGGCGTCAAACACAGTTAATTTAAATTTTGATCCGGAAACTTTCGGCGTTGCCACCGCAATGCAGGATATCAAGACAAGAATTTCCAATTTTACGGAGGGAATAAAGGAGAGAGATTATTCCGTGGACTATCTGCCCACCGAATATGTTCCGGATGAAGATATGATGGATTCCATCGGGGTGGAAACAGGCAAAGGGGAAGAACTGCCTGAAGAAGAAAAGGCAAAGAAGGCCGAAGACGCTGAAAAAGATGCCGCTGCTGCCGCGAAGCGGGAGGAGCGGAGTGAAAAAATGCGTAACGGGGAAGCAGACCAGTTCTTAAAGGATGCTTTTAAGACAAAGCTTTCCGATAAAGACCAGTCAACCCCCGGAGATTCCTATGACGGGTTTTATCCGGTGGGGGACGGATACTTTACCGGAGGTGATACCGTAATAATCGGGGATTCCAGGCAGCAGGGCTTCGGGTTATATTCCGGTCTCGAGGGCATAGTATCCTATGCACAGAAGAGTTACGGTGTCCATCAGGTATTTACCAAGAGATGGATAGAATCACCCTACGGGAAACTGACCCTTGAGGAAGCCATGGCCTTAAACCAGGGGAAATTCAGGAAGATCTACATTATGTTCGGCCTTAATGAAATGGGCTGGGCGGATGAGGAAACCTTTGACAATGCATATTATCAGCTGATCGATATGCTGAAATATTATCAGCCGAATGCCGTTATTTATGTGGAGAGCATCATAAATGTCACAAAGTCCAAATCAAATGAATCCAATATCTTCAATAATGAAAACATCAGCAACAGAAATGCAGCCTTAAAGGTGGTGGCGGAAAAGGAACATGTGGCTTATCTTGATCTTAATTCCGCTCTTACGGATGAAGAGGGATATCTGCCGGATTATTATGCTTCCGACGGAATACATATGATGCAGAAATATATGTATCTCTGGGTGGATTTCTTAAAGACCCATGCGGTACTTAGCAGTGGCAGCGATACCCAGTATGTCACCGGATATACCCCCGAAAAAGACGTTTCTGCCATTAAAAGCGGTGAAACCAATGATGATGGTGATGAAGAGGATTCCGGAGAAATCAGTGATAATGAAACTGATGACTCAGGGAATGAAGGCACTGACGACAGTAAAGAAAAGAGCGACAATATAGAAATGAGTGATATCATTCCGGAAGTAACAGATAATGGTGATGACAACTGGGAAACCGGTGGGGATATCAGATAGGACTTCAGGATCTGTAGGGCTCGCCGCCCTGAACCACCTTTGAACATGCAATGGCAAGAGAGCCCGGTCCTATATGACAGGAGATGCTGAGGGGCAGTGAATCTATATAGATATTTGAGTTCGGGAATGAAGCGCGGATCTCTTCCGCAAATTCTTTGGCTTCATCCTCATTCTGGCTGTGGGCCACTTCAAACCAGATAGTGGGGGCAGCCGGGTCATATCCGCCGAGGCGGCTTTCTATATCATCCGATATTGCCTTCAGCATTATCTTTTTTGCCTGTTTGTTTCCGCGGCATTTGGAGAAAGCATCCAGCTTTTCACCCTGTATGGATAGTACAGGCTTTAAGTTCAGTATCTTTGCCAGAGCTGCTCCCGCGGGAGTAACTCTGCCTCCTTTTTTCAGATAATCAAGAGTATCAACTGTTATGTAAATGCTGGTTTCGAATTTCACTTCTTCCAGTATTTTTTTTATCTCTTTTGCGTCATGACCGTTTTCTGCCAGATATTTTGCATCATAGACTGACTGCCGCTGTGTAACGGAGATACGCTGGTTATTTACTACCCAAACCCTGTCGCCGTAATCCATTGCTATGGTGCGGGCGGTCTCGTATGCACCTGAAAGGCCGCTGGACATAGGGATATGGACGATCTCGTCATAACCTTCATCAAAGATCCTGTCCCATAGGGCGATGACATCTCCGGCAGCGGGCTGGGAGGTGGTCACAGATGCTCCCTCGGAGAGGAATCTGTAAAAATCGTCATGGGATAAATTGACGCAGTCCAGATATTCCCTGTCGTCCACAATAAAGGGCATGGAAAGAACGTGAATTCCGTCTTTCTTTCCCTGCTCCGGGGTTATGCCGCTGTTTGTATCCGTCACGATAGCAATCTTCTTCATGTCTCTGACTATATCATAAAAAAAGTCCGCAAACAACGTAGTAATGCGGACTACGTGACGTTGTAAACATTACTCGATGGGGGGTGATTCATATGATTGACGGAAACATCGTTTTTTAAATGGCCAGCCGGCAGTCAGGCGATACCCTCGGATACTGCAGGGCACGCACCGTGTTTCCGTGCTCGTTCCTCGACGAAAGTACTAAAGCTCGCCATATAGGGCTGACAATGACGGACGCGCCGCCTCTATTCACGTCCTTGTTCAATTTCGGCTAAAAAGCCGACGCCAGACGCGCATAGTGCGTCTATACGGCGTTCAAAACGTGCCACTGGCACGTTTTGCCATGAATTTTTGCGCTGTTTATTCAGGCTCTCTAAGTACTTTCGTCGAGGACGGCGCACGCAAATCCGGCACATACCCTGCAGTACCCGAGGAGTATCACCTGCCTGCCGGCGTCAGTTTTTTACAGCGTTGTGACGGGGATACTTGGCAACTGGTGTTAAGTGGGGGTATAATCTAAGAACGTGTGCCGGGATCTTATAATTGTATCCGGCTAGTACAATATGTCCGGGAGGAATTAAGAACAGTGGAAAGATTATCGGAGGTGGTTCCCACCTTTAATGAAAAGGGAAATGTAGAAAATCTGGTGAAGCAGGTAGGCGATGCCCTGCAGGGAATAGATTACGAGATCGTATTCATAGATGACAGTACGGATGATACCCCTGAAATACTGGAGAAGCTTTCAAGGGAGAATTCCCGTGTGAGATTTGAACACAGGGTGGGTGAGACAGGACTTGCAACAGCTGTTATCAGAGGCTTCAGGATAGCGGAGGGCAGCATACTGGCCTGTATGGATGCGGATCTCCAGCATCCCCCGCAGATCTTACGGCCGATGTATGCAGCCATCCTTTCCGGTGCTGATTTCTGCATACCCTCCAGATTTATTCCCGGGGGAGATGACGGCGGGCTTAACCTGTACAGGAAATTTGTGTCAGGTACGGCCAGATGGATGGGTAAGATCGCTCTTCCCTGCTTAAGGAAAGTCAGTGACCCCACCAGCGGTCTCTTTATGTTCCGTAAAGAGTGTATAGAAAAGGCAGATCTTCAGCCTGTGGGATGGAAGATCATGGTTGAGGTTCTGGCCATGAGTGAATATGAGACTATCGTGGAGATTCCTTATGTATTCCAGGACAGGGAGAGCGGTGAGTCAAAGCTTTCCGGCAAGGTCACAATGCAGTACATTGAGCAGTTATTCAAGCTTATGAAGCGGGCCACAAAAAGGAAGGGTATCACTGTGATAAGGTGGACCGAAAAATATACCGAGAACCAGGTGAAGAAATATCTGGGGTAAACGCAACATATAGTGTCAACATAAAATAAAGGAAAAAAATGAAAAAGGTTTTCAGTGAGTATATAAAGATAAGAGGCGCAAAGGCTCATAATCTAAAAAATCTAAATATAGACATACCGAGAAATGAAATGGTGGTGCTGACAGGGCTTTCCGGATCCGGAAAGTCCTCGCTTGCCTTTGATACAATTTATGCGGAAGGACAGAGAAGATATATGGAATCTCTGTCTTCCTATTCCAGGCAGTTCCTGGGTCAGATGGAAAAGCCGGAGGTGGAGTCCATAGAGGGTCTGCCGCCTGCCATATCCATAGACCAGAAATCCACCAACAGGAATCCCCGTTCCACTGTGGGTACAGTCACTGAAATTTATGATTATTTCAGGCTTCTATATGCCAGGGTGGGTACTCCCCACTGCCCTAACTGCGGCAAAGTGATCGAGCGTCAGACCGTGGATCAGATGGCAGATAAGATTATGGAGCTTCCCGAGAAGACCAGGATACAGCTTCTGTCGCCGGTGGTGAGAGGCAGAAAGGGACGGCATGAAAAGGTTTTCGAAAGGGCTAAAAAAAGCGGTTATGTCCGTGTGATGGTAGACGGGAATATGTATGACCTGTCCGAGGATATAAAGCTCGACAAGAATATCAAGCATGATATCGAGATAGTGGTGGACCGTCTGGTGGTGAAAAAGGGGATAGAGCGCAGGCTCACAGACTCCATAGAGAATGTGCTCTCTCTTTCGGAAGGGCTGATGATCGTGGATATACCGGGAGAAAAACAGCTGAACTTTTCCGAGAGTTTTTCCTGCCCTGACTGCGGAATAAATATCGAGGAGATAGAGCCCCGGAGTTTCTCATTTAATAATCCCTTTGGCGCCTGTCCCGATTGCCTGGGGCTTGGTTATCATATGGAGTTTGATGAGGATCTCATGATCCCGGATAAAAGCCTTTCCTTTAATGAAGGCTGTGTCCAGGCCATGGGCTGGGTGTCCAGTAAGGATAACGGCAGCTTTTCCCATGCCCTTATAGAAGCCATGGCGGAGCATTACGGTTTTTCCCTGGATACACCATATGAAGATCTTCCGGAGAATGTGAGGCATGCTTTTATCCATGGAACAGGCGGAGAGGTGATGAAGGTTCATTACAGGGGTCAGCGATCTGAAGGCACCTACGATGTACCCTTTGAAGGACTGATCAAAAATCTGGAGCAGAGGTACAGGGAAACTTCCTCCGACATGACTAAGGCGGAATATGAGAAATATATGAGGGTGAGTCCCTGTGACAGTTGTAAGGGAATGAGGCTGAAAGCAACCTCTCTGGCGGTGACCGTTGGAGACAGGAATATCTATGAGGTCACAAGCCTTGCCGTACATGAGCTGCTGGACTTTATGGATAATCTTTCACTGTCCAGTCATCAGGAACTTATCGGAAAGAGGATAGTCCGCGAGATACGATCCAGGGTGCAGTTCCTTATTGACGTGGGGCTTGACTATCTTACCCTTTCCAGGGCCACTTCCTCCCTTTCCGGAGGTGAGGCTCAGAGGATAAGGCTGGCGACCCAGATAGGATCAGGGCTTGTAGGTGTGGCGTATATCCTGGATGAACCCAGCATCGGACTCCATCAGAGGGATAACGGCAAGCTTATCGCGTCCTTAAAGAAACTCAGGGATCTGGGAAACACGCTTATCGTGGTGGAACATGACGAAGAGACCATGAGAGAAGCGGACGAGGTCATAGACATAGGACCGGGAGCCGGGATCCACGGCGGTGAAGTGGTGGCCCAGGGGACGGCTTCTGAGGTGGAGAAAACCAAAGGATCTATCACGGGGCAGTATCTTTCCGGAGAACTGGAAATTCCTATGCCTGCAAAAAGGCGTAAACCCACCGGTTTTATAAAGATAGTGGGAGCAAAGGAGAACAACCTTAAAAACGTAACAGTTGATATTCCTTTGGGGGTTATGACTGTTGTGACGGGAGTATCGGGCTCCGGCAAGTCTTCTCTTATCAACGAGGTACTGAATAAGAGTCTTTCCAAAAAACTGAACAGGGCTTTCACCATTCCCGGAAAGCATGAAAGAATAGAGGGAGTGGAGCAGCTGGACAAGGTTATAGACATAGACCAGTCGCCCATAGGCCGTACTCCCAGGAGTAATCCCGCCACATATACCGGAGTTTTTGATATAATACGGGATCTTTTTGCGGCTACGGTTGATGCAAAGGAAAGAGGCTATAACAAGGGCCGCTTTTCCTTTAATGTAAAGGGCGGAAGATGCGAGGCCTGCAGCGGAGACGGAATAGTCAAGATAGAGATGCATTTCCTTCCGGATGTGTATGTGCCCTGTGAAGTATGTCATGGC
>JAEEGL011353467.1_pt1 | contig 17023 bp, 6 predicted proteins | sample 9134231 | NCBI WGS metagenome assembly JAEEGL01 (sample SAMN16246548, study PRJNA631951) | gut metagenome | biome: gut microbiome; feature: rumen; material: fiber-attached | host: Bos | place: Iran: Karaj | collected 2018-10
CCCGTTCCTTCACCCGCTCCCGCTCCCGTAGCACCTTCGAATGAAAATGTATATAATCCCGGATCCAGATCTGTACAGCCTTCACCCTCTGTTGCCATGAATGAAGCACTCAGAGGTGATTCAGTTAACGAATCAGAACCCGTTATCGTAAGAAAGCCTCTTCACGGCTCTGCTGAAGAAGCTGCTATGAATCAGGCTAATCCCCAGCCTGTTATCGCTCCCGGAAGTGCGAAGATTCCTACAGTCAATTCCACTCCCACTCCCGCAGCGGGAACCGGCTCCGCTATCCTTTCACATACAAATCCTTCGGAAGCTCCTCAGACTGCTCCCGCAGGATCTGCCATCCTTTCACATAATTCCGCTCCTGCAGCAGCACCTGCACCCGCTCCCGCACCTGCACCTGCTCCCGCACCCGCTCCGGAAAAGCCTGCTATCGATACCGCCTCCTTCGAGGACAAGCTCAAGAAGATCGAAGTCATGCATGAAATGGGCGTAATGAGCGACGATGACTACAAGAGCAAGAAGCTTGAGCTCATCTGCAAAGAGAAGGGACTCGACAAGTTCTACGAGAGGATCCAGAAGGTCATGATTTCCAAGGCAAGCGGCCTTCTTACAGACGAAGATTACAACAAGCAGGTTCGCAATATTGTGGATCCCTGCTTTGATTCCGGTGTAGCAGATCTCGACGATTTCAAAGAGAATCTCAAGATGATCCCCGTTATCAGAATGAGCGGTCTGATCTCCGAATCTGAGTGCGACAAACTCACCGATGCACTTATTGACGGAACCGGATACGACGATTCTGACAATAACGACAAGTTCATCCTCAACCTCAAGAAGCAGGCTATGCTCAAGGATGCCGAGATCATTTCCGAGACCGATTACAATAATGAGATCAACAGACTTAAGCTTGCTCTCAATCCCAAGTCGACAGACGATCGCGACGCTCTTAAGGCTAAGCTCGGCAGATGGCCCGCAATGGTCGAGGCAGGTGTTATCACCTCAGATGATTTCGAAGCAAAGCGTACCAGACTCATCTCCGATCTCGATGCGATCGATGCAGGAAATGCTGATACCCTTAAGTCCAAGATCAAGAAGCTCATGCTCCTCAAAGAGTGTGAGTGGCTTTCAGAGAGCGAACTTACCGGCAAGAAGGCAGAGATTATCGCTTCCATCTCCGCTAATTCCGATGAAGTTAACAGAATGGCTCTCCACCGTGTAGCAGTTGACGGCGGTCTTGAGACTCAGGATGAATACGATGCAGCTAAGGCACAGATCGTTGCGGATATCACCTCTCCCGTTAACGGAGATATGGATCTGTTCAAGAAGAAGATCGAGCTCCTTACCAAGATTCACGATGCCGGCATTATCTCCGACGGCGAATTTGCTGACTTCAAGTCCAAGCTCCTTGACCTGTAATAACTTAAACTCAGTTTGTTTTATTTAACATGCGATAAGCCATGAACAAATACGACATAGGCAAACTCTGCTTAAGGTGCATGAAGATCAGCGACCAACCCGATATATGCCCTTTCTGCGGTCACGAGAAGATCGGAGAAAAGACCTGGGCCAAGGCACTGACCCCCGGCACCATACTCAACAACAAAATACTTATCGGTAATATCCTTGGTAAAGGCGGATACGGTATCACATATATAGGATTTGATCTCCTTCTCGAGTACCGTGTCGCCATCAAGGAGTTCTTTCCCGAAGACCTGGTAGACAGAGCTGAAGACGGACATACACTCATTGTTTTGGATGAGGTCAATTCCGACAGCTATGATGAAGAAACCCAGGCTTACCTCAGGGAAGCAAGAATCCTTGCCGAATATTCCAAAAATCCCGGTGTTGTTTCCATCAAAGACCTGTTTTATGAGAATAATACAGGTTATATTGTTATGGAATACCTCGAGAACGGAAACCTGTTTAAATTCGTAGACGCACACGGCGGATGGCTTTCATCCGACAAGGCTCTTAATCTTATAGAGCCCGTTATCGACATTCTCGGAGACCTCCATCAGTCAGGTCTTATTCACCGTGACGTATCTCCCGACAATATCATGATCGATAAGGACGGTTCCGTTAAGCTTATCGACTTCGGCGGTTCCAGAAAAGCCGGAGCAAAGGCAAAGCAGGAATTCCTCGGAAAATGGGGATTTGCTCCTCCGGAGCAGATGTTCTCACGTATCTCCGAGCAGGGTCCCTGGACCGATATCTACGGAATCTGCTCAACGCTCTACTATCTTGTGACAGGTGACATTCCCCAGTCTGCTATAGAGCGTGAGGAAAATGACCTTATCACTCCGATCAACAGCTACAATATCGATCTCGATCCCGGTATCGGTGAAGCGATCATGAAGGGACTTTCCATGAGACCCGAAGACCGCCAGCAGTCGATCGATGAGCTCTATTTCGATATCTACGGTTTCAAGCGTCAGGCCAAACAGTCACACGCACAGGAAGCCGTTGCCGAGCGCAGGGTCATTGTCATGGATCACGACGGAAGGGTCTGGTTCGGTTCATATCCCATGAATGAGCTTCCTCCCGAGAAGATCACGAGTGACATCGAATGTGCCGAATATGATGAGAACAACACTGCTGTGGTCAATGAAGAGCGCTACTACCGCCTTCCCATGTACAGGGATTCCAAGAGCCGCGATTCATCCGGCTTCTTAAGCAAGTTCAATCTCAAGCATTCGAGGGTCAAGGACGGATACAAGTACTTCAAGTACAATGCCATCCCCTGGAGAGTCGCCAACGATTCAAAGGGCCGTACCACTCTCATAAGCGAATACATCCTTGATTATCTTCCTTTTAACGGCACTTCATATTTACGTATGTCCGACAAGGATATAGTCAAGATCAAGAGTGATATCTATTGGGGCACTTCCAAATTAAGGGCATGGCTGAATTCCGTATTTATCAATATGGCATTCTCAGCTCAGGAGAAGATCAAGCTTCACTATACCAAGATCTCCACTCCCACTTCTGCCCTGGACGACAGATATACCAATGATAAGGTATACATTCCTTCGCTGAATGAGCTTTATTACGGTTTTGACAGATCCAAGGATCAGATCGACCGTTCGAAGAAGAATACGGACAATGTCTACTGCAAGGCACCCGTATCTCAATACACCGCCGCCCTGCCCAGAGACCCCGATTTCGTACCGTGCTTCGGTCTCCGTTCAAGGGGCGAATTCTCCGGCGATAAATCCTGCATCGCAAGTGAGGATGCTTACGGACAGCTAATCGGACGTGACGGTCCGCAGAACTGGATGCTCAATAAACGATGCGGTATCAGACCCGTTATCTGTGTAAGCAGCGATTCGATCAAAAGAATTTCTTAAAGAGGGACAACTTAAAAGCATATGAGTACCTATGCTATAAGTGATTTACACGGTCATTTCAGCACATACAAAAAGCTCCTCGAGAAGCTTAAATTCTCCGAGGATGATTTTTTGTATGTTGTAGGTGATGTTATAGACAGGGGCCGTGACGGCATCAAGATCATACAGGATGTGATGAACAGAAAGAATATGGAAATGTTCCTGGGAAATCATGAACTTATGATGATAGATGCCATCGATTTCATGAGAAAAAATGAAAAATACGGCTTAACGAAGAAATCCGATATCGGAGAAGCCTTCACTCCCGTAGACCTCTGGTTCCACCCCGCAAACGGCGGAAAGACGACTTACAACCAGTTCGTGAAGCTCGAGCGCAAGGAACAGGACAGGATAATCCAGTATCTCAAGAGCCTGAAACTCATCAAAAGAGTCCATATCGGCGATACCGATTATCACATCTCACACTCCTATTCCGTTGGATATAAATTCGGAAATGAGCTTCTTTACAAGGATGCTCTTATCGATGCGGAATCGGTCGTATGGGATTCACTGCTTGATGACAGACCACCCATAGATATGCTCGAATATGACTGGTTCGCTTATCCCGAGGACACTTATATCGTAGGCCACGTATTTACACAGCGCCTCGGCTGTATGGATGAAAAGGGACGCGGACAGATCTGCAAGATCAAAAGACGCGGCGGTATCAAGGTCATCGATGTCGACTGCGGAATGGCACTAAATTCCAAATCCAGCCGTCTCGGCTGCTATCAGCTCGAAACCGGCAAAGAAATATACATAACCTATAAATAAAAGTCAGGAGAGGTTATCTCCTGACTTTTCCTTTAAGGCTTATATTCCAGTACTATCTCGTGCTCTCCGGACTCCAGATCCGGTATCGAAAGCAGCGCTCCCGCATACTTTTCCGTCTGAACTCTCACTCCGTCCACGGTCGCTACAAAGCAATCCGAATACGGAACCGTCATGACCAGTACATTCCTGTCTTCGTACTTTACATTTACGCGACCCGAAATAATGCCTCCGGACGCCTGATCTGCGATAAATCTGCACTCATTTATGGCTTCGTAGCTTTCCTTCAGCTTATCCATATCGAGCTTGTAAAGATAAGCCGTCCTGTCTTCTCCCGAATCATATATCTCAAGCACAAAATCTCTGTCGGTATAATGGTTTCCGAGGTACATGTTAGAAGCTCTCTGATAACCGTTAAACTCTCCGCCCCATCCCGGTTCATCCATATATACCCTTATTGTTTCAGAGCTTGTCTTCGAATCATAATCAAGTTCCGATTCGCTCAAAAGCTCGAAATTAAGATATACATTCTGCCCTGCGGGAGGTGTGAAGACAATGGTCTTCATGGGCATCGGCGTGATCACGTAATCCCCTGCGGAGTCCGTAACCTTAACACCGTCTATAACTCTCTCATTTTCCGTATAATCCGCAGGTTCATAAACGCTTACCGAATCTCCGAGTACGGATGAAATATACATATTCTGGTTTGCAAACGGATCACGGCCGAATTCGCATGTATCGGGGCAGGCCATATATCCGATACCAAGCGAGTAAGGATTATGATAAAGGCTCGTAAATCCGTTTGATGCCACAAAATCATATCCGTATTCGGGCTTATTGTAATACAGCTCATAGTCGACACCGAGGATCATATCTGTCACGATCGTACTGCCCTTATCGCAGGCCTTGTAATGATACTGCAGTATTCCGAGCTCCTTATAAAGCCTGAGCATATCCGAATTGTACGAGGAAGAGAAATAATCCGTTCCGTTAAAGGAAAGAAGCATCGGATCGTTCGACGTGATCTCCATATCCTTATTGATCCTGCAAAGCGATACGCCTTCCGTGCCGGCCGATACCTCATTAGCCTTCGCAGCTGCTATCATATCCTCAGTTATATCTATCAGATACACGTAATATGATCTGAGCGTGCTGGGATAAGCATCAAAAACAGGCTCTGTTATTTTCACCCCGTTTATTATCAAAAGAGCTGTGATCACGGCAGATAAAACGATTGCCGCAGGTGTATGCGCCTTGGATGGAATCTTCTTTTTAAGCTCATCAAGCGGAAGCGCCTTGGAGGCAAGAACCAGCATGAAGAATACGAAAAGAAAAGCAAATCTGTGCGGATAAGCTACGGGATCCCTGAACATATGCCATACGCGGTATAAAGGCCTGAAAAGAAAACTGAGGATAAATATCAGTAATATCAGAAAGCTGCAGATAGTGTTTTCCTTCTTTTTCCTGTTCTTGACGATCCCGCAGATGCCGAGGGCAAATACGATGACCGTAAAGTATATCGCAGGAGCTCCCTCACTGTAGAGCGAGCCGAAATGACCGCATATGAACTGCTTAAACAGATCGATAACCGAGGTAACTATAAAAGAGCCATTCGAATAAACGCCCGCATCTAAGCTCTTCCCCTGGGAAAGCTCCTTGATAACGGGAATGAGAAGGGGCGATGCCATAAGAGCTCCGAATATCGAATAGAAAGCAAAATTCAGGAATCTGAGTCCCATATCCTTAAGATCTATCTTCTCTTCGACATTCTCGGTCAGGATGAAGATGCTGTACATGATCAGGAATATGCAGACCATATACGCGGAATAATAATGGAAATAAATGCACAGAGCCAGGGCTACGGAATATGCACAGCCTCTCTTGGCAACAGTGTTCATCTCGAAATTGGACTCAATGATGCTCCTTGCTTCTTCATTGCTCCTCATACCAAACCTGACATTTGGATTGATCGGAGCCTTGCTCTTTTCCGGCTTGGTCTTAAGAAGGATCTCCAGGAAGATACATATGATCGGAAGCATATAGAGGGTATCAAGATACATCGGGAGCAAGAAGAATGTTACCGCGGCCGAGCTGAGCGCATAGCAAAGGCTCAGAACCACATTTGAGAGGCTCCCCTCTGTTTTCCTGTATGAAAGATATGCCGAAAAAGAAGCCGCCATAGCGCCGCATTTAAGAATATCCATCAGCCAGATGGCATCGGGAATGTGGCGGACATCAAATAAAAGTGTGATCAGCGAAAACGGCGATGCAAGGTAATAAGCAAGCATCCCGAGGTAGGGAGTTCCGAGTGACCCCTGAAATGAATAGACAAGCGAGCCCTGTCCGTTAAACAAGCCCTTCAGTGAAGAATAAAACGCAGCGAACTGTTCCTGCATATCGAAGACAAGAAGCGTTCTCTCCGAACCCGGATATATGCCCGTCAACGCAAAAATCACGGCTGCAAACGCTGTAGCCGTGATAAATGAAATAACTGCTTTCAGAACATTTTTCTTCATCTGTGCTTTTTCCTTACTGCGATCAAAAATACTCCCGTTATAACGAGAAGTCCGAATACCATCCATCTGATAAGTCCTCTGGTCACAAGCCAGTGCCTTAGGGAATTATCGAAAGCGGGCTGCACGGGACCTCCTGATGCCGCCCTGAGCGTAACCTCAGATGTAATGATATCAGTATCCGCCAGAGCCGCTCCCGTCGAATACAGTGCAAAGGGGCTCAGGTGGTATGTTGTAAATCTTGCAAATTCCTTGCCGTTAGTATTAACAACGGTCACGGATATGTCTTCAAGCTGTCCGTTTCTGTCCACTGTAAGTACGACAAGCTTCTCACCGGAAAGCTCTGCAGGAATGGGTATTGCAACCTCAAGACCCTGGTTTCCGAGCTTAGTTATGGAAATGCCCGAAGCATCCGTCAGGATCATATCGTAAATAACCCTGTTTCCGAGTGCGTAATTGGAAAGGAAACCCGAAGCCCTCTCAAGGGACTTGTCAAATGCCGTCGACTCGGACTGTCTGCGTACGGTCAGTTCATAAGGCCTGTCCGCTCCGTCAAGATACGCAAGCACGCCGTCATCACCGATCACGGTAACTCCTGCATTTTCCTTATTGGCAACAGACGACCTGTATGAAAGATTGGATAATCTTCTCGTACTCTCTTCACAGGTGATATTAAGTCCCGTAGCCGAACTCAGATCATCGAATGCACCGGTTCCGACATTCTTGATCCTGTCGGGAATGTCCTTAACGGAAATCTGAGTACCCATGAACGCCCTGTCCAGTATCTCTTCTTCATTTCCGCCAAAGGAAACCTCTTCGAGCGAGGAACATCCCATAAACGCACCCTCTCCGATGCTTACGAGAGTATCGGGAAGAGCCAGTGTCTTAATGTCCGTATTTCCTTTAAATACTTCTGCGGCAATGATCCTGACGCCGTTTGGAATCGTTACGTTCGCACCTGTTCCCCTGTATGCGATAAGCGCTCCTCCGCTCACGAGGAAATCACCGCTTGAAGAGTTCAGCCTGTTATCAAGTCTGTTATTGATTCCGCCAGTTGCGGAAAGGAAATCATTAACCCACGGAGTCTCTGAAAATGCAAATGGCTCGATCTTTTCAACGGTAGCAGGAAGCTGTACATCAAGGAGCCTGTCACAGTGATAGAACGCACCGTAATCGATGGTCTTCACTCCGTCCGGAAGAGTTACCGAGATAACCTGGGTCCTTGAGAAAGCAAACTGTCCGATCTCATGAACTCCGGAGGGAAGACTCATATTGGTAAGATCCTCTGACATATAATATGCCTTATCGGCAACTATTTCCGAATCGACGATGGTGTATTTGGGGATGGTCGATGAATATGTGATGCCCGGATCGGAAGGATCGGAATGAACAGCCTCACTCTCCGCTGCCCGGATATCGCTTCCGTTTATGACATGCATGGATGAATTATCCATAAAGACAACGGCGGAATTACCTACAACATGTGTCTGTCCGTAGATATCGGTATTCTGATTTATCGCAACCGCGGTATAGGTACCGTCGGGACGCTGGGTGATCTCGAATTCCGTTGTATATGCGCCGGGCTCACCGTAAGGATCGGTCTCATCGATAACCTCGGTCTCACCGTTACCTGATACATCCTCCGTATCGGGTTCGTCATGGGTTACGGTCTCATCGATAACGTCGATCATTCCGGTATCTTCATAGATAGTGAACTTGGACTGTCTGACATAGAAACCCTGAGCGTATTTCCAGGCATATGAACCTTCGGGTGCGAAAATAACAAGCTTATAGCATCCGTCAAAAGCGCTTTCATGAATATCCCTTGTATGCTCGGTGAAGGTTACGGATTCAAGATTGACGTCATCTTCAAATGCATAGATACCGACTGATTTGATATTGGACGGGATATTAACGGAAACAAGACCCATGCAGTTTGCGAAGACGAAATCATCTATCTTCGTAAGGCCTGAACCGATCGTGACACTCTGGAGCTTATCGCAGTCCCAGAAAGCATATTCATTTATCTTCTTTACGCTGTTAGGGATGGTGACTGTACGAATATGATCGTTGTCCCTGAACGCATCCGTTGCTATCTCGATAACTGTGGAGGGGATAACAACATCGGTCGCCGTTCCGTTGTACGAAACAAGTGTACCCGACCCCGTAATAGAAAACTCGGGGACGGATGCAGCATCCGCCCCCAGAGGAGGAAGCTGCATCACGAGTAAAGCGGATATTATCAGGATCACTCCCAACAGCTTTCTGATTCTTTTCATTAAAGTTTCCTTTAACAAACTGTAGTTTTAAAACTCACCTTTTCGGATCTTTATCTTCTTCTCGGTGCATTGTTTCCGGTATTAGCCTTTACGGGCTTAGCTACCTTCCTGTCCTTCATGAGGAAGAGGACGATGGAGATTGCGAACAATGCGATCGATACGAACCACTTCGGATGGATGAAGTCCGCGGTCTTGGGTGTATTGTCGAGACCGTTTCCTGTTCCGCTTCCGTCGCTTCCGGCAGTCATCTCAACGGTATTAACGTAGATGACGTAAGGTGAGAAGTGGGTACAGGTAAAGGTTACGCAGGGCACACCGTTAATGGTCGTGAACCTCGCATTGAGAGGATCGATCTCATTATTGGTGATGACCGCAACCTTATTGTTTGCGGCATATCCTACCATCGAATCGGGAAGAGGTATCGTGATCGTAATGGTAAGACCCGAAGTGTCGGTTATCTGTGTGGTTCCCGCAGCATCGTAGAGACTGATATCGAACGGGAAGTAAATGATATTGTCGAGCGTTCCGTACTTCTTGAGCAGTGCATCGAGAACGAGCTTATTGGCAGTCTGGCTCTCGGTGATCTTGATGGTGAAGTTATCGGTTGAACCGTTAACGGTTGCGGATACGACACCTGTGTTGGAAAGACCGTTCTTGTCGATGACTACGGTTGTTCCGCTGCTTCTGGGCACGTTGCCTGTCGAAGGCCAGTAATTGGTATTTCCTCCGCCGTTATTTCCGCCCGATCCGTTTCCGCCCGCACCGTTGTTTCCGTTGCCCGCGGTCTTGGCTACGAAGTTGGCCGTTACGGTAACGTTCTCACCGGGCATGGTAACTACGGTTGCGGAAAGTGCCTTGGAGGCGATGGGTGCGGTCGAAGGAGAAATTGTCCAGCTGCTGAATACGGTGCCGGTCTTCGCTTCGTTCGCAACAATGACTACCTGTGCTCCGGGCTTATAGCTTCCGGATCCGGATCCGCCTACAACGGTAAGGGTATAGTAAGGTCCGTTATAATCATCCGCGCCGTTATAATCGGGATTGTTGACCATGGTGAATCTCATATTCTTATCCATGGTTACGGATGAAGGAGAAGGTGACCACTTGCACTGCTTATATCCTGCAGGCATCATGAGGTCGGGAGGTGTGCCGCCCTTTTCTATCGAAAGTGTCTGGTAAACGGTGACACCGTCGGTGTAATAGTAGGTTGCGGTGTACTTATCCGACGAAGTGGGATCGGTTCCGTCGATGGGAACGAGCACAAACTTGGTATCGGAATTGATGACCGTCTCATTAACATCGGGCGACCACTTCCACTCGGTTCTTGAGTATCCGGGAACAACTATGTCAAAGGCCTTGTTTCCGGGATCTACTCCCCAGGTCTGATACAGGCTTCCGTCGGGAAGATAATATGTGACCTTAAACTGGCCGGGGCCCACTGTTCCGCCGCCGTTTCCGCCGTTACCTCCGTTTCCGGATGAGTACTTGGCATAGAACTTGATGACTCCGTCCTTCTCTTCCACCTGATCTATGGTGAAAAGAATACCGTCTCTGGGATCGATCCTCGTCCAGGTCTGGAAGGTGTATCCTGTCTTGGCCGTGGGCATAAGTCCCGAGATGAGGTTGGGATTGATGTAATACTTGGTCACTCCATTTTCGGAGGAAGTAAGCACGGGAACATTATCAACAAGCACCGCACCTGTAGCACCGGTATCGGGATCGGTATCATAGAATGTTGCGGTATAGGATTCATTAAGTCCCTTATACTTTGCAACAAGAGTGATATCCGCATTTATATTGAAGCTGGATCTGTAATCGTAGGTCTCCTCGGTATCATACATATTGTAATAATACTCGAAGGCAAATCCCGCATTCGAATGCTTGTTGTCGGGATCCATGATGGGATCCCTGAGGATTACATGGTCTCCCTCAACATATTCGTCGGTAAACTCGAGAGTAGCCTTGGTAGCGTCGGCATCCTTGTAATCATAGTAGCTTACATAGAAGTGCTTGATGGGTGTAAATGCCTGTACAAGATACTTATGTCCCTCAAACAGTTCATATGCTCTCGTCTTAACGGTAACATTGCCGTTTGCATCGGTCTCGGCAGGTGCATAAACGGTCAGCTTGCTGTTGGCAGACTCGGAAACACCGCCATGGTCCGTTGTATCATCATTGGAATTAGTCATGGTAGTCGTTATAAGATCAAGACCGCCGTTCTGCCAGTACAGATCATTGTTCATTACGGTCAGGTTCTTGATAGCCGATCCCTTGAATGCCATGCTGTCGATACGTGAGCAGGTCTGGGGAAGAGTCACGGAAACGAGCTGGCTGGTATCTTCAAAAGCATATGAAGGCAGATTGGTAAACGAAGCATTTTCAAGATTCACCACATTGACAGCGGTATCCGCAAATGCCTGTTCGGAAACTGCCTTGATTCCCTTGGTCTCGCCGGGCTGGAGAGTTCCCGCGGTTCTTCCGGGCAGGAATTCTATAAGTGCATTCTTGGCACCCGAACCGTCCAGCGAATATATGATTCCGTTCTCGGTCTTGAAATTGGAATTATCCTGGAAATCTACATTCGAAAGAGCCGAGGTATGTATGAAATCCTGTGTCGATGAGTTACGGTTATACATGTTGACTCTGAAGGGAGCAACACCGAGGCTGCTTACGGCAGCGTCAAACTGAACCTTCGTAAGGCTGTCGTCATTGGCAAAAGCGTGATCTCCGATAGCCCTTACGCCGTACATCTCAACACTTCCCAGAGTACCGCAATCGGCAAAGGCCTCTTCTCCCACCTTCTCAACAGGCTGTGTTGAATAGACATAACCCATTCCGTCACAGTCATAGAATGCATAAGCGGGAATCTCCAATGTGCTGTCACCGGAAATTGTAAGTGCCGTAAGTGTTGAACATCCGGCAAAGTCACTGGTTGCGGTCTGGATCTGAACCTTTCCGTTCGCATCAAGTACGGGATTGCCGTCGGCATCCTTAGTATAGTCGACATCGATCGAGGTAAGACCTGAAGTGTTGACCGCCATGGGGAAGCCTGTCGTATTTGTTTTAAAGAGACCGTCCTGAATGGACTCTACGCCCTTGGGTATGAAGAGCTCCTTACAGACTTCAACAAGCTGCTTATCATAGGTGGTTCCGGATACTGCTATTTCATCACGGGATTTGGTCTTTCTCTCGGTAAGGTAATGGTTTATTGCATCCTTCTCTTCCTGACTGAGATATTTGTTGCCTGTGCCCGCATATGCCAGAAGAGAACCTTCGGTAGGGAAGTTTACAAGCTCGGCGCAATTCTTCTCGGGATTGTAACTGATCTCAAGCAGATTGGGGAATCCTGAGAAAAGGATGGGCCATGCTTCCTTTTGCGAAGGATGATTATACTTTCCGCCTGAGCTCATCGCATATGCAAAAGGAGTACTGTCTGCGGATATGGTCGTAACGAAATACAGCTTGGTCTTGGGATAACCGTTTGTGTCAGAAGCAGGTGCACCTGAAGCACCGCAGCTGTGCGTGGTAGTATCCTGAGTCTTAAAGGCTTCTTCACCTATCTGAACCTGATCGTTTTCAAAGACGACAAATTCAAGATTATGGCATCCCTTGAAAGCCCTGGCTCCGACACGGTTGATGGATGCGGGAAGAGTCACCTTGCGCAATGAACAGGTATCCTGGAATCTTCCGTCGGGCAGTGCTTCAATATGATAAGGTCCGAAAGCTTCGGGGAATGAAAGCGAACCTACCTTCAAGGTTGTTGTCTCGATCGTATCAAAACCACAGAGGGTATTGGTATCGTTAACCTGGTAGATAGCCTTTCCGCCGGGAACGGGAAGTCCGCTCGCATCGTACATAAGACCGCTTGCATCTGCATTCTGCTCGGTCACTGTCTTCTCATAAAGCTCCTTGCCGAAATATTTATATGTGAATTCATATCCGGCGGACATATTCTGGCACATATAGTGAAGTGCACCGATATTGTCCTTGGGAGGGTTAGCGGCAGCGGGATCGACGCTCTCAAAATAGAACTCTTTGGATACAAGCTGTGAATGGAATGAATTGTTTCCTTCGACATCAAAGCCGCACTGGGTATGAGTATCGCTTACAAAGTAAACATTGGGGCTTACAACGGTAACCTTTTCAAGCTTGGGACAGTCCTCGAACATATTTATGTTGAGGGCGTGAGCGCCTGACTTGGTGGGATCTGACATATCCACGTCGGAAGTATAGCCTTCTCCGAGCTTGGCAGGCAGTACTACGCTTGTAAGATTGGAACATCCGTAGAAAACATGGTTTCCGATATATTCGAGCTGTGACTTCTCGGCTGTGGGATTGGAATTTATATCACCGGAAAGATCGACCGAGGTGAGTCCGGTACAGTTTTCAAATACACCGTCACATAGCATTGAAATGCTGTGAGGGATATAGATGCTTGTAAGGCTGGGGCAGTTCTTGAATGCATAAGCGCCGAGAGTGGTTATTCTGGGGCTTTCGGGCATTCCGACACTGGAGAGGCTTCGGCAGCCGTCAAATGCATGGTTTCCTATCGCAACAAGACCGTTTGAAAAGACGATCTTGTCCAAAGCGGTACATCTGTAGAATGCATAATCTCCTATACCTTCCATAGTCGAAGGGATGGACAGATTTACAATATTTCCGCCCTTTGTATCTGCGAATACACCGTTCGAAGGATGTGCATCATCGATGTCATCGGGAGATACCTTATATGTCTTGGAGGTAGTATCGTAATAAGAGAACTGGTTTCCGATATATCTGACGGCGATATTGTCTACATACTGCCTTGTGGCATCCTTGCACTGCTTATATCTTTCGGCATCCGAATCCGATACGGTCTCATCACGGTAGAAAAGAGATCCTTTATCTATGGCCTTCCAGATAGCACTGTTATCGGCCTTGCAGGGATAATACATGGTATTTTCCACAACATAGGTATAGATAACATCTCCGGTCTCGGCTCCAGTGCTATCGACTTCTCTGATCGTCTTTTCATCCACACGGAACAGACCTATCCTGTTAGGCTTTACAAGTTCGTAGTAACCGGGATTATCACGCTTGTCCTCGGGGACATAACCCTGCAGGATACCGTATAATGTCGTGTCTCCTGCGGAGTATTTATCAAAATAGGGAGCTCCCGCACCTTCTTCAATAGGATTTTGCTCAGTACTTCCAACTTCAACCTGGAACTCATATCTGTCGATACTTCTGTAGAAAAGGAAATCACCGGAAACATTCGCAAGGCAGTAGCCTTCGGCGTCTGAAAGCTTCTTATAGCTCTGGACATACTCGGGGATAACAAGACTTCCCGAGCTGTCAACCGCACCGGAAGGATCATATCCGAGAATGACCGCAAACTTGTTGGTATCTCCGGGCTGGTCAATACCCATAGCGTTTACATACGCGAACTGGAACTTCATGTCTCCGGTAATGTAAACGGTCGTGGCGGGATCGACAAACGGAATCTGGCTCAGGGGAGTCTTGGTTGTAGCGGTTCCGGTCTTGATGATGTAATACTCATTAACATCGGTACCGTTACAGGAATTGGCAGCCTGAACCTCTCCTCCCTGTATGGATCTAGTCGGAATCATTGCGACCAGAATGGCAGCAACCATGAAGAGAGCGCCGAGGGTCCTTCTGACCTGCTTCTTCATTCTCCTCTTAATTCCTTTTTTATTTGCCATGTTACAATCCTCCCGCATAACAGACGTATGCAAAACAAGAATCAGTTAATTCTTCTGGCCACAACAGCAAAACGGCCGTTCTTTTCCTCATAATCACAGGTTGAAAGTGTGAGCAGATGATCTCCCCACACCGCGGTAACACCCGTATCATACAGTGCCATCTGAGCCATCTCGTTCATGTATGAGTTGAACTCCTCGGCTCCGTTACAGTCTATGAACTGATAGTATTTAAAGGAAATATCATTCTCGGTCTTGAGCGAGGTCCTGAAAGCATACATAACCTCGTATTCACCGTGTTCATAGATCGTGTCGAACTTGATTATCTTATGGGTCAGGTAGAAGTTGTAATCCTCGTACTTGACCAGGTTTCCGAACATCCTTCCGCTCTGCATATGGTGTCCGTAAAGGATCAGATTGTCGGAAGGTTTGATCGCATCACAATTGCAATCCATGAAAATGCAGCCATTCTTGTCATTCTCCTGATTGAAGCCGTGGGTCAGATAATATTCATTATCCGTGGTCTGCATGACAGGATATTCTAAAAAGGGCTCTCCATCTATATCGGCTATTTCGAGCCATCCGATTAGTCTTTTGTTCTGATTATATAAATTTATATATTCCGGAAGTATGTCGGGGATCTCCTCTTCGTCCACATAATGGATGATCGGAGCGCCGCTTTCTTCCTGATTGCCGCTTTGTGCCTGAGCCTCGCTGCCCGCCTGTTCCCTGAGATTGCTCAGAAGATCGGCCGTCCTGTCGGATCTGTTCTTGGCAATGTTATAGATCGCAATATAGAGAATGCAGGCACCCGCAACGAAAAGTGACGCAAACAGGATTATGCGTCTTGTCTTCTCCTGCTGTTCAAGGATCTTCCTGGCCTGCTTTTCGATATCGTCATCGGGCTCTTTCTTTTTTTCTTTTTCCGCAGGCTTCTTTCTGCTGACCCTTATCTCAGTCTTCTCGTCGGAAGATTTCCGGCTTCTCTCCATCTTTTCGATGGTGTCGTCGATCTCTTCCATGAAATCCTTACCGAGGTCCGTTCCGAAGTTGATCCTTCCGCTATGAAGTTTTTTTGAAAGGAGCTTCAGATCCGAAAGCGACATATGGTCCATTGACGCCTTGATCTTGTCAATGGCAGCTTTGTCGGCATTTGCCAATGCTATTTCCCTGTCGCCTTCGAATTTACGCCCTTCGATTATTACGATCTTACCCATAAGGCTTTATTTTACAACGAAGTTAACAAGCTTTCCGGGAACATAGATCTCTTTAACGATCTCTTTTCCGTCAAGGTACTTGGATACGGTCTCCTTGGCTCTTGCTACCATTGTTTCCTTGGAGGCATTTCTGTCCTCTTCAAAGGTTCCGCGGAGCTTGCCGAGTACCTGTACCGCTATGGTGATGCGGTCCTCAACGCACTTTGCTTCATCATACTCCGGCCATGAGGACTGATAGATTCGTCCGTCAAAGCCTTCTATGCTCCAGAGCTCTTCGGTTATGTGAGGAGCTACGGGATTGAGGAGCTGAAGGAAGGTCTTAAGATCTCCCTTAGTGATCCTGCCTGCCTTGTAGAAATCATTGATAAGGCTCATAAGGGCAGCGATTCCGGTATTGTACTTGAGGGTTTCGAAGTCGCCTGATACCTTGCGGATGGTCTGGTGGATCTTAACCTCAAGATCCTTGGAATATGCATCTCCGTCTTCCGTGATGTCCTGAAGCTTCCATACCCTGTCGAGGAATCTTCTGCAACCCTGTACGCCTTCCATGCTCCAGTTTGCAGCCTGGTCGAACGCACCGATGAACATCTCGTAGGTTCTGAGGGTATCGGCACCGAATTCTTCGATGATATCGTCGGGATTAACAACGTTACCGCGGGACTTGGACATCTTCTCACCGTTCGATCCGAGGATCATGCCGTGAGATGTACGCTTTGCATAGGGCTCCTTGGTGGGAACAACGCCCTGATCGTAAAGGAATCTGTGCCAGAATCTGGAGTAAAGAAGGTGGAGAGTCGTGTGCTCCATTCCTCCGTTATACCAGTCAACGGGAAGCCAGTACTTAAGTGCTTCCTGTGATGCAAGTTCCTTATCATTGTGAGGATCGATGTATCTGAGGAAATACCATGAAGAACCCGCCCACTGAGGCATGGTATCGGTTTCTCTCTTAGCGGGTCCGCCACAGCAGGGACAGGTGACATTTACCCATGAATCCATTGCAGCAAGAGGTGACTCACCGTTATCTCCGGGAAGATAGCTTTCGACCTCGGGAAGCTCAAGGGGAAGATCCTCTTCCTTAAGAGGCACGTATCCGCACTTATCGCAGTGGATGATGGGAATGGGCTCGCCCCAGTAACGCTGTCTGGAGAATACCCAGTC
>JAEEGL011589000.1_pt1 | contig 17023 bp, 9 predicted proteins | sample 9134231 | NCBI WGS metagenome assembly JAEEGL01 (sample SAMN16246548, study PRJNA631951) | gut metagenome | biome: gut microbiome; feature: rumen; material: fiber-attached | host: Bos | place: Iran: Karaj | collected 2018-10
ATCCCTTTCAGAACGGAGAAGTACGCGTAAGACATACCAATCCACGTCTTTGGACAATTCTTTCTATTCTTGCCCTCATTGTGACAACCGTGTTCTACTTTATCCTAAAATGCCTTAATACACCTAACCTTGCTCCTTCAACCATTTCTGTAACCACAAGTTTTATGGCATCTTCGCTTACCCTTGTTAGAAGTTCTTATTATGCTCTGTTCTATGCTGCCAATGACATTGTTCTCATAATCCTATGGATTCTTGCAACATTAAATCATCTTTCTTACCTGCCAATGGTTTTATGTTTTGTTTGTTTCCTTGCTAATGACCTGTACGGATTTATCAACTGGCAGAAAATGAAACACAGGCAAACTGAATGATCAGGATTCATTCACAAGTTTTCCCGTCATATGTTCTGGGATAAGTTCAAGGCATTGCACCCTTGAAAGAGCATTATTCAACTCCTTCTGTATATACTCCTCGTCATCAGTAAACTTTCTGCATATATTGGTACAGATTTCTTTGGCCTTTTCCGTATCAGTAACAAGACGGATTCGCCCAAATATGACTACACTTTTTATATTCAAAGCCCAATCGCCTTCCTTTTTGTAACCTTTATCATATACGCAGAAACTCACTTTATCACATTTAGCAATGGAATCTATCTTATGCCCCTCTTTTGCCCCATGAAAATATATCTTACCCTCTTCCTCACAATACCAATGTGAAAGAGGAATTCCATAAGGATATCCATCATCACCAATCATAGAAAGAATCCCTCTTGGCTCTTCGATAAGAATTTGCTTACATTCTTCATCCGTAATCTGCTGTTTAAATCTTCTCATTTTTCTGAACATATCACTCACCTGCATCTTTCAAATCCCGATTCGTTTTGGTCCTTTATCCTGAAATATATCTTCCGTCGCTCTTGCCTTGTTGCCTTTTCAACCTTCATGCTTCTTGAAAGGCAACATGTGGCGGTATTTATCCTACTTCTGTTGCTTTTTACCTCGCGTGGAAGCTCCGTCGTCTCTGGCGAGGCATTTTTCGGAAGATTCTTGCTTACTTTGCCTCGCGTGAAGGCTCCGCCCCTTCTGGCGAGGCATTCCCCGGAAAATCTTGCCGTTTTTGCCTCTTATGAGGAATCTGCCGCCGAACGGGCGCCGAACAAAGAAGAATCATTCACCGGGCATTCTTATGTTTTGACGAACAAAATGCCGAACGGCAGGTCTATATAAACATTATTCGTTTATTTCCCAATGGCCATATCTTTTTCCGCCAATACGTTTTACGAGCCCATCAGCAGCCAAATTTCCGATTGCTCTCTTTATTGTGCTTCGTGATACTCCCGTTTCAACCACGAGTTCATCATAGGTTATATTTGGTTCATTTCTGAGTAACCGGATTATTTTCTCGTTCAAAAGGTTCTCTTTAGGTTCATCTATAGGTTCATCATGAACCTTTGGCGTTTTTGCTTCATCTATAAGTGCACTCGCCAATGCCTTAAAATGCACCCGCAGCCCATTTCCGAGCAATTCATATACTGGCGGCTCCGCTCCCAGCTCCTTACAGGCATCACAAATCTTCTGTATCCCCCTTCCCCAGTGTTCAATATAACCGGCACGATAGAATACATTTGCAATATCAGGATTGTATGGTCTGGAGTTATGTGGCTCCATAAAAGTATCGACAGTCCATCCCTCTGGCAAAATACAACAATTACTGATGATCATCGCATCATCCTCAATTCGTATCTGAATCGGGCTTCCAAACATATAACAGTTGTGGATTATAGCATTATAAACCGCCTCACGCACTGCCTCACGAGCGTACGGATATGTTTCACGCCGCCTGTCATGTTCAAAGGTAATCTTTGCCTTCAAATACTTCAAAAAGATCAGGTCCACTACTTTATCAGCCGTAGAAATCAGGGATTCTTCCAACATGTCCTGATACAGAATATCGGCACCCTCACCAAATCTCCCAATTTGGACATGACTTCCATTTTGAATAATTGCGGGATCATGATAGAACAAAAGAACTGCAGATCGTTTCAGTTTACCATCCGCCATCAAATGCAGCTTTTCCAAAAGCTCCGCATTTGAAATATTCAGTTCTTCATCCGTCATCCTCTGCCGACGTTTTGCTTCACGGCGGAATATCTTGAAGCTCTCGTCATCCAGATCGTCTACCGAAATATTGTCAACCGTAACATCTTCCCAGCGAGCGCCAGTTTTCCGCATAATAAACTCCGAAAGTGCGATCCCCGTCAGTTGTTGTTTCGTTGCACCACTCCGATAGTGGAATTCGCCATGATAACTGATTGGGAAAGAACTTGGTTTTACCTTAATTTCTAGATAGTCTTTACCATCCTTGGTGAGCTTATTCACATCGGCAACAATACCAAGCCCTGACTGAATCTTATTCGGGATATCCTCCAGCAGCTTTTTAACATTCTGCACGCCAACAACATTGCCTGCATCATCAATACCGATGTAAATAGTGCCGCCCTGAGCGTTGGCAAACCCACACACCCACTTCAGATACTCATCCCGCCAGGATTCTTTATATTCAATGTTTTGACTTTCAGCCATAAGTTACCTCCGGTATCAACATTCCCAATGACAAACTAGTCTTCATCCTCCGTTTGCCATTTTTTTGCTTCCTCAATATTATGTAACGCTTCTTCATGAAAATCCCTTGCAATCATCCTAAGTGTATCAGCAAATCTTGTATATCCTTCTCGTTCCGCAAGCAACGCTTTTTGATTGTACTGATCCTCCAATTCGAACTCTTGCTTTCCCGTTTCATCCACCCAATGAAATCCGCGCGAGCATATGGCTTCCCTTAGATATCCCATTCGTATGTCGCCTTTTATGTCAGAATGAAGAATGGATGCCGCCGTTCTGGAAATAAAAAATCCGTCAGATTCAACAGGCGTGTAAAATAATATTTTCCCAATATAATTTTCAACCAGGCCTCGCCTTTGATTATTTTCTGATAACGCTAGAACTTCTTCTACCCATTTTTTCAAATGGTTACCATCCATTGTACCATCTTCCCTTGTCCCCGGCGTAACTTTCCATGTATTAAGAAGACTAAACATATCAGCATTAAATTGAGGTACTGGCTCGCCAGATTCTCCTCCATGAACAGCAGAAAATATACGCAAAAATTCTGTAGGTTCCTTCCCCATCTCATCAAATATCGTTTTCGGCGAAAAACCATGTTCATGAATAATAAGTCCTAAATATTTCCATTCAATCTTTAGCTTAACATTATTTTCAAGATTGGATTTCTGAATATAATCAATCAGTCTTCCTATAAGAAAATTATCATGTTTGTCATTTTCATCAAACGAAGCTTTCAAAAGGCAGTCTGCAATCAATTCAGCAGAAACATCTTTTTTGATAACATCCAATAATGTATAAAGAATCCCAAATACTTCCTTAGTTCGATCAACCTCCAAGAGCTTTTCAATAACAAACTCAATGGGAACAACTTCATTGAATGCAATCCTAAATACATCTACTTTTTTCCAATATTCCGTTTGACATTCAATATTTAATTGCTCGGAGCACGAGATACTGTCTGGAGTAATCGGAAGAAACTCATATACTTTTATCGATTTTTGTGGTTGTTCGTTACGAAGATATGTCAGCAACATTTCGTTTTGCAAGAAATAAGCATTACGGACAAAACCCATTGCAAATCTCTTTTGAGGAGAATCCGCTTGGTCTATCATGTCTATTATTCTCAAAACATATGACTCCGATACTTGTATGTTTGCCATATGTCTTCCGAATGTCTCTTGATTCTCTATAATACAAATAAACTTATTTAGATCCTCTTCTCCAAGGGCATATATTCTGGCAGCCGAATTATCTTGGGCTTCAGAAATTTTCTTCTCAGATCCTTCGAAATCTTTATAATCATCAATTAGTTCCCATTGATCGTTTCTAAATAGCCTTCGTTCATTCGGCAACCAAATCGCATCTTCATAACATGAAGCCAAAACCTCAATTGATGCTATCTGATCCTTCTTTAGTGACCAATTCTCATCAGCAAATCTTTTTTGATTTGCAACAAAATCTACAATTTCTATCCATATTTTATATTTTTCGGCATCCGTAAATGTAGCACAACCATTTCTGATCACATGAATCAATTTTTCTCGATTATCCTCACGGACATCGTTCAAAATTTGAACTAAGTCAACTGTCCTACCAGCATTCCCCTTTACATTCTCGCATGCCAAGAGAATCAGTTCATCTATTGCTTTTTCGTAAGCATCTCCGCTTATGATGTGCTCTGGAATTTCAGCTTGTTTATAAAAAAGAGGTTTAATGGGTATAATACTTGTAGTTCTTTTGTTAGGCATCAATTGTATCATTATTTTCCATGCTAAATCTGGTTGCTCTCGAAATGCCGCTTTCATGAAACCATTTCTTGCATCTATATCAGCTTCAGTTCGTGGAAGCCATGGCAACATAATAGTTATAAGTTTTTCTGTAAAGCATTCGTTATGCGTACCTAATTCAAGCAATATCATTCCTGCCTTAGAGAAAGTATCCTTATACATTGCCAAAAGAGCAACCGCCTCGCACAAGGAATACGCCTTATCATCCTCAACGAATTGAAGAATACCCTTTCTCTTGTTGTAAATTGCCTCCTCTATTTCTCTCAGAAATATATATGGATAAGTCTCAGCAATCGATGACAAAACACTAGCATTTGTATCCCAAACCTTCCAACTACCTTTTTCCACTAGCGTTTCAACTATTTTATTCCATGCAATCCCAAAAGTATTATTTGAAGCCCCAGAGAATAGCTTCGTGTTATTCCCAACGAATGCCCAAAATTCGAATATATTCTTCCTTAAAACATCTGAATAAATATATCTTGTTTCTCTCTGTTGCTCCATCACCTCATCATTATGATGCTTTATCAAATCCAAATAGGGATCTGTTGATAATATGATAGAGCAGGTAAGCTCCTCCATCTTCTTAAATTGATCATCATAGATGCGATTTGCAATAGTGTGCAGTAATCCTATCCTATCATTCAGTTTCCATATGCCATTGTCGAGTACGAATAACCCCCTATTGTTATCATTATACTCTCTAAGTTCTGCCTGAAATTTCGAGAAGTCATCATCATAAAGTTCTTCTATTGCTTTCTGATCACCTAATCTTCCCTCATCCCATCCTCCAATGAGAGCAATAACAGACAGCAATAAATTATATTGGTTTATGATACCTGCAGTTTGGGGCAAGGGTTGTACGGTTAATCTTTTATGCGCCATAAAACTCTCTCTGTCAGGTTGCATCATCACTTCATTTCGACTTCCCCTGCGCACAAATGCTTGTCCTTGCATAACAGCGATTTTACCCAGTGATTTTAAATTTGGATTGCCACACACCGTATTCTTAACTTCATAAATGTCAAAATCATTAGTCTCAAGGATGCATACATAGCCAAATAACTTGCCTTCATATTTCACTGTGCCAGTCTGTATTTGTGGCCGTGGCATAATACCATCCGCCCAGTTTTGAAATTCATTGTCATCAAATTGCTGTTCAGGTTGAATACCCAATAGTTCTTTCTCATCCGTCACCCCAAAGATAATAAATCTTCTCTTCCCTATGCACTCCGAAGAATTAAGCATGGCAATCACATCCTTAACAAAATCATGCCTTTTCAGCTTTTGATAAGGAATCTGTTTATAATCAATATAGGAGCACTCTGATGGAAGACTACTCAATATTTCATATATATCATTCTCTACATGCTGCATCTGTTTTATGTAACCCCATATTTCTCAATTAACAGATTTACTGTTTTTGTTTATTATTTTTTCTCACACCACTTTGGATTCCAAATACAACTCATACGCCTTGTCAATTACCTTCATTATTTTGTCATATAAGGAACCTTTTTTGAGATCGTAAAATGCATCTGCAACTTTAGAGTAACCCTCTCGTAATTCTGATTCCCTGTCTTTTTTCATTCGCAGTCGGACGGACCAGTGCTTTTGTGATGAGGTCAAGCCAAATGAAATCGCGGGAGAAGTAGCTCGTCCCAAGACTCCGTCACACATCTCCGAAAGAAGATCGTTGTCCTCCACGTTAAGAAGTATTACATACATTCTTACGCCGGTTTCTTCATACTTGCTTCGCAAATATGCTTCCAACCGCTTATTCTCGTCATCCGACATGCCACCAATCCAGTTAATCAAAAAACTTCCGTGTAAGTCAGTAACCGTTGTTTTATCCACCACGTTGTCATCGTCAACTCTAACGTTCCACTCCAGATCCGACGGTGCAACCCCGGCATTTACGGCTAATTTTTTGAAGTACGCTTCAATCGCGTCAATGTTACTGGGTGCATAGGTTCCGTAACTGCCTATGGAGATTGTTTTTGGTATGGGATCACTGGTTACCATGCCATTTGCGTCATATACGGAGGTTGTGTCTACCAGTTCCTCGTGATCCAATACCAGGCTTAGCAAATCGTCCCAAACCTTTTCAGAATAGAGGCAGCTGCACATGTCTCCCGAATTACTTGATTCATAAGCATTCCGGGTACAGTAAAATGTGAAATCGCCGGTTTCCTGATAACGATAAATAACATAAGAATACATGGTATGCCACGATCTTTCGGAAGGCACATAATTATACATGAATGTAATGTTGCCTCCCGATTTCAGTTTTTCCCTTAATTCCTCGTTAAGTTTCACGCTCTGAACGCTGACGTTATCCGTTTTGGAAATGGATTCCTGATTCTCACCTTTGTCGGCAAAAAAATTTTGATAATAAAACGGTGACCATTCTTGCAATGCAGATACAATCAATACAACTAACAACAGAAGCAACAACAAACCAGTTATGCTTTTCTTTGGTTTCTTATTACTCATACCCCATCTCCTTCTTGCGATCAATCTAGCGAGTTAAAATATATGTCCTCCACATATGTTTTCGCCGTTGCCTCTTCCACCACTCCAGTGTCAGGATCAAATATTACCCTTTCTAACAGTTCTCAGCACGTTACGCTCGGATAGAGTTCCCTTAAGATCGGCAGCATTGCGTCACAGAATTTCTTGCTCCACTCGGCCTGGAATTTGGCCATTCTGATCCAGTCAGTTTCATTGGTTATGCTGACTCCTTCAAGCACGCTGGCCACGTAGGAACCCTTGTTGTCGTCGCATCTTTCCCAGATAACCTGAGCCCCCAGCGCTTTTTCAATTTCTGCCTTATGCTTGTACAAATGATCAAACGCTTCCTTGTTTTTGTCCTTGTCTGACTTTCCAAGGTAGAACTGTACCCTGGCACAGTCAAAATTGGCAGTACACGTCACGTTAAAGCCGCTCACGCCAAAGAATCCCGATACCCAATTCGAGGGGACAGGATTAACGTTGCTAAATGTCCCGCCCTGGTCAAACTTCGCCTGAATGTACGGCAGCGCAAACGCCCAGTACTTTCTTCGCAGTTCATAGCGTTCTGGCTCGTCCTTAACGGCGTCATCCTGATCCTTAAGGTAAAACGTCAGCTCGGTTGGATCAGCGCCAAACAGGGAAAAGAATCTTCTTAGGGTACTCAGCTTGTGCTGCGTGCTTGTACCAGTCCACACAAAAATGTTGGTGGCTATCTGTACCTTGCTGTTAAACTCTCCGGGATCGCTTGTCACGTGTGTAGCCAGTTCCACGCTTGAATCAGAGGTATACGCAAGTCCCGTCAGCACTGAATTGTCCTCGGAATGAAGGATTCTAAGCACCTTGGCATACATGTCCGTCCAGCTTTCCACTGACTGTTCGGAGTCTTTGTATGAAAACTTGGCAATCTGACATCCCGTCATGTTAATGTCGTCGTCCAAAGTTACGGAGTCAAGCTGTTTCTCCTCCGGTTTGTAACTGGTTACCGGGTAACTCCAAATGTTCAAAGCCTTGGAAACCATGTATTTGTCGCGTTCCTCTAGTTCATCCAGCGTCCACTTGTCTTTCTGTGCGATAAGCTGATTCATCCTAATGCCGCTGTTCTTAAACCCGTTCTCCGCGTCGCGCTTGTCCTTAAAGGGATTGTTGCTGTAGCTGCTGTTGTATGCCGTCAGCGTCAGGTTGGCAAGGCGATGGAGCCACGTTGCATGGATCTGCGCGCTCTCGTCTCCCAAAGCGTCTCTCCATGCGGGAGTTATCGTCCGGGGCATAATGTGCTCAATGGTGTACTTTCCGCTCTCGATTCTGCTGTACACGTCCTTAACTTCATCCGTTCCAAAGTTCTCAAATCTTTCAAACAGGTAATTCTTGTACCGGCCCCTCATGAGATACACCTGCTTTTCAGACAAAGCCGTTGAAAACTCGTTGTCATCAGGGAACCTGCCGCTTTCCTTCTTGGCAGTAAGGGCATACTTCATCTTTTCCACGTAATTGTCGTAGCTGCCGTCATACCTGCGTATCTCCCTGTTAAGGGATAAAAAGACCTTGTTCAGGGCATTGGTAGGCACCTCGCATATGTTTCTCCTGAACAGGTAGTTCTCCGCCATCAGGAAGATTTCCCTCAGGTCCTTGTTCGTCAGCACCTGTTGCTTATGCAGTTCAAGCACCTGTAAGAAAAAAGGCCTTGAAACGGTGGTCTCCAGGTAATTAAGCCTGCTGATGCTGGCATTTACCACTTCATCATTAAACAGGGATTTCGTTAAAATTTCATAGAGCCTTGCGTATTCGAGCAACTCTTTCAGCAAGTCCTCCATGGCTATGTTCTTCTCGACAACGTAGGACTTAAACGTGGTATAGATTTTGTCCATGGAAGGCGTTGTCTGTTTCATGACGCTTAGGTAGTCACGAACGAACAGGCTCACGCCGTTGTTGTTATTGTTGTCATTCCCGGTGCAGGTTTCTATCTTACTCCAGTACTTCTTGTAGAACGTCTCCTGATCTTCGGGCTTCTGTCCCATCAGCACGTAATTCCTGATCTTGTCACCTTCCGTCAGGTCAACGCCCGTTGAATTCAGGCTTTCGAATATAAGCTGGGGATTGTCGTTTTCGCTTACCTTGATGTCGATTACAATTAGCTTGCTAATGGCGTCATACAGTTCATCCACGGAGATCTCCTCCTTTAGGATTCTCTCGTAGAAATACTGGTAATTGATCGTCACGTCGGAATTTGGCACGTACTCGGAAGGCTCCTCTTCGAACAGTTTTTCAAAGGCCTCCAGGTCCTTGTTGACTGCCTTAAGCTTAATTCTGCGCTCGCTGGGATCATACTCATCGACCAGGTACTTATTGTAAACCTTGTCTATGAGCTTATTGTCTTCCGCCGTAAGCTTACCCTCTTTCAGGATGTTATGTATGGCCAGTAAAAGCAGAGAAATGGTCGTTACGCGCTGCTGACCGTCAATAATGAGGAATTCTTCAGAACTGCCGTTGTACACGCTTACAAGGCTGCCAAAGAAGTGCATGCTGCGTCCGTTGATTGACAGCTTAACCAGATCATCGTAGAGTTGCCGGCAGTTATCAATCTTCCAGCTGTAATTTCTCTGATATACGGGAATGATGAACCGCTTCTCGCTGCCGTCCAGGTACTTTATGAGTTTTATTGCCTTACCTTCCATAACAACTACCCCCTAAACTTGTTTATGCATTCGTTGGGTCACCTTGTTGTTTTGCACTTCCTCCACCCATGCTTTCTCCCTACCATCCAAAGCATGGTTAGCATATATTCTTTCAAATGCCGCATCTGATATGGCTTGTACAATCATTTTCCTCGTGGAATCGTTTATCGGAAAGAGAAAGTTTTTCCTTTTGTATTCTTTCTTTTCTTCCCCACCTAACAATATCAGGCAAATCTCTGCCGTTATTGGAAAAATGATTTTCTCATACTCTTTGGTTGGAAATTTCGGTGCATAAACATACATGGTTTTGTCTGAAGTAATGATCCTGCTTTCTTTATCAACGCAAACCGCGAAAGACATGTCCATCATTGGCTCCAAAAGCCTAGTAAACAAAACCGCTTCCGAAGTATTCTCGTTTATCTCCCTAAAAAAAGGGAGGCAATACAGTCTGGATATGTTACGAGCTTGTGCATCGTTGAGACCCTCTCCTACCACGTCTTTTAGGGCTTTAGCTGCCTCTCTTAGTATTTGTGGTGACCGAAGTGTTTGAACCACAATGAACGTCGTCCAAAATATCTTTTCTTCTCTCGTCAGAAAACATCTGATTTTATAATTCTCCTCGTTAAATGCCTTTCTTTCCAGCTTCGTTCTGTATGTTGAGAACATCCTTTCAAGCAATCCAAACACCTTTTCAAGATAATTTTGTAGAATTATCTCTCCCTGGTCATTAGTCACTTCATAGAGATTTTTCTCATAGCATATGGATTTGATTGGTATTAGCCCACTCTGTTGTCTGTTCTTCAAGTCGTAACAATAAATCATGCACTTTGAATTTGCAATCTTTTTGCCTTCGAGTCTTCATATTGAGGCGAAAAACCTCGAAGATACGCTTGCGGTATAAAATGCTGCTTTATTGTCGGTTTCTGATTCATTAGCTACTCCCTTGAAACACTTGTATCATCACCAGAATATGTACATAAATACCTGCACTTTCTAAATAATTATATCTATGAAATTACTTCATGTAATTCCGCTATCTTTTTTGCGATTCTTTTTTGTTCAGATATTGGCGGCAATGGGATTAGTATTTTACCCATCCCATTTTGATTTATAGTATTTTGACCTGCCGTCGTTTTTATCTCTGGGTCGACTTGTTTCTTTGCCATATCAGATCGATAAACGAACATGATATAAGATGAGTCAACTTCATCATAGATTTTCCTTCCGCTAAACAAATGGTCACAGTATGAAACTTCATTATCACCGCAGTATAAAAACGCATTAGCTACTTTATCCCTGCTCCCATTTACTCTTATAAAAATAATATTCCCTGAATTAATCTTATGACTTTCAAACTCCGTATCAGTTAATTTAATTTCTCTGACATTCTTTGTGTTGATTTCTCCTCCAACTAGGTCAGCTAGTCTTAATACAGGGCGTAAAGTTCCGCCTATTGATCCCCTGCTCGCTATACCATTTGTCAAACTATATAAATCGCCAAATCTTACCCACTTCCAGTTCTTAGGTATCTCGAACGGAATCTCATCCACATCTATTTTAGGCAGCGGCTTTTCTTTTTTTATCTTGCCTTCTTTTATGAGCTTTGCCTTCTCTTCCTGTATCTGTGAAAACAGAGTCTCTGCATCTCCATCCTCGGACAACTGCTCCGTTAATTTGCCCCGAATGCCTGCATCAATAATCTTCCCCTTCAATACAGAAAGGTCAGCTTCATATTGTTGCTGAAGAGTCGCAATAGTACCAATTTCTATCATCGCCTGTTCTACAAGAGCTACAATCCTCTCTTGTTCTTCCAACGGTGGCAACGGTACAGGTAGGTTAGCCATGAATCCAACATCTACCCTTGGCATTTTCACGCCATAGGACCGTTGATTGATTACCTTATCAACATATGAATTAACCAAATAATATGAAATGTATTTCGCGTTGATATCAGCAAAAACATCAAATGCTATTAATTCAGGAGTTGATATTCCATCTTCGTCCGCTATAAGCACTTTTTTCAAGTAAGGGCGCAACTTACTGTAGAGGATTTGTCCTTTATTAAATGCCGTCTTTTCTCCAGCAGGTTTCCTGTCTGGATATCTCTTCTTTGTAAGAAGTTTTCCGCCTGACTCAATATCCTCTAATTCCAAAATCCACATGCCTTCTTTCATATGTGAGGGCATTACTTTGGTGGGAGTATCTCCATAAGACGATATTTCTCCCAATCTTACCCACTTCCAATGTGACGGGATATCATATTCTTTTCCATAATCAAAGGACTGCTCTAACAGTTTTTTTCTCTTGTTCGATACCGAAGGCAATTTTGATATTATTTCATTAACATCACCATCTCCAGAAAAATGTGAAGATAGTAGACCCGCAGTAGCCTTGTCTATTATTGTTTTCTTTAAAGACTCTGTATCTATCAAATCTCGATTCCTCCGAGCAATTCTTTAAGCTTACTAACAGCAGCAGCGATACCATCGGATTCAGCCTGCATATCATCAAGTACTTCCTGTACGGAACGCTCATCCTTTTCTTCAAGGTCAAGCCATTTGAAATCCAAGGTATCTGCCTTCTTAACTTCTTCCTCAGGAAAGCATCTCCAACGCCCGTTCGGATTATCCTCGCTGTACGTGGCTTTCCTATCCTGCGGATGTCCAGAGCAGTAGCAATCAACAAACTCATCAAGATCAGCACGTGTCATTGGCTTAGTTGCCATAGTATGCTTAATGCCGGTTCTGTAATCATATACCCAGATATCCTTAGTAGGCTCGCCCTTATCAAAGAAAAGCACATTAGTCTTTACACCATTTGCATAAAAGATACCCGTCGGCAATCTCAAGATAGTATGAAGGTTATAATCCTTCATAAGCTTCTCACGAACTTTTGCGGTTGCTCCCTGGTCAGTAAGGACACTGTCAGGAAGAACCACTCCAACACGCCCACCAGTCCTTACAATTGACATGATATGCTGCAAGAAGTTCACCTGATTATCCGAAGTCTTGACGAACTCAGGGCGGTTTGCATATACCTCAACACTTCCCTGTGGTCTGGTTCCGAAAGGTGGATTGGTCATAATAACCTGATATGTATCATCATTTGTCTCTACAAGAGAATCCTGCAATTTTACAGGACTCTTGTTGACACCGATATCATGTAAGAACAGATTCATGGATGCAAGCGTAACGACAAGCGGTGTAATATCTGCGCCAAATAGAGCATGATTCTTCAGAAAATCCTGCTTCTCCATATCCTTGCTCTGTACGCGCATATGGTCATATGCAGCCAGAAGGAATCCACCCGTTCCACAGCAAGGATCTGCAACCGTTTCATTTATCTTCGGGTCAACCACATCGACGATAGCTTTTATAAGAGCACGGGGAGTAAAGTACTGCCCCGCACCACTCTTTTTATCCTGACCGTTATCTTCAAGAATCCGCTCATAAATGGCGCCCTTAAGGTCGCCTTCCATCATGTACCAGTTTTCACCAGCCACCATTTTGAACACTTCCTTGAGCATTACGGGACGGCTGATTTTATTGACTGCTTTTGTAAAGATGGTTCCTATAAGCCCTTCCTCTTCAGAAAGGTCTTTTAGGATTTCCTCATACTTCTCAACAAGGTCATCACCGCTTAAATCAACGATATCTTTCCACTTATATCCATCAGGGATAGAACTGCCGAGTCCGAGTTCTTCCTTCTCAGCATCCATCTTCAAGAACAGGATATATGTAAGCTGGGTGATATAATCCGTAAAGCCTACGCCTGCGGATGCCATTACGTTCGCAATGTCCTTAACCTTCTTGATAAGAGCTGCTTCGTTCTTTTGATTTGCCATGATTTTACGCCGTCCTTAGTATAAATTTTGCCATTGTGAGCATTTCATTATTCAGTATCGGTACAGTAAAGCTCTTAACTCCTCTGCGCCATAAGTCAGTATTCACGGAATTAAGCTCCGGAGCGGAGATTGCGCCGTCATTGATCACGTACTCCGCAATTAGCCTCATGATTTCAACCTGATCTTCAGTAAGAACACGCTGATTCTGTCCGCAATACAGGCTAAATCTCTGTGCATATCCGACCACAAGGCTTGTGAGCTTCTGATTCTTTTTATACGCATACCGAACAAGCTGTATCAGATTTGTAAGGGCATTGACATTGTGCTTGATGTCCAGTTCGTCAACATTGCCTTCCTCGTCTAATATCTTGTACCCCTTCCAGAGCTGATATACGCCATACTGCCTGTTCTCCGAAAGAAGTCTGTCTCGGAGTTCCACGAGCATTTTGTGTGTAATGACCGTATCTTCGGAATTATAAATGATTCGAAGTGCCTCGATGGTATCCTTATTGTCTTCAATGTATTTCTCAAAGTTCTCGATATAACTCTTTGCGGTTTCTTTCGAGAATCCCGCATAGATCACCCTGTCCTCATCCTGTATCGAGACGGAATACCCTTTATGCATTTCTATAAGCTTATTGCGCGCCTGAATGTTATTCATTAGTATCGCAATAAGAGCAAGGCGGGCTGTATTATCTCCCGAAGGACTTTCATATTCAACAAGAAGTCCACGCTCAAATGCATCCTGAATACTGTTCGCCAGCGTCCTCGGTGCAAAGCCGTACTCTGTGATGAAATAATCAAGATGCTTTCCGAACATGGCATTGTCTTCATAACGCTTATTTATGGTCGAGCAGTAATTTCTGAGAAGCATAAGATTCTCGTCACTGACCTCACCGTGCGCCAGATGCTCTAAGAGTTGCACAAGCGAAAGAGTCTTTTTGTTCTGTCCAGGTCCCGGCGCAGGTATGTCATGGTCATGTTCCGTTACTCCTACAGCATCAACGATGTAATAACACTCCTTGGTATCAGCGTTCGGTGTCACTTCCCGGAGCTTATCATCCTTGATGGTTCGACATCCACGCCCTTTCATCTGGGTGTATAAAACATCCGACCTTACGTCTCGCATGAACAGAACAACTTCCAATGGTCTTACGTCCGTTCCCGTTGCGACAAGAGTAACGGTAACGGCGATACGGAAATCTTTCTCAGTTCGCAGGTCTCTTATGAGAGCATTGGAATCTCCTGCTGAATATGTAATCTTCTGCACAAAGTTTGCGGGAATGTTTCCGTCAAACTCATCCATGAATACCTCTTTTGCGACATCCACGATCTCCGTTGCATGATTGTCATCCTTGGCAAAAATAAGGGTCTTAGGAACATACTCCCACTTCTTTTCACGTTCAGGATACAGGTCCGTATAGATGGCTTCTTTATATGCAGTCAGCACCTTTCGTATTTGGTCACGATTGAGCACAGAACGGTCAAGCGCCTCGGCAGTATAGATATATGTCTTTTCAGCGCTGTACGTTATCGTCTGCCCAGTTTTGTGAGCTTTCTCAACGACCTTTGATCCCTCTTTAATAATGCCCCCGTGCTCCGTCACGTCCGTTTCTATGCGATAAACACGAGAAGGGACATTAACTCCATCCACAACGGAATCATCGTAGGAATAGTTCTCGACTACATTGTTATTGAAGAATGCATATGCTTCAGGAGTAGGCGTTGCAGTAAGCCCGAGAGCCTTTGCCTCAGAGAAGTAATCCAGAACTGCTCGCCACTTTCCATATATCGAGCGATGACATTCATCGACTACAATGAACTGGAAATAATCTGGCGGCAGTTTCAAATCATCGCCAAGCTGAACAGCCGGTTCCTCATTCGCCTTATCCTCATTCTTCTTTGCATCTTCATCCTCAGCATCCTCGTTTCCTTCAGAGAGTTGCTGACCCGTAAGAACCGCAAACAGTTTTTGTATGGTGGATATAACAATATCTGCATCTATGTCAGACTCCTTCTTGAGTCTCTTGATCTGATACAGGTTGCTCATAGGTTGCTGACGCTCGGTTCTGTCAAACAAACTGAACTCAGACTCCGTCTGTCTTGCAAGGTTGTTTCTGTCCACAAGAAAAAGAACCCTCTTTGTGGCCGTATAGTTTAGGAGTCTGTATGAAGCGAGACATGCAAGATAAGTTTTTCCTGATCCGGTGGCAAGAATGGCAAGATTTTTCTTCTTTCCGCTCTTTAGCGCAAGTTCAAGATTCTTCTCGGCATTATACTGACAATCCCTAAGTCCTTTCTTCTGAAGATACGGTAATGCTCCATACTCCGAAGTTTTTCCGATGAGCTGAAGCATCTTCTTAGGGGAATGCATCTCGGACAGTTCCACATACTCTCCCTCAGGATCCGTCAGCATATTTTTATAAACTATCTTCTTTCCATTAGCCATGTACACGAGTGGAATCAACTTATCAAACCAAAGTCCATACCAATTCTGTGGATGAGTAGCATATCCTTCCGCCTGAACGGCAACATCATCCCCAAGATTGTTTTCTTCACGCTTTGCCTCGAGAACAGCGACCGCTTTATTATCGATAAACAAAAGATAGTCGCTTTCCGTATTACCCTTCATCAAAGCTTCCTTAACGGCAACCGTGCTCATAGGAATGTACTCATCACGGGGTACGATATCCCATCCTGCATTATTTAGCTGCTTATCAATTTTAACTCTGGCCTGTTCTTCCGGAAGCATGATTCGTCACCCCTTCTTAGCTAATATTTCGCATAGCATTGCCATATATAATAAATTATAACTGATTTTCAAGATTTTGGGTACTGTTTCCAAAATTTTTTGAAGCATCTCTCTTCCCACTGATTTACATGAAAATCCCGTCGCCGAACGGACGCCGAACGAAAAAATAACCATTATTTGAGCTTTGACGAACAAAATGACGAACACGCCAAACAAAATCCGTTCGGCAAGGCTAGCCTCGGCATCCCGCCAGCGTCATTTTTCAACTCACCCTCACAGGTCATTTCAGTCCACTCCAAAGTCCCCAGAAACCCTTATAAAATAAAAAGCCATCCGGCTAGGCTAACCTACCCAAAATGACTTTAAAGCAAAGAAAAAGCACCGCCCCAACGGATCAAGCCGTCAAAACAGTACTTTAGTGCGCGATCAGGGGCTCGAACCCTGGACACCCTGATTAAGAGTCAGGTGCTCTACCAACTGAGCTAATCGCGCGTTTTTTATATTTCCCAAGCGCAAGATTGATTATATAGCAAGAGCTTTTAAAATGCAAGCTTTTTTTTGAAATTTTTTAAATTTTTTTAATTTTCTGGCAAGAAGCACAAATATCGCGGAAACTAATGGTTTTTCTGGCATTCTTTGCAATATCCATAAAGCTCAATTTTGTGGGAAACCACGGTGAAGTCCTCCACTTCGGCATCGGAATGGTCATCGGCAGCATGCAGGTGGGTTCCAGCCATGTGCAGGGGACAATGTTCCAAAGGAATGCGGCGATGGCAGTCGAGGCAAACGGCATAATGGACATGGCCTGGATGGCGAAGCTCATAAACGAT
>JAEEGL014308929.1_pt1 | contig 17023 bp, 7 predicted proteins | sample 9134231 | NCBI WGS metagenome assembly JAEEGL01 (sample SAMN16246548, study PRJNA631951) | gut metagenome | biome: gut microbiome; feature: rumen; material: fiber-attached | host: Bos | place: Iran: Karaj | collected 2018-10
ATCATGGCCGTTCCCGCACATGATGAGAGAGACTGGGATTTTGCCAAGAAATTCGGTCTTCCCATTGTTGAGGTCGTAGCAGGCAGCGATGTGCCCGTGACCGAGAAGGTTTATACCGATGTTGCTACGGGAACTCTCGTAAATTCAGGCTTCATCAACGGACTGTCCGTTGCCGATGCCAAAGCAAAGATGATCGAGTTCCTTGAGTCGAAGAATATCGGCGGAGCAAAGGTAAATTACAAGCTCCGTGATTGGGTATTCTCCCGCCAGAGATACTGGGGCGAGCCCATTCCCATCATCCACTGCGATAAGTGCGGCTATGTTCCTCTCAAGGAGGAAGAGCTTCCGCTCATGCTTCCCGAGGTTGAGAGTTATATGCCTACCGACAATGGAGAAAGCCCTCTGGCCGCTATGGACAGCTGGGTAAATGTTTCATGCCCTAAGTGCGGCGGACCTGCAAAGAGAGAGACCGATACCATGCCTCAGTGGGCAGGTTCTTCATGGTATTTCCTCCGCTACACCGATCCTAAAAACGATAAGGAGCTTGCAAGCAAGGAAGCTCTTAAATACTGGCTTCCCGTTGACTGGTACAACGGAGGAATGGAGCATACAACACTTCACCTTCTCTATTCAAGATTCTGGCACAGATTCCTCTATGATCAGGGCGTTGTTCCCACAAAGGAACCCTATGCAAAGAGAACCAGCCATGGCATGATCCTCGGAGAAAACGGCGAGAAGATGAGTAAATCCCGCGGAAATGTCGTTAATCCCGATGATATCGTCCGGGATTACGGTGCAGATACTCTCCGTACCTATGAGATGTTTATCGGAGCCTTCGATCAGGCGGCAAGCTGGAGCGAGGACGGAGTCAAGGGGTGCAGAAGATTCCTTGAAAGAGTCTGGAAGCTTCAGGAAATCCTCGCAGACGGAGATTCATATTCTGCGGATATTGAAGCAAAGATGCATCAGACAATAAAGAAGGTTTCGAGCGATTTTGAGAGCCTTAAGTACAATACTGCGATCGCTGCCATGATGGAGCTTATCAATGTATTCTACAAGAAGGGCAGTGTTAACAGAGCTGAGTTTGGCACGCTTTTAAGACTTCTCAATCCCGTAGCTCCTCATATCACTGAAGAGCTTTGGGATACGGGCGGTTACGAGGGAAGACTTTACAAGGCTGCATGGCCCGAGTATTCGGAGGAAAAGTGCGTTGAAGCACTTGTTACCATCGCGGTTCAGGTCAACGGAAAGCTCCGTGCGACAATTCAGGCACCCAAGGACGGTGAGAAGGATGCTATAATCGCGCAGGCTAAGGAAGCTGCTGCGGAAAAGATCACCGGTACGATCATCAAAGAGATCTACGTGCCCGGAAAGATCGTGAATATTGTATGTAAGTAACAAATATATTAATAATCCTGAGAGGCTTTCATGGCAGGAAAGGTTTATATTACCGAAGAGGGGAAAAAAACAAATACAGCCGGAAATTCTTCCGCTAATCGTTCTGCAGGTACGGTAAGCGGAAGAAGTAACATGGGCGCTCGTCCTTCTTCGACTCGTACCGGAAATACATCAGATTCCCGCAAGTACGGAACAGGCAGGGGTGACGGGTCCGATTCCCGTGACCGCATAAGGTCTGCGCGCGAAAAAGAAAATGACAAAGAAATAGAAGAGCTTGCACGCAAGATGCTTAAAAAGAAGGAACAGCGCCGTAAGGCCATTACGATCGGCGTTGCTGTCCTCGCAGTCTTCAGCATCGGTTTCTTCATTTTCTATTCCGTATCGGATTACAGAAAATCAATGAGCTACCAGATGCTCAGCACCGTGCGCGAGAAACACGGTAACGACACCATTTTTGACAATCCCGCTATAGGTAATGATGATGTAGTCATCAATTACGACGGCGAGAGAGAAGTGCCCGATGTCCTTCCCGAATTTCAGGAGATGCTTGCGGTCAATTCCAAGCTGATCGGCTGGCTAAAGATCGACGACACGAATATCGATTATCCCGTAGCACAGACTACCGATAATGAATATTATCTTGATCACGATCTCAATCAGAATAAGGACAGGAACGGAACGATCTTCCTTGACACCAACTGTGATGTCATAAAGCCGAGCACTAATCTTATCCTTTACGGACATCATATGCGCAGCGGAAATATGTTCGGAAATCTCGGCAAGTACGAGGATGAGAAATACTACGAAAAGCACAAATACATTACCTTTGACACGCTCTATGAGCGTGGAACCTATGAGGTCATGTATGTCTTCAGGTCTCATGTATTTACCGAGACCGAGGTTGCGTTTAAGTATTATCAGTTTATAGACGCATACAGCGAGGTCGAATTTGATTCCTACATGGATGAGATGGCGGGAATGAGCCTTTATGATACAGGTGTTACGGCCCAGTTCGGGGACAGACTGCTTACGCTCTCGACCTGCGACTACCAGGAAAAAGACGGCAGATTCGTAGTTGTCGCAAAGAAAATCAAATAAAAGTAGAAATTTTTAAAATTTTTTCGTTTATACACTAAATATTGTGTGGGGCTAAACCGATATACAATTTGGATTAGAATTTTTATGCCTATTTCAAGCTCGCAAAAGAGCTGATTATGAGGAGACATATTATGGCAAAAGCTACTTCAAAGAAGCCTAAGTTCAGATTAAAGAAACAGGTTAAACGGACGATAGGAGGAATACTCTTAGCGTCCGCTGTTGCCGTTGCGGCAATACCTGCCGGAAGCAGGGCAGGCGGCAATGTAGAGGCTTCGGTCGGCGATACTACGCTTCATACTCTGGCAAATTACGAGACTGATTACAGTGTCAAGGTTGTTGACTATGACAACAGTGATAACGGTAATATCCCCCGTATCTCCAACACGGACAAGATCTATACCGACGAGAGTAAAGCTTTCGAGTTTGCTTATGTCAAGGATCTTTCCAACAACTATGTTGCGGTTATCGTAGGATACGGAACCTTAAGCCTCGACAACGGTACGCTTACCATCCCCGAGACGGTTGACGCTTTTACACAGTACAATACCAACTCCACAAACGGACAGCTAGTTGCGGTAGGAAAGAACGGAAACTTCCTTTTCTATCCCAAGGCTGAGATTATTCAGGAAGCTTACGATGAGGTCGTTGAGGATCCTGCGGGAGCAAATCTGACCGATGATTCCGGAAGACAGCTCTTCACTGATTCGGCCGCTAACTATGTGGATTCTCCAAATACTGTTACAAGGTATTACAGAGTCGATGACCCGGAAGTAAAGTATTACAACGTTGATACTGATGCTGAATATGTAGGAGTAAATCCTCTTCGTGCACTTCATGTAAGCAAGATAGAATCACACGAAGCGGTCTATGATACAAACTATGTTCCCTGCTATCTTGACACTATCAATGAGTGGAAAGATTACACGGACTATGAGCTTTATCGTGATATCGAACATCCCACCGGAGACGGTCCTGCCTACAGCATAAGAAATGACAGTGACCACGGCGTTATATATGAACAGTGCCAGAACTCCACAGAGTATCACAGGATAAAAGATGCCGCAGTTGCATATATCAGCGATCAGTACGCAGAGAGAGGCGCTGACGGTGTATGGAGATACAACGGAGGAAACTCTATCGGTTCGGCTAATGCCGCAAAGGGTATTTTTGCAAACAATGCAAACATTTCTACCCTTAAAATCAAAGGTACCCTTGTAGGTATCGGAGAAAATGCATTTTACGGATGCAGCGGTCTTTCTTCTCTTGATCTTTCCGGAAGTAACGGACTTCAGGTTATCGGACCGGGCGCGTTCTCTGACTGCTATCAGCTTTCAAATGTTACCTTCACCGCAGCCGGACAGGGAACCAACTTAAGAAGGATCGGTGAGAGAGCATTCTACAACTGCAGATCGATCAGGAGCATCGTTCTTCCCAAGAGTGTTACCACGCTTGGCGATTCCTGTTTTGAAGGCTGTGTAAAGATGACAACTCTTGATCTTTGCGGAGACGGAGACGGAAGCGACTGCGCTCTTGCACATATAGGAATTGATGTTTTCAAGGACTGCCAGTCCATCACAGAGCTGGTATTTCCTTGGAATGCAAAGGGCGAGAAGGATCACACCCTGCTTCTCTCCGAGTTTTCCGGATGTACTTCGCTCGGAAAGGTTTCTGTCAGAAATGAAGACCTCAGCTTTGTGGAGGAGCCTTACACAAGTCTTGATGCCAACGGCGAAGAGGTCGGCGGGTTTACCTTTAAGAAATTCAAGAAACAGCAGGGAACGGATAACCAGGTCGTAGCGGGAACCTTCTATTTTGAAGGATTTACCAGCTCCAAGATCCATGATCTCTGCAATGCGAACTGCTTTGCTTTCCATTATATCAACGCAAACAATTACAGCCCTCTGTCTCCCGATATTTATGAGCTCAAGGTTCAGGAAGACGGCGGCGGATATGTTACCTACCAGGTCAATGTAAATAATGAGCTCCAGTTCCCGGTTAATTTCGAGGGCAATGTTGAATCGCTTTCGTTCCCGGATCATATCGGACCTTACCATATTGCATCGATCGCGGCGAATGCATTTAACAATAAATGTACATTGAAGAGGATCACAATCCCTTCAACCATCACATCGATAGGTGAGGGAGCATTCAGAGGCTGCCACAATGTTGAATATGTAGTATTTAACAATAATTCGGTTCAGATCGGCCTTGATGCGTTCAAGACACAGGATTTTGCAGGTGCGCATACCGGCGGTGCTGCATGCACAGGACTTCTTGACAATAAGGTCGGAACAAATGCAGATAATACCCCGGCGGTAAAGCTTACCTTCGTTGGACCCATAGATGAGAATTCGACTCCTTACCGCTATGCGATGAGCCAGAACGGAACCTATAATAACGGTTCCCAGGCTACAAGTTATATCGAGTACTGCTCGGGTTGGCCTACATTCATCACAGTAAGGTACGGCGGAGAAGATACTGCAGGCGACGGAATTATCGATACTTACTACAGCGAGCTTGTGGATTTCCCGACTATCGCATGCCTTACCAATTATTCAACTCTATCCTATCTGACAGACGACCAGAAAGATGCGGCTGCTTATGCCATAGCAAACATGAATAATCCCGCAGTGAATATGACTGAGGATCAGACCAAGTTTGCCGATGCTTCAAGAAGCCTTACCATACCTACCGGTATCAACAGGATCAAGGACGGACTTTATTACAATAAGACGCAAGGGGCGGATGCGACTAATCCTCTTATCGGAAATACCGGAGCAATTACCGAATTCCCGATTATCATAATGGACTTAGACAGCATTGATGCTTCACTTGTGCTTACTGTGAGCGGAGATCCCGAAGAGTTTCCGAAGGATGAGCAGGGCGTCATCTACCATGTTGATCCCGAGAAGAGTGATTTTGCAGGCTGCACGAAGCTCAACTCCGTAACGATCTACGGAGGAGCCGACAAGATCGACGATTACGCCTTTTACGGATGTACTAATCTTAATAGTGTTATCATAAATTCGCCCGATACAACTGAAATAGGAGATTACGCTTTCGGAGGATGCGACGCACTGTCAAATGCTTCGATCGCTTCAAATGTTTCTTCGCTCGGACTTGCACCCTTTGCCGGTGACGGAAACCTTGACCATGTGGAGTTTAATAACAGCTCCAATTTCAAGTGCGATTCACAGGTTATCTACAGTCTCATCGGCGGAACACCCAAGGAGATCGTTGAGGTACTTCCATCAAGGAACAGCTCACTCAGATCCGACGCGGCACTTACATCCGTTACCGGAGTGAGACAGGATGCATTCAACACCTCAAGTGTGGGAACCGTAGACCTTTCAAAGTCACCCATAAGCGAGCTCCCTTACCACGCATTCTACAATGCGACAAGCCTTTCGAGAGCGATCCTTCCGAATGCCTGCACAACAGTCGGAAAGTATGTGTTTGAAGATTCGACCGTAAGCGAAGTCAGCGGATCCGAGAGCATTGTTTATCCTCCCGCAGAGTTCCTTGACAACATCGATCTCGGCGGCGGATTAAAGACCAGCAGTACCGTTACCACCAACAATAAAAAGGTAACCGTATACGCTCCGGAGAATTCAAACTTAAATACTTACGCAGTAAGATACGAGTATAATGCCGAGATCGACCTTACCCCCAAGGACTATACTGTAAACTTCTACGGATATGACAGCGCAAGCGGACTTGTTACGCTGCTTGTAAGCAACCAGACTGTTACCGAGGGAAGATCACCTTCATCGGCTATGGCTATCTACAGCGTTGTTTCCGAGTATACGGACAATGCCGGACGCAAGTATATCATGGACGGCTGGGAGACCAGGGACAGATCGGTTTATTCAAATGCTGAGATCGATGCATATATCGTAGACGGAAATGTTGATTTCTATGCCCGCTATATACTTGCCGATACAACATATCATACCGTAACCTTCAACGATTACTACGGACAGGCATACAAGACCTTCCAGGTTATAGACGGAGATACGTTAGCGGACGAACAGCTCGATGTTCCCGTTCTTCCCGATATCGTTGATGAGGAGGGAACTCCGAGATACAATTCCGGCTGGCAGCCCGACGGTACAGTTACTGTAGACAGCCCTATTACTAGGGATGTAACCTTTAACCCCGTATATTCAAAGACAAACGGACCTTATGTGATCACTCTTCAGTACAGTGATCCCACGGACGGAATTATCAAGGTCATCACAACGATCGACGGAGTTGTTAAGGGAAGCGATGCTACCGCTAAGATCAATCTTGTAAGCATCCCTACCTTTGACGGGTATGTATTTGCCGGATGGGATAAGGCTATTAGAGTTCCGGATTCTTCATCCATCAAAAATGTGGATTCCGATATTGTCCTTACCGGATCCTATATTGACAATGTTGACGGACCTTATACGGTAACACTTAAGTATTTTGATCCCACGGATAATACCAGTAAGGATCTTCAGGTCCTTGAAAATGTAGCAAAGGGAAGCGATATCTCAGGTACTGTAAGTCTTATTACACCGCCTTCCTTTGCGGGATACGTATTTAACGGCTGGGGCAATGCCCAGAAAACACCCGATAACGCTGACCTTACCAATGTAACCGGCAACTATGTGCTCATCGGTCAGTATATCAATGATACAAACGGACCTTTTACCGTTACTCTTAAATATTTTGATCCCACTGACAACACCAGTAAAGAACTTCAGGTTCTTGAAAATGTTGCAAAGGGAAGCGATATTTCCGGCACAGTGAACCTTATCACACCGCCCTCCTTTGCGGGATACAATTTCAACGGCTGGAACAACGCCCAGAGATCTCCCGAGGATGCAGACCTTACCAATGTAACCGGAAATTATGTGCTCATCGGTCAGTACGTACAGAATACAAGCGGACCCTTCACCATAACGCTCCAGTATAAGGATCCCGGTGACGGAACCATCAAGGTTCTTACTGCTATCGATAATGTAGAGGCAGGATCCGATGTAACCTCAAAGATCAATGTCATCACACCTCCGTCAATAGACGATTATGTCTTCGACGGCTGGGCAAATGCGATCCTTTCGCCGAATGATGCATCTCTTTCGAATGTTATGACGGATATTACGATAACCGGTACATATACTTCCACTAAGGGAGGCGGCAACAATTACAACGGAGAAGATCCGGATATTGCAGAAGGAAGAGCATTCTACGCCTTCTATTACTACCCGAACGGAAGAGATCTCTATACCAAGATCAAGGTAAACAAGGGAGATGTGGCTTACGACCTTATCAAGCCCGAAGGATACACCAAGGGATATGAGTGGTCACCGAATCCTCTTGAGACGGTTATGGAAGCAAATCATAACTTCATCCTTGTTCCTTCGGAGGGTACGGATATCAACGAGACCTATACCGTTTCTTACTATTATTCCGACGGTATCACACTTTACCAGCAGCTCGAGATCGAGACCGGAACTTACGCTCCAAAGCTCATGATGCCTGCGGGATATACCAAGTGCGTATGGTCACCTTCACCGGAGACTACCGCAATCGTTAAGAACACCAGATTCACCATGGTTGCCGGAAGCGGAAACAGCGGTGAAGGCGGCGGAGAAGAGGGCGGAAACGGTGGATCAAACACCGATAGCGGAAATTATTACACCCTTACCGTTGTAAACGGATCGGGATCCGGAACCTATAAAGAGGGAACTCAGGCGATAATCGTTGCTAATGAGCCGGCAAACGGACTTCAGTTCGGCAGCTGGACAATATCACCCGACAATGCGCCCATCGCATCGAAGGGACTTTCCGCTACGATCATCACAATGCCTTCCGAAAATGTTACCGTTACAGCCAACTATGTAACAAAGACTTCAAACAACAGCAGCAGCGGCGGAAACAACAATAACAATAACGGCGGATCCAACGGAAATTCCGGAGGAAACGGAAATACCAATCCCAGCGGAGGCCGCGTCAGCAGCGGAACAACAGTTGTTATTGATAAGAACGGACTTTCAAATACAGGTGTTGTATCAGCAGTAGTCAACGGATCGTCCGACAACTTTACGATCAAGATATCCGAGTCCAGCGCGGCTTCAGAGGCTGTACTTAAAGCCCTTCAGGCAGCGTACGGAGATATCACAAAGATCATGTACTTCCCGATGGATATTTCGCTCTATGATGCATCGGGTGAAAAGAAGATCACAGATACCAGCGGACTTACGGTTACCATTACACTTCCGATACCGGATTCTATGGTACAGTACGCAGGTAACAACAAGGTCGCAGCAGTCATAAATAACCAGCTCGATGTACTCAGCCCCAAGTTTACGACCATCAACGGAGTATCCTGCGTGACCTTCACCTGTACACACTTCTCACCTTACGTTATCTATGTAAATACCGAGACCATCAGTACTCTCGGAGATAACTCGGGTGCGAGTGACCAGACTCCCAAGACAGGAGACGGCATTAAGCCCAAGTGGTTCCTTGCCACCGGACTTGCCGCGCTCGGAGTATTTTTCTTCATCTGGACCGGAGGAAGAAAGAAAAAGACAGCAGCAAAGAACTAAAGCTTTAAGAGCCGGAGTAGTGCAATGAAAAGACTTCGTAAACTGATAGGAGTAATAATGTTAATACTGTCAGTCGTAGTAATGCAGCTTCCGGCATTCGGATCGGAGGCAGCGGCTACGACAACGTCGGCAACTGCCTCCGGTTTTGTTATAGACAGCGAGGGAATGCTGACAAAATATAACGGCATTTCAACAAGCGTTATTATTCCAAGTAATGTCACCTGCATAGCAACCGATGCTTTCAGGGACAACAACCACATAGTCAGCGTAGTCATACCCGACAGCGTAACCAAGATAGAGCCCTATGCTTTCTGGAACTGCAGCGCGCTCTCAATGGTTTCCATCGGCGGCGGACTTACCGAGATCGGTGATTTTGTTTTTGCAAACTGCAAGAATCTCGCGTCCGCAAATATCCCTTCCAATATCAAAAGGATAGGAATTTATGCCTTCGAGGATGACATCAATCTAACCGACATTACGATCCCCATTGAGACCATGGACATCCATGAGACCGCTTTTGACGGCTGCTATAAGCTTGTCATTCATGCGATAGAGGGTTCATACCCTTGGAAATATGCACAGGGCTTCTATGTAAGACAGCAGGAATTTCCGGAGTATGAGGATGTGGCGTATTACAATCCCGACATTGTGAATGTCATAGATGTTTCCGATGATGAGACCGACGGAATGGGAGATAATTCTGAGGCTCAAAATGGCGGTGATTCAGAGGGTGATGAAGCCGGAACTTCCGATGATTTCGGCAATTCCTATATAATAACAAACGATATTGTCAGTGATCTCTCAAGCGTACATGTCGTAGGAAACCGCGCAGTCATCTTTATGAACGGCTCAAGCCCCACGGTATACTTCGGAAACGGCGGAAACACCAATGTCATCAATAACGGAACTACGGGAGATACCCCGGGCGGCTCGGGTACAGGCTCCGGAACCGGCATCGATGAAAATGCCGGAATGGACCTTCCTGACGGAGTACTTCCGAAATATACAATAGTCGACGGTGAGACAGTAGCGGATCAGGCATATTACTGCAACAGAAATCTCAGCTATGTAACCCTGCCTAAGACCATAAAGGAGATCGGACAGTTCTCCTATGCGAGAAGTACGGTCAGCTCGATCGTTCTTCCCGATGGACTTGAAAAGATAGGTTACGGCGCCTTTTACCACTGCGATGATCTAGGTTTTGTGACTATCCCCGAGACTGTTACCAAGGTGGAACCCAAGGCTTTTAAGTTTACGAAATGGCTCAATGAGTTTGAAAACGGCTCCTCTTCGGGACCTGAATTTCTTATAAGCGGCGGCGTGCTTGTTGCATATAGGGGAACCGATGAAAGTATCGTGATCCCCGAGGGCGTAAGGATAATTGCGGCACAGGCTTTTCAGGGACATGATGAAATAACAAGTGTAACATTACCCATTACACTTGAAAGCATCGGAGAAGAGGCTTTCTCCGGATGCTCAGGCATCACTTCTATAAACACCGAGGATACCTCTCTGAAGAATATCCTTGACCGGGCTTTTCTGGGTACAAAGATTAAGGAAGTACTTCTTCCCGAAACTCTGACCGATCTTGGGATCAACGCATTTAATGATAATTGCGACATAAGCAGGGAAGGAAACAATACACCTGTTATCACACATGAAGATACAGCCGAAAGACTTTCAAATGACGATTTCCGCGTTAATGCTTATAAGACTGATCTGAAAGAGGTTTCCGTGAGCAGCGGGAATATCGGTGTGAATGTCAGCGGAGAAGAGGGCGTCAGCGCGGCACTTGAGGGAGCTGACAAGCCTTACTATATGTATATAACAAGATCCGAGGTATCGCCCCTTTTGGATAAAGCAATCGAAAGAGCGGAAGAGTTTTTGAAGGATCGTTCCTTGAACGGAAGAGTTACCTATGATATCGAGCTTACGGACAAGAGCGGTATAACGATCACAAGACTCGGGCATGCGGCACTTACCGTTGCGATTCCAAAACCTTCAGAGCTTGGAAATTCGCAGAAGCTTACCGTGCTTACAATAGACAGAAACGGACAGCTTGAAGAGATCACGCCCGAAATCGTTGAGACCGATGGAGTAAAGTATGTCAGATTCGCCACATATCACCTTTCGCCCTTTGCAATCTATGCGACCGATGAAGCCTTTTCTGATGATATGATAATTCAGGCCGAAAATGTTCTCGGAGCATACGCGGCACCGCCCGAGACCAAGGTAAGCGCAAAGGACAGCCTAAGAAACTGGCTGATGATGAAGAGATTCAGGATCATTCCTGCAGTAGCACTTATTGTTGGCGGATTTATCCTCATTCTTTACAAGAGAAATAAGCACAGATGAAATGCGACAAAAAATTTCGCTAAAAGACTGATATATATTGATATTTAATGTGGTTAATGATATATTTTAGGTAATTGTGGGAGTTTGTGCGCAGATTCCCACAATTTAGGTCGCTTATCAGCGGAAAAATAGCAAAAAAATTTAAAGAGGGAAACTAACAGAAATGGATTATCGCCGTAAAAAAGTCAGGATCGGTGACCTGCTCGTACAGGCACAGGCAATCACGGAGGAACAGCTTGCCGATGCGCTCGAAAAACAGCGTGGAACAGGTAAGAAGCTCGGAGAATACCTTGTAGAAAACAACATTATAACTGACGATAAGCTCGGACAGGCACTTAGCACACAGCTCGGATATGAGATGGTCGATCTTCAGTCTATCCAGATTGACGCCAATGTATGCAAACTCCTGAAGGCGGATATCCTTAAGAAAAATAAATGTTTTCCGTTTGCACTCGATGAGAGATCCAGCGCGATCAAGCTTGCGATGGTCGATCCTCTTGATATCAACGCTCAGGACGATATCTCGATCATTACCGGTTTCAATGTTGATCCCTGCGTAGCTACCGAGAGAAGCGTCATGCTCGCCATCGACAGAGTATTCGGTCAGGGCGAAGTTGCCGATGCCCTCGATGCATACGCCAGAGAGAAGAAGCTTGGTGAGGAAGATGATTCTGAGGCTCAGGACGAGATCAATAATTCGCCCATCGTTATCATGGTTAAGGACATGATTGACAATGCCGTTCGTCAGCGTGCATCCGATATCCATGTAGAGCCCATGGAGAACCGTATCCGTGTCCGTTACCGTATCGATGGTGCGCTCTATGAGAGAGGTTCCTACAACATCAACGTTCTCTCCGCAATCATCGCCCGTATCAAGATCATTGGCGGAATGGACATTTCCGAGAAACGTAAACCTCAGGACGGTCGTATCACTCAGGTCGTTGACCGTGTCGAGTACGATATCCGTGTTTCCATACTTCCTACCGTTTACGGTGAAAAGGTCGTTATGAGACTTACCGCCAAGATGGCACTTACCAGAGAGAAGAGCCAGCTTGGTCTCAAACCCCATGAACTTACTCAGTTTGACTTCATCCTGTCCCACCCGAACGGAATCCTTCTCGTTACGGGACCTACAGGATCCGGTAAATCAACAACCCTTTATACCGCTCTTTCAGAGCTGAACAAAGAAGACGTTAACATTATCACAGTCGAAGACCCCGTCGAGGCTAACATCGATGGTATCAACCAGGTACATGTTAATCCCAAGGCAAACCTTACTTTCGCTTCGGCGCTCCGTTCAATTCTCCGTCAGGACCCCGATATCATCATGATCGGTGAGATTCGTGATGAAGAGACGGCACGTATCGCGGTACAGGCATCCATCACCGGACACTTGGTTGTTTCCACACTGCACACCAACTCCTCGGCAAGTACGATCACCCGTCTTGAAGATATGGGTATCGAGTCCTACCTTATCGCCGACTCTGTTATCGGCGTTATCGCTCAGCGACTTGTAAGACGTCTCTGCCCCGAGTGTAAGAGAGCCAAGGAGGCTTCCGTAGAAGAGAAGGAGTACATGGGAGTTGATCCCAATCTCCATATCACGATCTACGAGCCCTGTGGATGTAACAAGTGCGACAACACCGGTTACAGAGGCCGAATCGGTGTATACGAGATCATGGTCGTTACCGATCAGCTTAAGCAGATCATCGCCCACAAGGACGGCGCAGCAGCCATCAAGGAGCAGGCGCTCAAGGACGGCATGAAGACACTTCATATGTCCGGTTCCGAATATGTTCTCGACGGAACAACCAGCTACTCCGAGATGTGCAGGATCTCCTTCGATTCGTAATCATTCATCGAATTTGTACAGTTAATAGATTTTAGTTTGCTTTGATTTTAATGCGCAGCGTATTGCTGCGCATTTTGTATTACAGGAAACTTCTCCTTACGGAGAAGTTTTTTGATTATATACGCCCGGGCAAGACCGGGCGCTTTAACCTAAAACCTAAAAAAATCTGATTGACGTACTTATTCAAATATTGTAGCATATTGATTGCGAACGAATATCAAAAAATGTCATAAATCAAATCAATCCTTGCGTTCTGTAAGGATTATACCCCAGGAGGATAATCATAACTATTGTGTAGAGAAATCTATGCTTATTTTTGGTGTCTTAAATTTTGTTTTAAACTTTAGGGAGATTTTTTTTAAGGAGAAAATATATTATGGATATAAACAAAAATACAACTACATCTTTAAAAGAAGCTACAGGGAAGATCGATTACAACATGCTCAATGACTACATGTTCAGAATCGTATTGCAGAAGAATCCCGAGGCGCTGAAAAACATTTTATCGGCTGTTCTTGGAATAGACCGCGACTTAATCAAGTATCTGGAAGTTAAGAACACAATCATACCTGGAGAATATATTGATGAGAAGGAATTTCAGATGGACATAACGGTAATGTTTAACGACGATTCCTATGTCGATATAGAACTTTAGGTCTTGAATCAGAAAAACTGGACTTTCCGCAGTCTTCATTATCTGTGCAGAATATACGAAGAAGGTCTTAATCGCGGAGAAGATTATATAGTCGAACACGCTGCGTATCAGATAGGCTTTCTGGATTTCACACTGTTTGATGATCATGTAAAATTCTTTTCAAGATATGAGATGTGTGATGTTGAAGATTTCTACAGATTTAATAGCAATTTCGCGCTTTTTGTGATAGACTTAAGCCAAATAGACAAGGCAACAGAGAAAGATAAAAAGAACGGCTTGGACAAATGGTGCCGGCTTTTTAAAGCACAGACATGGGACGAACTTAAAAGGATAGCGAAGGAGGATGATGTTATGGAAGCAATTGCACAGGAAGTATTCAATAATAACTCTGACTTTGCAGTAAGAAAACGTTGCAGAGACCGGGAAGAATACTACAAGGAAAAAGCGACATTAAATCGGCGGATTGAAAAGATGGAAAATGAGATAGAAGAAAAAAACAAAGCCCTTTCAGAGAAAGATCGTCTAATTGAGGAACTCCGTGCCCAGCTTGCCGCCAACTCTAAATCGTAAATCAATCCGATAAAAAATCTACAAATATCTGAAAAATTGTTTCATTAAAACTAAAGTGTGTGCTATAATAAACTTTGTATAGGGTTTGGGCACACACTTTTTTTATGCCCATAATCGTAAAACTATTTCAGGAGGATAGAAAATGAGAACTGGTATTGGAATCAAGTCTGCCAAACTTGCCCGCACTATCACGGCCGGCATCTGCGCAGCAGCTCTTAGCTTGGGGTCTTTTGGCATTAATAATCTCACTACAATAGCTAAGGAAGATGAGACAATCTTCTTTACTAAAGAAAATGAGGGAAACAAAGGGAAAACCTATGAGGAAGATGATGGTGAAGGAAACAAAAAAACAATTGAGTATAATGAAAATAATATACTGAATAATGGAAATGGTGACAGAAAAAAAGCTACTCCTATAAAAGTAAATACTGAAATTACAGGAGCCTTAAGTGCTCATTATGAAACAAATGGAAATCAAATAAATTTGGTAGATACACAAGGCGATGTAGATTACTATTACTTTAAAATTACTGAACCGGGAACTGTTTCACTGACAGTATCCCACGACGGAGTATTTCAAGGAACGTATTTGCCGGTGTATGGACCTTGGTTTGCATCGCTTTATGGCGGTACTGACGGCTCTGTACTATATACGACGGTTGATATACCGGGAGGATTAGAGCAGAGCAATGATGCCGTAGATGGACATCTTAAGAGTAAGACATCTTTTAACTACAACGTTACTGAAGGTGAATACTACATAGAATTTCGGCCTGGTGATTATGTTTCTTTGGCAGAGCCAAATTACTATTTTAAAGTAAATTATACGCCTTCAAAAGGAAAGAAAATGGAGCAGGAGAGCAATGAAACAGCTGTCACTGCTACAGAGATTCCTATAAATACCGAGTATTGGGGGCAGCTTTCCCTTTCCGGCGATATAGATTGGTATAAGTTTACTATAGATAAGCCCGGTGTTGTATCTGTCAAGATTGAGCATGAAGGGGTTGAATATGATGCGGTAAATGGCGCGAATTATTATCCTTGGTATGTTTCACTTTTTGGCGACACAGAATCAAGCATAGTGTATTTTACATATAATAGGATTCCTGCAGGAGATGCATATAAGCCTGATCTTTCCGAATTAGTAAGTTACAATCTGACTGATGGAACTTATTATTTGAAAATCAATACTGCTGATTATCATGTAGGTAACTCTTATTATCTTACTGTAAACTATGAGAACTATGCCGAATATGAAAAAAGAACAGGGAAAAGAGTAGAACAGGAAAATAATAATTCTGTAAGTTATTCAAATGAGATAATAGTTTCTAAAGATAAGAATGAAGATTTTAACGGTCAGCTTTCAACGAGCAGAGACGAAGACTGGTATTCTTTTACTCTCGCACAACCAGCATATGTAAAGTTTAATTTTAAACATAAGGAATGGGATGATGTTGCGAAAATATGGTCGCTTTCCATGTACAATGATAAATTGCTTAGTAAAACTTTACTGATGGATTCTTTCTCTGCAAATAATCCGGATTATACTACTGAAAATGAAGTACTTGTTCCAGATGGAACATATTATTTCCAGATAAATGGAAGTTCTTGGGTACCTGATACATATACTATAAAAGTAGTTCCGGATTGGAAGGATCTTGACTGCGCATGGCTTGACTATGATGGGAAATCCTATTGGTATGAAGAAAATGTTCGGCAGGGAACTTATAGCGATAAGAAAGGTGTTGTTGGAGATAATGGACCAGATGATATCCGCGGTCGTGAGATCTGTGATAATTCTGTAAAAGATGCTTTTGGAAATGGCACATGGTTCTGGCTCGATTCTGTATATGATGGGGCGAAGGCTGAGGGAAAGGAAGTTTGGATGCCTTACATTTATCAGGATGAAGCTACATGGGATGACGCAAGAATCGAAAGTACTGCGGCAGAATCCGATTATGGTATGGAAGGAATGGGACGCTGTGTACGTGATGCAATCAAGAATAAATCTGGAAAGTGGGTTCGCTATGATAATGAAGGCAAGATGTTAAAGGGATGGGTGACTATAGAAGGCGAACTTTCACTGATTTATCCCAAACAGGCAGGTAATACGTATTATTATGATAGTCGTACCGGTCTTATGGCAAAAGGCGATGTTGTCATAGACGGAGTTAAGTATCATTTTGATGAAACGACAGGTGTCCTTTCTGAATGATGTAGTTTGTTATTAAATAGCAAGAGACAGATTTCAACAGAAATCTGTCTCTTGTTGGACTAGATAGTGACGTTATATAATGTCCGTAAAAATTCGTTTAAATTTATGTCACTGTGTGATATAATGATGTCTATGATTAAATACTAATCAATAATAAAATATTTGCATTAGCGGAGGAGTTGCAAGGTGGCAGCATACGCATACGAAGCGATTGATAATACTGGCAAAATGATCAAAGGCACGATCGAGGCAGAGAGTGAAGAATCAGTAAAAGCCGATCTCAAACGACAAGGAATTAC
>JAEEGL017040585.1_pt1 | contig 17023 bp, 16 predicted proteins | sample 9134231 | NCBI WGS metagenome assembly JAEEGL01 (sample SAMN16246548, study PRJNA631951) | gut metagenome | biome: gut microbiome; feature: rumen; material: fiber-attached | host: Bos | place: Iran: Karaj | collected 2018-10
CCCTTAACAGGAACGGAAATCTTACCCGCGCCGCTAAAGAGGTATGTATTCTGGTGTGATTTAGCATTGGTCCATGTAAGGCCGTTGTATGCGCCTTCACCCTGAACTGCACACTTAGCTGCAAATGCTGCATCTGTGAAATCCCACTCTGTAATATCAGAAGAGAATGCGATCTCCTTTGTTACATCAGCGCCCTTTACTACAAGGTCACTTGTAAGCTTCTGAACATAAGCACCTGCGTTTGAAACCTCAACTACATACTGACCATCTCTGAGGGCGATGTCCTTGGTTCCTGTGAACTTATAAACATAGCCGTCTGCAACGAAGTCATTTTCCGCATCAAGTCTTGTGAATGTGAAAACAGCCTCGGCAAGATCCTCTGCTGTAGCTCCCTTAGGAAGGATTGTTACATTATATAAAGGCTTATGCTGGAACTCGATCGCGAGATCCTCTGAGTCCTTGGAAACTGAAACCTCTTTTGTAATAAGGTCATAGTCCTCAACTGCAGCATAGCTCTCTGTTACTGTGTCTTCCTTATCAGCAACAAGAACATCGTACTTAACATCCTTCTGAAGCTTAACTTCATAGGTGATGCCATCAGTGCCTGTTGCAAGCTGGATCTGAGGTACATATACTGAAGTTTCGTCCTGAGGAACGAACTTGAATTCTGCAGCTGCCATGAAGCCAGCTGCGTCCTTGTCCTCAATGCCTGTAACCTTACCTGAAGCAGTTACAAGAGTGATGCCTTCAACTACAACATTCATCTCTGCATCTGCGCTGAGGTTAACAGTCTTGTCAGACTTGATAACATACTCATCTGCACCGGCAAGGCTTACTTCATAATCAAAGCCCTCTGCAAGCTTGGCGCTGAACTTACCGTCAGCAACGGTAGCCTTAACCACATTGCCGTTCTTCTTATTGGTAAATACAAGGTCAAAAGAGCCTACGCCCTTGAAGCCTTCTACTGTACCTGTAAGTGTAGCGTATTTAGCATGCTCACGATATACTCTTGCTACGCAAAGCTTCTCGGTAGCTGAGTATATCTTGTACTTGGCAGTCTGTGAAGGATAGAAAACAGCCTTAGAAGCGCCGCTTCCACCTACATAACCAAATACAGAATCATCGGTAGCATCAGTCATGTTCTTGAAATGGATCTGAGAATCAGTTCCATTACTGGAAACATAAGCTGTGATGATATCATCAGCCTGACACTCAAGAGCTACATAAACTGCATCTGTTGAGCTCTTGTTTGAATAGATGAAACCACTGTAAACGTTACCCTCTGAATCCTTAAGTGACTTCTCATCATAGTGAGTAAGCTCCAGATTAGTTGTTCTGAGTCTGTGTGTTGTGGAGTATCCGCCGTCCTCAAATACGAAATCTCCGTCATCAACAGAGAATGATGCCAGATTAACTCCCTTGGTTCCGGGGGCGGCAGAATAAAATCCGTTGATAGTATCAACATCAAGTCTGTTGTTGTAAGCCTCTCCCAGGTTCTCTGCCCCGAGATCCCAGACATCTGTCTTGGACTCGTCAAAAGAGCGGGAAGCTGCTTCGTTCTTCTCATCAGAAGTATCATCCGGTGTTGTATCCTCAGATGTTTCTTCCGTAGAAGCATCAGTTACTGCGTTCTCTTCCAGGAACTCAAGATCTGTCTCAGAATCATCTTCTGAGGTAAGATCGATGACTTCCTCGTCAAGTTCCAACAGTTCCGGGTCTTCCTCAGCGAAAGCTGTGGAACCCGGCATGCCTGCGGAAATACCGGAAAACGCCATTGCTGCTGATAACACTGTAGCCATAGTCTTGGCGCCGACAGTGTTCCTCCAATTCCTCTTCCTTACCATGTGTGTTGTTCCTCCCATTAAAACAAAACAATTTTCACTCCGGATGCAAGTTTATACTTATTTAATAATGTAACCGCTTACATCCATTTGTAAAACGTGCCTCTATCTTAGCATATCGACATCGACGAAAACAAGAGAAAAATGGAAGTTTCTTTCATATATATCGCTTAAAAGTCAACAAAGTTTCATATGCTATATTTATGCACTTTGCATAAAAACAGACAATATTTACATTTGTCAGAATTGACAGATTATATAAAACAAAATCATGTATGCGGTTTCATAAACACCACTAAATGCTGAAAAAATAAATTTAAAAATTTAGAAAATTATTATTGACATTAATGTAACTCGTGCATATAATAGATTTGTTGTCGATACGGCACATGTGCGTGTAGCTCAGCTGGATAGAGCGTCTGGCTACGGACCAGAAGGTCGTGGGTTCGAATCCTGTCACGCACACTAATATGTAAGAGGACTGTGGAATCATTCCACAGTCCTTTTTTTGTTCCACAATGTTAAAATAATCCTACCCAATGCTAAAAATGTCCGATTTATCGTCAAACCCTTCATTATTTATAATTTAATTGTCAGTAATAAACTGACAGTACATTTCTGTAACCATTAGGTTTCTTAAGAAAAGGGAGGTTTTACAATGAAGAAAAGGTTATTATCGGTAATTCTCACAGCAGTTACAGTTCTGTCAATGACAGCCTGCGGCGTTTCAGCCCCTGAAGTTCCTGAAGCAGCCCCTGCAGCTGAAACACCTGCAGCTGAAGCTCCGGCTACTGAGACTCCTGCTACTGAAGCTCCTGCAGCAGAGGAAGCAGCTACACCTGCAGCGGACGCCATCACACTTGTCATGGCAGAAGTTAACCCTCTTGATACAATCGTCGGCATGACCGATCAGAAGTTCAAAGAGGAAGTTGAAGCAAGATCCGGCGGTTCCATCATCATCGACCTTCAGGCCAGCGGCGTACTTGGTTCAGAGAACGACGTTCTTGACACAATGCTGGGCGGCGGCGGAACCATCGACATCTCTCGTATCTCTGCTTTTGCTCTTACCAGCTACGGCGGACAGAAGTCAATGCTCCTGTCTCTTCCATATATCTTCACCAGCCGTGAACACTTCTGGAATTTCGCAACTTCAGATCTTGCACAGGAATTCCTTCAGGAGCCCTCTGAGAACGGCAGCGGCGTAAGAGGTCTCTTCTACGGCGAAGAAGGTTTCCGTCATTTCTTCACATCCTATGAAATCGAAGACATTAACTCCTTCAAGGGCAAAAAGATCCGTGTGTCCAACGACCCTATCATGAACGGTCTTGTTGAAGGTCTTGGCGCATCTCCTACAGTTGTAGCCTTCGGCGAACTCTATTCAGCTCTTCAGACCGGCGTTGTTGACGGCGCAGAGCAGCCCATCGCCAACTACAAGTCCAACGCATTCCCTGAGGTTGCTCCTTACATGATCCTCGACGGACACACCCTCGGCGCTATTCAGGTCATCATCACAGACGAAGCCTGGAATAAGCTCTCACCTGAGCAGCAGGATATCCTCGTTGAGGCAGGAAAGGTTGCTTCCGAATACAATCGTTCAATCTCTGAAGAGAAGGAACAGGAAGTTCTAAAGGAGCTCAAGGACAGCGGCGTTACCATCATCGAAGTTGATGACATCACACCTTGGCAGGAAGCAGTTAAGCCTGTTATCGAAGAGAACATCAAGGGTCTTGAGGACTACTATCAGAAGATCGTAGACATGAAGTGATAACAGATCACTCTGTCACCGCCAAAAAGGAGCGTATTCAATATGAGATCATTCTTTAACGCGGTAGATAAGATAAAGCCCTTATACGATGTGACCTACAAAATAATACTGTTTGTATGCAAGCTCCTGCTGGTGGCGGATATTCTGATCACCAGCATGAGCGTGCTCGGAAGATATGTCTCCTTTGTTCCGGATCCTTCCTGGAGTGAGGAGGTCGTCCTTACTCTCATGTCCTACATGGCCGTATTGTCTGCGGCTCTCGCCATAAGACGCGGCGCTCACATCCGTATGACCGCTTTTGACAGATATCTGCCCAAAGCACTAATAAACATCCTCGATCTTGTCGCTGATGTCTTCATCATGATCCTTGCCTTTGTAATGCTGATCGTGGGCTGGAAATATGCATCAACCATCGGCAGCAAGGGCGTGTACGTATCACTTCCCAAGCTCTCAAGATTCTGGATGTATTTTCCCATTCCGGTTGCCGGGCTTGCCATGATCATCTTTGAACTGGAAGCCATCTACAACCATATCAAAAAATTTTTCATAAAGGAGGAGGCTGAAACATGACTGCAAACACAACTGCCATTGCGATATTGCTCATCAGCTTTCTCGTAATGATCTTTCTAAGATTTCAGATTGCTTATGCGGTTGCCCTGTCCTCTATCTTCTGTCTTCTCTATCAGGGACTGCCGCTTACTACCGTATGTCAGCAGATGGTAAAAGGAATATCCTCCTTCAGCCTTATGGCTGTTCCCTTCTTCATAACCATGGGCTGCATAATGGGTTCGGGAGGCATTTCAGAAAAACTGATTGCACTGGCCGATGCCTGTGTGGGATGGATGACCGGCGGAATGGCCATGGTCAACATCGTAGCCTCCTACTTTTTTGGCGGAATCTCAGGTTCTGCCGCAGCTGATACCGCCTCCCTCGGAAGTATCCTTATTCCCATGATGGTGGAACAGGGATATGACGATGATTTTTCCACCGCAGTTACCATAACCTCCTCCTGTGAAGGCCTGCTTGTTCCTCCCAGTCACAACATGGTCATCTACGCTATGAGCGCCGGAGGAGTGTCGGTGGGAAGCCTTTTCCTGGCGGGATACATACCCGGCGCGCTGCTGGCTGTATCCCTGATGGTAGGCTCATATATCATTTCCAAGAAGCGCCACTACCCCAAAGGTGAGAGATTCAGCTTTAAGAAATTCCTGAAGCAGCTGGGTACCTCCTTCTGGGCTCTGGCAGCGGTTATCATAGTGGTTGTAGGTGTAGTCGGAGGTATGTTCACCGCCACGGAATCAGCGGCCATCGCTGTTATCTACAGCCTTATCGTCAGCGTATTTATCTACAAGGGACTGGACCTTAAGGGCGTATGGAAAACACTGGAACAGTGCGTTGACACTCTTTCCATCGTGCTGATCCTGATCGCCACCTCCAGTATCTTCGGATACTGCCTGACCACCCTGCACGTTCCGGATCTGGCAGCCCGCGCCATCATCGGGCTTACAAGAAATCCGGTACTTATCGCACTGCTGCTTAACCTGATCCTGCTGGTTCTTGGCTGCATCATGGATATGGCGCCAATTATTCTAATCGCAACGCCGATCCTTCTGCCCATCGCCACCTCCATCGGGATCAACCCGATCCAGTTTGGAATAATGATAGTACTGAACTGCGGTATCGGACTTCTGACTCCGCCTGTAGGCGCCGTTCTTTTCATCGGCTCTGCAGTGGGCAAGGTGAAAATGGAGAGAGTCGTCAAGGCTACACTGCCCTTCTACCTGTGCATGATAGCAGTACTGCTCCTTCTCACCTTCATCCCGGAGATCAGTATGTTCCTGCCTAATCTACTGATGAAGTAAAAATACGCGAAAGGCTCTAAACTATGGAATACAGATATTCATGCGACGTCAAACCATCAGACCTCTGGAAAATGGCAATGCTCAGAACTTATAAATCCCCTGTGGGTGTAGTCAATATCATTTTTACCCTGGCTATGATAGCCCTGTCCTTCAGATTCATGGCTTCATCCCCTGCTATCATAAAAGGCCTGCTCCTCTTTGGGCTCACTCTTTTCCCTGTGATCCAGCCCCTTGCCACCTACGGAATGTGTGTAAAGCAGCTGGAGGACATGCCCAGAGATATGGAGCTCACCTTTTCTGACAGAGGGATTCACGTACGGGCCGGCGAAAGTACGGAGGATCTGTCCTGGAAAAAGGTTAAAAACGCCATACGTAGGAAGAACATGATAGTGATCCTCTCCGATGAGACCCACGGCTACATGATCACAAACAGAGAGCTGGGGCAGGACAAAGATGCGTTCTTTGACTATCTTTGCAGCAAGATCAGAGCCTGAGTAACATAGCAATTAACGTTAAACCGCGCTATAATTATCTTGAGGGATAGTTATAGCGCAGTTCTTATGTTGGGGACATGAAAAAAGTCAGAAGAATTTGGGAAAAACTCACCATCAGTAATAAAATAAGGATGTTCACCACCAGCGTTTTCGTGGCCATTGCCGCTGCACTTTTGTTTGATGTATGGATAGTGCGGCTATTTGTCATGGATTTTAATGACATTATGGAGGCCAACTCCAAATGCGGCGAGATCGTAGCTGCCCTTAATCGGGAGACCGATGCCTTTGATGAATATGTCAGAAGCACAGGTTCTGTCAGCGACGAGGACTGGACCCGCTGCACCAGGCAGACCCACGATGCGATCTATGGAATTCCCCTTACCTACAATAGTCTCGGAGATGGCAGATACGCCCAGCTCCAGGCCCTTCGTTTTGCCTATGATAAATACTGCAGCTACCGCAATCAGGTTATCTCTGAATATCATTCGGAACAGGTCTATGTAAAAAAGCTCTATGACGTCTATACAATGCAGAAATACCTTTCGCTCTACGCTCAGCGCCTGGTGGACATGACCATGGAGGAGGGAAATGCCCGTTACAGACAGCTCCTTCCTGTGGTTTTCCGGGTTCCCTTTATTGCTGCCGGGCTCAGCGTCATTCTTTTTTACGTAATTCTCCAGATATCAAGGCTTCTAAACAGAAGCGTCACTGCACCGGTTCTTAAGCTCGCCAATGCCTCCAGGAAAATCGCCGCCAATGACTATTTCATCGATGATGTGGTAGTCGATAACAAGGATGAACTTGGCGAAATGGTATCTGCCTTCAACAAGATGAAATTCGCCACGGGAGAATATATCAAAGCCATGGAAGAGCGCCGTGAAGCCCTGGACAAGCTCCATGCCCAGGAGCTGGAGAATCTTGAGATTGAGAAACAGCTTGAAACCATGAATTTGGAGCTTCTTAAGAGTCAGATCAATCCACATTTTCTTTTTAACACCCTGAATGTAATTGCAGGAACCGCCAATCTCGAGGGGGCTGCCACCACAGAGCGGATGACAGAGGCTCTTAGCTCCCTCTTCAGATACAACCTCAAGACCCAGACAAAGGAGTCACTATTGTCCCAGGAGCTGAAGATCTCCGGAGATTATATGTATCTTCAGAAGATGCGCTTTGGCTCCAGGGTTGAGTATGAAGTAAAGTGCGAGGTAGATGAAGGAAGCGTTATCGTTCCCACCTTCACCTTCCAGCCTCTGTTGGAAAATGCCATAATTCACGGCATCTCTCCAAAAGTTGAGGGAGGAAAGGTCTCCGTAGCTGTTGGAAGGGACGAATCGGATGATAACAGGCTTTCCATCGAAGTGTCCGACACCGGCGTTGGCATGGATAACGACACTCTTTGCAAGATAAGACAGCAGCTTGGCTGCGGCGAAACGCCCGAGACCGACAAGGACCTGGTGGGCATAGGTCTTGGAAACATCAACAGAAGGCTAAGAGCCATGTACGGCAACGCAGCTCTGCAGATTGACAGCAAGAAGGATGTGGGCACCACCATCCGCATCCTCATTCCATTACAGGGAGCGCAGTAAAATGAACAAATACAGAATACTTGTAGCTGATGACGAACCTATCGAAAGACAGGTAATACAGAAAAAGATAATGGGCTTTTTCCCGGAGGACGTGGAAATAGTCACGGCTGAAAACGGCCTTCAGGCTGTGGAGCAGTATTCGCAAAAGGACTGTCGTATTGCTCTTCTTGATATAGAAATGCCCGGAATGAACGGCCTTGAAGCTGCTGCCTCCATAAGGAAAAATTATAGGAACGCCTGCATCATCTTCCTGACGGCCTTCGACGAATTCAGCTATGCCAAGAAGGCATTCGAAGTAAGGGCCCTGGATTATCTGCTAAAGCCCGGGAATGATGAGGATCTGGTGAATGTCTTGGAGGAGGCCTTCAGATTGACGGATATGGCAGAGAAGCTGCCGTACCTGGACAGCACCGTGACGAATGCTATGATCGGTGAAGTGCCAGGCACCTTGAAATACGCGGAGCCGGGCACCGGCAGGACCGATGCAGCATTTGTACAGCAGGTAAAAGAGTATATTGAGGGGCACTACAGAGATGATATCGCATTGCAGGACATTGCAGATATCTTCGGCTACTCCGATGTGTATTTCTGCAAGCTGTTTAAGCAGAGCTTTGGCATGAATTTCATATCTTATTTAAATAACTATCGAATCTAGAAGGCTAAGAATCTGTTGGCCAATCCTATTATCAACATTAAGGATGTCAGCGTAAAAGCAGGCTTTCGCGATGCCAACTATTTTACCAGGATATTTAAGAGAATGGAGGGCGCAACCCCCAGCGAGTACAGGAGCAAAGTCTGCGGAATATGAGTAAGAAAACAAGGATACTTATCATTTGCATATTGACGGCATTAACTGCTACTTTGGCAGTAACCTTCGCAGCCTGCAGATATCTGCAGGTAAGATCCAAAGCTCCTGCCCCGGAGTATATCTTTTTCTATGCGGAAAACCAGGCTGCTGATTATCCCACAACTCTCGGTGCGCAGTATTTTGCCGACCTTGCGTATGAAAGAACCCAGGGCCGCATCAAGATCCTGGTGAAGCACTCTGCGGAGCTTGGCAGCGAAAACGAGGTTCTGCAGCAGATGTCCTACGGCGGAATCGCTTTTGCCAGAGTATCCATATCACAGTTGGCGGAGTATGTGCCTGAGATGAACGTTCTGCAGATGCCCTATCTCTACGACAGCTCGGAGCATATGTGGCGTGTCCTTGATGGGGAGATTGGAGATGATTTCAGGAATAAGCCTGAGAGCTACGGCCTTGTGGGCCTGTCCTGGTATGATGCCGGCGCAAGAAACTTCTACAGCACCAAACCTATTGAGAAACTTGAAGACCTGGAGGGAATGAATATCCGTGTCCAGGAATCAGAGGTAATGGCAGACATGATCTCCGCTCTGGGAGCCAATCCTGCCAAGATCGTATATTCAGAAGTGTACTCTGCATTAGAGCAGGGTATAGTCGAAGCTGCAGAAAACAACTGGCCCTCCTACGAATCCATGGGCCACTACAAGGTTGCCAAGTACTACACCCTGGACGAGCACACCAGAGTCCCTGAGCTGCAGCTGGCCTCCAAGGTAATCTGGGATACCCTCTCCGAAGCCGACAGACAGGTACTGATGGGCTGCGCCAAGGAGTCTTCCCTCTACGAAAGACAGCTCTGGTCAGAACGTGAAAAAAGCTCCCGCAAGATTGCCCAGGCCGCCGGAGTTACCACCATCAACCTCTCCCCTTCCGAGAAGCAGCGCTTCCGGGAGGCCATGAGCAGTGTCTACAGCAAATACTGCGGGGAGGATATGGATATTTTGAATCAGATCATGGAGTACTGAGCGTCACCCCGGTTTTTTCAAAAAACTCCAAATATCTCAACCAATACTGAGATATTTGGAGTTTTTATTTGGAGTTACTTGTTTTTTTAAGTTAGGTCCTGCGTTTATCCGCCTCTTCCATGGCCTTGGTATCATTCACCAGCTTCTCCATATCGGGCCTTGCAAATTCGAAGCAGGCCAGAATCTTATTAGAGAACACGCCGCACTCGCCGTCTTTTATCATGTCGAAAGCTTTATCCATCGGATATGCGGATTTGTATACTCTGTCGCTGACAAGAGCATCGTATACATCGGCGATGGCTGTGAGCTGAGCTCCGATGGAGTTCTCTTCGCCCTTAAGTCCGTCGGGATATCCGCCGCCGTCATACCTCTCATGGTGGTGCCTGCAGATATCAAGGCACATCTCATAGAATTCCTTGTCCTGAACGTCCCTTAGCATCTCGATGATCTCACAACCTCTTGTGGTGTGGGATTTCATAAGCTCAAATTCCTCGTTGTTAAGGCGCCCGGGCTTAAGAAGTATGGAATCGGGAACTGATATCTTGCCGATATCATGCATCGCCGAAGCCTGGGTGATAACGTCCAGCATATGGGGTGTAAGGCCAAGCTCCGGAAAATTGTTCAGAGCTGTAAGACCAAGGATGCGAACAAAGCCTTTGATCCTCTTTAGGTGGTAGCTGGACTCCAGATTTCTGAACTCAACGATGGCGGCTATGGTATCTATGACCTTCTCGTTACTGTTCCTAAGGCGCTCCTCCTGTTTTTTCAGATACAGGAACTGCTTCTTAAGGACTCTGGTCTGGTCGTCTACCTGAGTCTCCAGATGCTTCTTATGATTGTATAGCTCAACGGTTCTCTCAACACGTTTATCTACAATAACAGGGTCAAAGGGCTTGTGGATAACGTCCGCTGCGCTCTTCTGATAGCTGGTTCGCTCAGCCTCTGTGGAGGTATCTGCAGTTATCATGAGAACGGGAATGGTCTCGTTGAGATTGCCTTTTTTGACCATGGCTTCCAGAACCTGGTATCCATCCATTTCGGGCATGACAATGTCAAGCAGGATAGCGGACAGTTTGTCGCTCTGCTTCTCAATGATCTGCATAGCCTCAATTCCGTTGCCGGCTTCCAGGATCATAAATTTGTCCTTGAAGATCTCTCCAAGAATGCCTCTGTTGATCTCGTTGTCATCAACGATCAGGATAGAACGGTCAGGCATTTATCCCTCCAATAATCTGTTTACCTCTCAACTATAGCTGCGCATCCCATTCCGCCGCCTACGCAGAGGGTTGCAAGTCCCTTGTGAACATCTCTTCTCTGCATCTCATACAGGAGTGATACCAGAATTCTGTTTCCTGAGCATCCTACGGGATGTCCCAGAGCGATGGCGCCGCCGTTAACATTCAGTACATCATTGGAGAAACCAAGGTCGTGCTGAACTGCCACTGACTGGGCTGCGAATGCTTCGTTTGCTTCTATAAGATCAAAATCGCTGATTGAATATCCGGCCTTCTTCATAACCTTCTGAGTTGCTGCTACAGGTCCGATTCCCATGATGCTGGGCTCAACGCCTGCAAGCTCACCGGCAATCCAGGTTCCGAGAGGCTTCACACCCAGTTCCTTAGCCTTCTCCTCGCTCATAACGATGATTGCGGAAGCTGCATCGTTGATTCCTGAAGAATTGGCTGCGGTAACAACGCCGCCGTCCTTCTTGAAGGCGGGCTTAAGTCCTGAGATTCCCTCTACGGTAACACCCTTACGGGGACCTTCGTCGGTGTCAAAAATGATGGTCTCTTTCTTTTTCTTTATCTCAACAGGAACGATCTCTTCCTTGAATTTGCCTTCTGCGATGGCCTTCTCAGCCTTGTTCTGGCTCCAGGCTGCAAACTCGTCCAGCTGCTGCCTTGTGAGATGCCACTGCTCTGCGATGTTCTCTGCGGTGATACCCATGTGATATCCGCCAAAAGCGTCGGTAAGAGCATCCTTGATCATGGCATCCTGCAGTTCTCCTGAGCCCATACGATATCCGTATCTGCCCTGCTGCATAAGGTAAGGAGCCATTGACATGTTCTCCATACCGCCGGCTACGATGATGTCAGCATCGCCCATGCCGATGAGCTTGGCTGCCAGGTTAACACAGTGAAGACCTGAGCCGCACAGTACGTTAATGGTGGTTGCGGGAACCTCAACGGGGATTCCTGCGTTGATAGCAGACTGTCTTGCGGGATTCTGCCCAAGGCCTGCCTGGATTACGCAGCCCATGTACACTTCATCAACCTGTTCGGGCTTAACGCCTGCTCTTTTGAGAGCTTCCTTGATAACAATTGCTCCAAGAGCCGGTGCCGGGGTTGTGGACAGTGTTCCGCCCATGGTTCCGATAGCTGTTCTGCAAGCGCCTGCAAGTACTACTTTTCTAGCCATTCTTTTTCCCTCCAACAAATCAATTATTTATACGTAGTTGTACATATTTATTTTAACACAAAACTGCACCACTCAACGAATTTAAGATAATTTTTACACTTGAAAAAAGTTCGCTTTGATACTGGGATTATCCTTGTACATTATCGATATTTTGTTTATAACGACAGCCTGCGCTCAAGGGAAGTTCCAGTCCATGGGCCTCAAGAAGTTCCTTATCCATAAGTATCTTCTCACTCCTGCCATCGGCTATGATCCGGCCTTCGTCCAAAAGAACGCAGCGCTCACAGGTATCCAGGATAAAATCCAGATCGTGGGAAGTTATGATCTTAAGGGAATCAATCTCATTGAGAATCCCTATGAGGTTCCTCCTGTTCCTGGGATCCAGGGCAATAGAGGGCTCGTCCATGATTATGATATCGGGCTTCATGGAAAGAATTGTGGCGATGGAGGCCAGCTTCTTTTCTCCGCCGGAGAGCTTGTAGGTCTGCTTGTGACGAAGCTCGGTGATATGGACCTTGGCCAGAGCTTCCTCAACTCTTTTCTCCACCTCTTCTTCAGACAGACCGTAGTTGCGCGGACCGAAAGCCACATCGTCCTCAATGGTGGACAAAAAGAGCTGGCTGTCAGAGTCCTGGAACACGTAGCCGATATGCTCTCTGATATGGGCGATGTTCTTCTGATTCATGGGATGCCCCGCCACCTCAAGAACACCCTCAAAATCGGTGTTTAGTCCCACAAGGAGCTTCATCAGCGTGGTCTTTCCGATTCCGTTGGCACCGATAACACCGATGCTCTCACCGCTATAGGCTGTCAGATTGATGTCCTTAAGGACCTGATCTTTTTTCTCATAGGAAAAAGAAAGATTCTCTATTTTCAGTACTTCTCCGTTAACTCCGGTATGCATAGTCTTTTACCTCATAAAAACCTGATAAGAACGTGTCTGATGACAATGAATGTGATGGTCCAGATAAGGGGATAGATGATGTCTATTGGGCGGGGCTTTTGTTTTTTCATGGTAAAATCACCCTTAAAGCCTCTAAGGAGCATGCTCTCGTAGACGTCCTCCGCCCTGTCCATGCTGCGAAGTAGCCACTGGCCCACAAGAGTCCCCCAGGCCTTGTAATGGATGCCGTTCTGCTTGGGTGCCCTTAGCTTGTAGGCTGTGGTTATTCGGTCTGCCTCCGCTGCCATGACGCCAAAGTACCTGTAGATCAGCATTATCACTATGACTATCTGCTTAGGCACGTGAAGGATGCGAAGCGCGTAGCAGATGTCGTCGATGGAGGTGGTGGCGATAAGGATATAGGCACTAAGGACGGAATATAAGCCCTTGAGCATCAGCGTCACCATGGAGATGATGCCTCCTGTCACAGGGATTCCTGTCTGTCCGCCACTGCCGCCGATATAGAACATTACCTGTCTGTCAAAAAATGGATTAAAGATGCCCACAAATACCACCAGGGGCAGGATAAGCCGCATTCGGTACAGGCCCTCTTTGATGGAGAGCTCACCTATTATGAAGCCAAAGATAGGATATATCGCCATGATGATAAGGGGCGCAAGGGAATATTTTCCGAAGGATACTGTGATAAAGATGTAAATAACGCCAAGAAGCAGCTTTCCCAGAGGATGAAGGTCATTCATCCAGTGGGATCGCTGCTGCAGGTTCTGAAGTTTATTCAGTTCGCGAATGTTTTTTTCTATCTTGGACATATATTACCATTAGCCGGGCGGAAAAGTTTACCATTGGGGACGGTTCTCTTTGGTGCATTTTTTTTAAAAATGCACCAAAGAGAACCGTCCCCAATGGTAAACTTTTCCGCCCTGGATATTTAAGCTGCAGTCACTCCGGATTTCTTGCTCTTGAAGAATCTGAAGGCATAGCAGGCGCCAACCAGGATTGCTACTACAACCAGCGCTCCCACGATTCCTGAAAAGCTGGTTCCGATGGCAGATTCGCTGTTCTTGAAGGCGTAGTCCGGAAGAAGTGATGTTGCTTCCTGAATACCCTCGGCAACTGCATAGGCGCCGCCTTCAGCCTCAAGCTCTGCTGTTCCTGCTACCTGCTCCATGGACCACTCAAGTCCGTCAGGGAATGCTGATGCAAATAATGATACAATACCGCCTGCAAGAGCTGCAAGTACTGCAATAACTACGATTGTGTTCTTAAGAGAAAGCTTGGCTTCCTTCCCGGCTACTGTCTCAGACTCGCCGATGCCCCAGAGAAGCTCAGGTCTTGCCTCGTATACGAAGATAAGGACAGCTGCTGTGATAAGTCCTTCAACGAAGCCGATCGCAAGATGGATGGGCTGCATTGTTGCTACGAATACAGAGAAAGGAAGCTCTGTGATTCCGGAGATAAGTGTCTCAAGAGTAACGGAGAAGGCACCCATCTGAAGTGTCAGCACACATCCGATTATTGATGCGGCGATTATCTTAACTCTGCCGGCGCCCTTCTTCATCATGGGACGCCATATTAGTAGGGCTCCTATAAAGCACCCGTAAAAGGCCATATTCCATATATTACAGCCCAGGGCCAACAGTCCTCCGTCTGCGAAAAGAAGACACTGAACCAGCAACACTCCTATCATTGTAAGGAAGCCGGCATAAGGGCCCAGCATTGCTGAAAGCATCATGCCTCCACACAGATGTCCCGATGAGCCTGTTCCGGGAATGGTGAAATTAAGCATCTGAGTTGCGAAAACAAAGGCACCCATAACACCCATTACAGGGATCTTCTTGGGATCGTTCTCCTCTCTTACTTTTTTGACGGAAACGGTTGCTGCTCCCGTAGATAAAACGTACATTGTTCCGGCCACTGCCGGTGCCACAAGGGCGTCTGCCATATGCATGTGATTGTCCCCACTTTCTTATGAATTGTTATATAGTACACCTCGCCAGGTGATTACTTAAAAAAAGGGGCGTACAAGACAGTACCTGTCGGACCACAGGGAACTGCGCCTGTACACCTTTGGCAACACCTAAAGTATAAACAGAAAAAAACGGAGCCCACAAGCCCCCTGGGGGGTTATAGTTTCCCGGAAGTCCGCAATGGGAGGATCGATTTTCAGGATGTACAACGTCACTCATGGTGCCAAGCATTCCGCAAAGCCCTGAGCATGAAATGGTCGTGCAAGGGCCCTCGCATTTCATAGGTCTTCGCTTCATGGCCCCAAAATCGCTCCTTATGTGCATCCTTGAAAAATCACTCCTCCCAAAGCTCACTTTCAGAATTTAGCTGGCCCCCAAGGGGCTCTTGTACACATGCATTGGAATAGAGATTGTGCAAAGCGAAATATGTTTCCTTATTCTTTGTTAAAGAGCTCTTTAATTGCAACATCATAGGGAGCTCTTAGGATGCCATATTCTGTTACGATGCCGGTAATCAGCTCGTTATCTGTAACATCGAAGGCGGGGTTGTAGACTCCTATGCCCTCAGGAGCCATGCGCTCTTTGTACCACATTTCGGTGACTTCCTCGGGTTTTCGCTGCTCGATTTTGATGTCGGCGCCGGTGGGGGTGTTGATGTCAATGGTGGAGGTGGGGGCGCAAACGTAGAAAGGAACGTTGTAGCGTTTGGCGGCCAGGGCTACCATGCTGGTTCCGATCTTGTTGGCGGCATCTCCGTTGGCGGCAACACGGTCACAGCCCACGAAGATGGCGTTGATGGCGCCGGTTCTCATAAGGGATGCGGACATGTTGTCACAAAGCAGGGTGGTGTCGATACCTGCAGAGTGGAGCTCATAGGCGGTGAGTCTTGCTCCCTGCAAAAGAGGTCTTGTCTCATCGCAGTACACCTTGATGTTCCAGCCCTTTTCATGTGCAAGATACATAGGAGCTGTGGCGGTACCATACTTGCAGGCACAAAGCTGTCCGGCATTACAGTGAGTAAGAAGGCCGTAGCCGTCCTTAATAAGTGTAAGTCCGTTCTCACCGATACGTCTGCAGACATCGATATCCTCAGCTTTGATGCGCTCTGACTCGTCCCTCATCTCATCCACGAGTTTCTGCCTTGTTTCTGCAAAATCAGCATCCTTATCAAGGCTCTCATAATAATCCTTCACATGCTTCTCCATGCGATTAAGGGCCCATGACAGGTTAACTGCAGTAGGACGTGAAGAATTGAGAAAATCACTTTTTTCCTTGAGCCCTGCGCAGAACTCCTCATAAGAACCAGCCTTGCTGTGCTTCATAAGAAGATACAAGCCAAAGCCTGCGGATACGCCAATAGCCGGCGCTCCTCTCACCTGCAGAAGGTAAATGGCATCCCATATCTCCTGCCCCGTGTGAAGTCTTATGATCTTCGTTGTTCCGGGAAGCAAAGTCTGGTCGATGATCTCAATTGCATCATCCTCATCAACAAGTGCTACTGTTTCATAATCCAAAATACTCTTCATATCGTGTGACCTCATACAAATTATTTAATCTCGCTGCTCTCTATCTCATCCAAGAACTTTGAGAGTTTCTCTCTGGCATGTTCAATCGCAAGCTTATCCTGCTTCTCCAGGACTCTCGCAATTCTGCAAATCATAATATTTCCCCTATATTCCCTCTTAAAGCTGCTCCAGAATCTCCGCAGCCTTCTCGCTTCCGTGCTTTGCAGCATAGGATGCCCATTTCCTGGCCTTCGCAGGGTTCTTTTCCCCAAAATCACCCTTGAAGTATCCTACAGCAATCTCCTCTGCTGCCTCGATGCTTCCTTTTCCTGCCTTATCTATAAGATCAAGTAATCTCTGTTTCTTATCCATATACCAAATATCTCCTTATATGAAATGTCACATTTCATTGTATATAATGCAGGCACATGTAGCAATTACAATTTAAAAAAATTACTCCCATGCTGCGATTGTTCTGAACAGGGTGAAATGAGAAGGTCTGGCAAGATGGGGTGCCATATAAAACCCGATGGGTTATGGCAAAATTTCCTTGCTGTAAGCCGCCCCAGGCATATGACCAGACCAGGGACGCGTCCGGGAAACCGCACAAAAAAAGACTGCCACCTCGAAAGATGACAGTCTTTGAAAAAACTATTTATCAGCCCTTAGCTGCAAGTGCTTCTTCAATCTTCTTTGTAAGTGCAGGAACGATCTTGTTAAGGTCGCCTACTACACCGTAATCCGCTACATCGAAGATAGGAGCATTCTCATCCTTGTTGATAGCGATGATGAGATCTGACTCTTCCATACCTGCAACGTGCTGGATAGCTCCGCTGATACCGATTGCGAAGTAAACC
>JAEEGL014293736.1_pt1 | contig 17022 bp, 16 predicted proteins | sample 9134231 | NCBI WGS metagenome assembly JAEEGL01 (sample SAMN16246548, study PRJNA631951) | gut metagenome | biome: gut microbiome; feature: rumen; material: fiber-attached | host: Bos | place: Iran: Karaj | collected 2018-10
GATCCTCACAGTCCAATCCAAGACTCTTTCTGCTTACATTTTCGTAGCAGTTTTTTCTGTCATTACAGCCAAAATAGCAGCACTCATTGCACAGAAACTCTGTTTTTTCCTTCTGTTCATTTGTAAGTGCATTTAGTCTTTCAAGCTCCTTGTTTAGCCTGAAATCAGGAACCACGAAGCGAAATTCCTCGCGGTCAAGCTCGTTTACAAATTCCCCAAAGTCTGTCAAAACTTTGGTTGTAGAAGAGACCAAATAAAACCCCGGATACTCTCTTTTTATGTAATCAAGAAGGATATCCGAGTGGATGATGATTCCGCTTTGAACTTCGCTCAAATGCTCAAACATTTTGCAAAGCCGATTGCACTTTTTATCCACAAGATGCTTATCCTCAATAAGAGAATTGCTGAAGGTGAGCCTTGCGGAAATCCCATATTGTCGCATCAGCTCCGCAACCTTCTTCGGGTCTTCATCGCCAAAGCCAACTCTTCCCCCGCCCCAGATACAGTCCGCAGGCGCTCCATAGATAGAGCCTATTTCGCACCAGTCATAAAAATATTCTCTGTGCTCTGCAAAAAGGGGCAGAAATGCCTTATACAGTTCATAGAATTCAAACAGCCCGGGAAGATGATACTTTGCCTTATACTGTGTTTCCATCCGTTTGCCCTCAGTTATTTACAGCCCAAAAAGCCACAGCGCTGGCTGCTGCCACATTCAGCGAGTCAACGCCATGGAACATGGGAATCATCACGCAGTGGTCACAGGAGTTTATTGTTTCATCAAGAAGGCCCTCACCCTCTGCTCCCATAAATACCGCCAGTTTTTCCGCAGCTCTTATCCGTTCATCATTTATGCTGACTGAGTTCTCCTTGAGCGCCATTGCCACTGAAGTAAACCCATAGGTCCTAAGCAGTTCCGGGGCATTCCCCTTTGGAAGAAAGGTCCATGGAATCTGGAAAACTGTGCCCATGCTGACCCTGATAGCTCTTCTATACAGCGGATCGCTGCAGTCATAGGTAAAAAGAACCGCGTCCATTCCAAGGGCTGCTGCGCTCCTGACAATTGCTCCGATATTGGTTGGATTCGTGACATTTTCAAGAACAGTTATCCTTCTCGCACTTTTGCATATCTGCGCGACGTCAGGAAGCATTTGTCTCTTCATTGCGCACAGAGTCCCTCTGGTAAGATGAAAGCCTGTTATCTGTGTAAGCACCCGGTCTTCCCCAAGATAGATCGGTACCTCCGGATACTCAGCTGCGCATCTTTCCACCAGCTCTTTTGCCTCGCCCTCTGCCTGCTTTTTATCAAGAAGCAAAGAAATCGGCTCATAGCCGGCATCAAGAGCCCTAAATATTACTTTAGGGCTCTCTGCTATAAATATTCCCGGTTCCGGTTCATTTATCCTGTAAAGTCTTATCTCCGACTGCTCGCTGTATATCGCAAGCTCCGGCCTTGAAAGATCATCAATTTCTGTAAAAACCGCCTTGTCAGCCATTATTCTTTACCTTTCTGGCAGTGTCATAAATACCGGCCACCATAAAAGCAATCGCAGCAATCTGAGCCATAAGCCTCAAAGAATAGTGTGTGTTCGCATCAAACAAAAAGGTACATGCGTTGATCATAAATCCTATCGCAAGCAGCGTTGATAAATTGGTTCTTTTGGTGTCTGAAATACCTGTCTTGCGCTCTTTTAGTTCTGCTATGATATTTCTGGTGTTCGCAACACAGTTAAGGAAAACAATCACAGCAGCCAGTACCACAAACAGGCAGGTCCAGGCTAAAGCATTGTCAAGTACAGATGCTGCATAGGCCTCATAAAGGAGTGCAAGTAAATCTATAATTGTTACTGTCTGGAACAATCTGAGAATCTTGGTATAATGCTTGATCTGGCTGTCCACATCAGAATAAAGAACAAACTCACCTTTTTCAGTCTCTTTTCTAAGAATTACCCAGAAGCCCCAAGTCTGAACTATCTCAACATTGCTGTCCTCCATGAACTCCCTGTAGTCCTTAGAAACGCCAAATGCTGTGTCGCCGAAGTCAATCTGATACTGATACTTTCCTTTTTCACACTGCTCGAAGGTATAAACACCTAAAAAGAAGTGCTTCATAGCCCATCCCTGCTCTGCCATCTCATTGAGCCACTTGGTTTCCTTATCCTTATCAAGATATACTCTGAATTTGATCATCTTATTTTTCCTCCATAAGTTTGCCATTATTTACAAGTTCCTCAAGTCTGCGGAGTTCCTTCTCAAATGCTTCTTTTCCCAGTTCAGTGATTATATACTCCTTCTTTTTCCTGGAGGACTTATCCTCACTGAATATCTCAATCCACTTTCGTTTCTCCAGCGTCTGCAACGCTCCGTATAGTGTTCCGGCCCCGAGCTGAACCCGGCCTCCTGTAAGATCAGATACCTCCTGGGTAATTCCATACCCGTAATTTGGCTTTCTCACCGCCAGGAGTATATAGTAAAACGCTTCAGTCAAAGGTGCTTCAATTGGTGTCATAGGCTTCCCTCTTTCATTTTTCTTATTTAAAGTTATATCGAATCATGTTGTATCGTCTCGTGTTATATCGTTTAACGATGTATCATGGTTATAATATATCACCACGCGATATATCTGTCAACGATATTTTTAAAAAAATAATTTTTAAAAAAATCCCAAAAAGTTATTGACAATAAATCGAAGCTGGTGTAATATCTATTTTGCTGTCGCGAAAGCGACTTTACATATATGCGATAGTAGCTTAGTTGGTAAAGCGCCACCTTGCCAAGGTGGAGACCGCGGGTTCGAGCCCCGTCTATCGCTCTTTTTTATGCCAAAAAGCCTCAGACTGTGTCTGAGGCTTTTTTCTGTATAATATGGTATCTTAGAAGTATGGAAGGAAAATGCGCAATGAATATTGACATACAAAAGATATCAGATGGGGAAGAAAGCATTGTAATCCGGTATAAGGAACCAAATCCCACTGTTGACAAAATTATCAGCATACTCGAGGGTGGAAGCGGCAAGCTCTGGGGCCGGACCACTTCAGGGAGCGTCAGCATTCGGCTCGACGACCTTCTGTACCTTGAATCCGTTGACGACAAGCTTTTTGCTTATACTACCAGTGATGTGGCGCGTCTTGACGGATCGCTTAATTCGTTTATGAACGATGTTGCAGATGAGCGCTTCTTTAGGTGCAGCAAGTCCATGATAATCAATATCGGAAAGGTAACAGCCTTAAAAAGTTTATCTTCAAACAGAATAGACGCCACTATGGAGAGTGGGGAACATATTATGATTTCCAGGCGCTACGCTTCGGATTTTAGAAGACTTTTGAAAGGAGGGCATTGATATGAAGGATAACAAAAAAGAGCACTCTTCTCGCGTAACCTTATGGGAACTCTATCTTACAAAGGAAATCGGAATTGAATTCAAAGCGTGCCTGTACTTTTTTGCATTTCTGTTTTACTACTGCGTTTATAGAATGCTCGGCGGTATATTTGTGGCAGATATTTTACATATGGCAGAGTTGATATTTATCTGCTATTTCATTGGATATCTGCAGGTGTATGCTCTATGGAACTTTGATGAAGCAGACACCCTTGGCGTAAAAGAGTGGGCGGGCATGATCTTGTGCACAGCAATATACTGTGGCCTTTCTTATGCGCTGAATTGGTTCGACAGAAACCTGCTGGCCACCGCCATTTTTGCCATATACATTATGGTCGTATATATCTGCGTTTTCTTTATCTATAAATCCAAACGTCAGATTGATGACAAAAAGCTAAACGAAGACCTCAGGCTCTTCCAGAGCGAGCACAAAAAGTGAATCCTACCGGCCAATATGTGCACCTTGCGGGAACATCTATTGTTCCCGCTTTTTATTTGTGATAATTGTAGATTAAGAAATATCTGCGAAACGGAGGAAAAAGCATGAATAAAGTAGTGGAAATAGAACACCTTACCAAAAGCTATGGAAAAAGCCGCGGCGTAATAGATGTTTCACTGCAGATCGAAGAAGGCGATATATTTGGTTTTCTTGGCCCAAACGGCGCAGGAAAATCCACCACAATTCGCTCTATGCTTGGATTTCTTAAGATTAATAGTGGCAAAATAACGATTCTTGGTATGGACAGCGTAAAGGACAAAGAAGAGATTCTTAAAAATGTCGGCTATATGCCTTCTGAAGCCTGGTTCTACGAATCAATGAAGGTAAAGGACGTCATTAAATATGCTGCAGATGTTCACGGCCTTGACTGCTCTGCAGAAGCTGAAAAGCTTTGCGAAAGGCTTAAGATGGACGTCAACAAGAAGATCAAACAGCTTTCCTATGGCAATAAGAAAAAAGTCAGCATAGTCTGTGCAATGCAGCATAGGCCCAAACTCTTTATATTTGACGAGCCAACCGGTGGTCTTGATCCCCTTATGCAAAAGACCTTTTTTGACCTGGTTAATGAATATGTCGATAATGGCGCAACCTGTCTTCTATCCACCCACGTACTCACCGAGGTAAATAAATACTGCAGACATGCTGCTATCATGAGGGAAGGAAGGCTCTCGATGCTTGATTCTGTAGGAATCGACGATGACACCTTCCTTAAGTTCTACGAAGAAGAGGAGGTTCAGGCATGAAACATATTTTACGAAGAGAATTCTTACTGAATCTTAAGACCTTTCTTATCTGGTCTCTGTCCGTGGGAATCATGGGACTTGCCTGCATTTTGATGTACCAGAGCATGGAAGGTGACATGAAAGAGATGGCTGATATGTTCTCAAACATGGGGGCTTTCTCAGATGCTTTCGGCATGAGCACCCTTAGTATCGCAACTTTAGAAGGGTATTTTGCCACAGAAGTCGGAACAGTCCACGGCCTTGGAAGTGCCATGTTTGCTTCAATCCTGGCTATCGATATCATTTCAAGAGAAGAAGACAGGCATACCGGAGAATTTATCTTCGCACTGCCTGTCTCAAGATCAAAAGTCATTGCTGCTAAAGGAATCTGCATTTCCATCATGCTCGTTCTTTTCACTGCAATCTGCGCTATTTTCTATGTTTGCGGTTTTGTATATCTGGGAGAAGAAGTGCCTGTTCCAGAATTCTCAGCATTTATGCTAAAGCAGCTCCTTATGAATGTGGAGATAGCCGCTATCTGCTTCGGAATATCAGCCATCTCCGGAAAAAGTAAAATGGGCACCGGATTAGGTCTTGCCCTTGTCTTCTATGTTTACGATCTAATGGGCAGAGTCGTTCCGGACCTCAAGGAATATCTGTTTATCGGGCCTTATTCCTACGCCAATGCCTCCGAGATTTTCTCAGGCGCAGCGGTCGATGTGACAGCCCTGATTGTTGCTTTTGTCGTTATAATCTGCTCCGTTCTCTTCGCTTTTTGGGTCTTTGGCAAAAGAGATCTGGCAAGCTGATATAGGCCTAAATGATTATGATGTTAACTGTGCTCTTTCCAATTTCCTGGTTCATGCGCTGGCGGATTTTTTCAGCCATCGCATGAATCTGTGCATAGGTTGTAGTCTTGCTGAACTTCATTTCAATATCAATGATGTACTCATGTCCCGTCTCTCGGCTGTTGATATCTCCAAGAGCCTCATAGCTTTCAAAATGCTCGTTGATGACCTTTAAGATCTTAAGCTGGATTTCTTCATCAAGAGTCTTATCAATGAGCTCAAGTACAGAGCCTCTAAGGCTCCTTGTAACCACTATCAGAAATGGAATCGCCACAACTACGCAGACTGCAGGCGAAACGTATCTGATCCAGCCTGTTTCCCTGAAAATAATGGTCACTATCAATGTAATAATTGAGGCAAGATCAAAGCCAAATTCCTTCCTGGCGCTCAGGTATGCTGTATGGAACATCCTGCTCTTATTGGCCTTAGCAATATTTCTTTGCTTATACAAGATGAAAATATCTATCAAAAGGCCGATGATACTGATCACAAGAGCAATTTCAGTTAGTCCCTCTTCCTCAGGCTCTTTGAACACCTCTCTGATGGCTATAACAACAACCGCCAGAATACCGGCGATATCAAACATCTCACAGCCCAGAGCTGTTATGGCCTCAACCTTTCCGGTACCGTAGTTGAACTCATATTTCAGATTCTTACTAAGATTCAGAGCTATCATTGCAAGGATAGCTCCCGGAATAACTATGCTTGCCGCCTCAACAAACTCAAGCCAGAGCACTACAGAACCTCCCAGCGAAGCAGCCAGAAATGTCAAAAGAAACTGCGGGAGTCTGCACAGCACAAGGAACATCGCAATTCTGAACTCTCGAGTCATGTCATCATTCTTATTCATGTTATCCCCTCTTGTTTTTTCCTTACTGTATGATATAATTCTAATGTTGCTATTCTTACACAGCAACGGGGCGTGGCTCAGTTTGGTAGAGCGCTACGTTCGGGACGTAGAGGTCGCCCGTTCGAATCGGGTCGCCCCGATTATATTTTTATTTTCTAAAGCAGCTTATAGCTGCGTTATTTTGTTTTTCCGTATTTCTTCGGCCCGGGCAATTATCTTGTCCTTCCATTCATCATCCTGTGCTTCAAGCTGATATGTGCTAAATCCATAGGTACTCCCCCAGGAGCAGATGACCGACTCGTCATCAACATGGAGAGATATTCTGTATCTGCTTGGAATCTTCTGCGGAAGAGTCTCCTTGTTATCCTTTTGCACTTCCTTGAGATGCCTTGTGGCATTAACTACTCCGTCAAGCTCCACTCCATAGTGTCTAAAGAGTCCACGGATATAATTCTCTGTCCTGAAGGAGGAAGTGTAGATCCAGACCTCGTAGCCCATATCTCTAAGACTGTTTATAAGATCAGGAGTCCCCAGCCTTAGTCTTTCCTTATACTTTCGGTTATAAGGAAACTTAAGCTCCGGCTCAGTCTTGTGTGTCAGAGGCGACACAAACAGGACTTCATCAAGGTCAAAGGACACCCTCATTTTTTCGCCGAGCTTTCTTTCCCGCTCTTCAATCTCTTCAACTCTCTTCATGATCTCCTGCGACCATGTGGACTTATCTCCCGATAGCTCATAGTCCCTGAATTCCTTGGTTCCTCCATAGGTCTGTAAAACCATGGAATTGTCGATATGAAGAGTAAAATAGTATTTCTCTGACAGCAGCTCCTTAAGCCTGTCCTCAGCTCCTGCTGCATCAGTAACCTTTTTCCCTGTTCCTGTTACAACTCCCTTTACTCCGGCGTGGTAGCACCTGAAAAGGCGCTTTAAGTAGTCCATCGAATAGTACTCAGCCGAATATACCCAGATGTCGTATCCGTTTTTTGAAAGGAAATTAAAAAGAGCCGGAACACCTATCCTTAGCCTTTCCTTATATCTGTCACGAAGCAGAATAGAAAGTGGATTTTCAAGAAGCCATTCATCAGTCTCTCCGAATACCACTTCATCAAGGTCAAGGGTAACTCTTCGGTTATTCCTGCCCCGGCTTATCATTTTTCTGATATCGTTCTCATGCGTAAGATTAACGATCTTTACTGCGATCTTTGGCCTTCCCATCATAAGCGCGGCAGCCCATCTGTGATGTCCGTTGATGATCATATATCCGTCCGGGTACATTCTCTCAACAACGATGGGCTCGAGATTTAAGTCCTCTGCCTTGGATGCATTTTCAAGAGCATTTTGTAACCTTGCTCTGTACTTTGATATGATCTCATAATTTGGCCCAATCTCCGGATCGCAGAATTCATCCATGGGGTTTGGATGGACTTGGTCGCAGGGTACCGACCTGATAAAAAAACGTCTTAGCCTGCTGGATTTTACTGCAAATCCGGTGCCTTTGTATTTAGCCATTTCATCTGCAATATATTTATCCAGATCCATCCAAGGGCCTCCTTGTGATAGCCTAATTGTCAGTCAGATCCTCAAGTGTCAGAGTCATCATATCCTCGCTTGTCGGATTCTCAAGCCCTGATACTCTGCGTGCCTGATTTGTAATGATCTCCTCAAAAAGATTTCTGACCTCTCTGGCGTTTGCAAAATTGTCGATGTTCTCAATCTTTTTAGCTGTGATAAGAGCTCTGATCTGGTGTTTTACATCTTCATCGACCTTGTAATCATACTTGTCGCAGTTCATGTAAAAGATCTGCTCAAGCTCATCGATATTGTAGTCCGGAAACTCGATATACTTATTGAATCTCGACTTAAGTCCGGGATTACTTTCGATAAACTTCTTCATGGGCTCTGTATAGCCGGCTACAATGACAACAAAGTCATCTCTGTTGTCCTCCATTGCCTTCAGGATGGTATCGATAGCTTCCTGTCCGAAAGCATCATCCTTCTGGGCAAGGGAATATGCCTCGTCGATAAAAAGCACTCCGCCCATGGCCTTCTTTATCTGCTCAGTGGTCTTGATGGCAGTCTGTCCAACATATCCTGCGACCAGTCCCGATCTGTCCACTTCAACGAGCTGTCCCTTTGAAAGAACTCCTATCTGCTTGTAAATCCTTGCAATAATTCTTGCTACAGTAGTCTTACCTGTTCCGGGATTTCCGGTAAAAACAAGATGAAGAGAGACAGGAACTGACTTAAGTCCCTGCTCTTTTCTTGCCTTCTGAACCTTAACGAATGCAGCCAGCTCCTTTACATCAGCCTTTATAGTGGAAAGACCGATGAGCTTGTCCAGAGATTCCATGGGATCCTCTTCAGGCTCCTGTGGCTTTTCCTCTTCCTTAGGTGCATTCTTATCAGCTGCTATGAGCGCCTTGGCCTCATCTAAAGCTGAATTGGCTTTTGCCAGGGCATCCTGCCCGTCATCAGCAGTTCCTGCTGTCGTAGGTTCTTCCTTTTTCACAGAGCTGTTTTCCGGCTTTGATGAGGGAGTAACCACTCCGGAAAAGAAGTCCCCGTACAGTCCGCCCAGCAGATCTCTCTGCATATTTTGAATCTTGTTAAGAGCCTCAAGCTCTTTTTCTCTTGAATCTAATCCCATGTTTGTTCCCAACCTAAAACTTTTATTCCATACACCTTATGATCAGTCATTAAGGCCCCATCCTCCACGAGTCATAAAGGTTCTTGTTGCTACCATTGTATTGATATCCATACCTGTAACAGCTGAAGCTGCAGCCTTGTAGGTGCCCTCCTGCGCTGTTCCCATGTACTTGTAGGCGTCGTAGGCAGGCTTCTTTGTACCATCGAGGTTCTTAAGGCCCTGCGCTATATTGCTCTCCATCTCATGTGCATCATCTGTCTCTCTGTAAAGGATGAAGCTGCTGATGTATGGATTGTTTGCTGCCATTGTGTATGAGTAAACCACTGATGCCATCTGATAATCCTGACCAAAACTGGAGGTATATCCGATCTCTGAAAGAGAGATAGCTCTTACCTGACCGTAAGGATTCAGGAAAGATGCCTGGCACATGTAATCTGTCAAAAGATAAATATTTTCAATTGTGATATATGGTGTTGAAAGCTGCTGTGTAACATACTGTGACTGCTGTTTCCATGCATATGGATCATAGAGAGGAGCATTGTAAGGGTGAACAGACAGTGACCAGTCAATGTTTCCTTCTCTTACCATGTAGTAGTTAAATCTGTCCAGGAAGTCCTTTGCAAGGAAGCATCCGGGATTTGACTTTCTCTGCCACTCCTGATCGATGGAGTTATAAACTCTTGCATTGGCATTTACGCTCTTGATTCCATTGTAGAAAATACGGAATGCCTTAACATACTCGCTGACATTGAGCTCAAGGTTGGCTGAATTCATGTAATACCATTCAGTTCTGGCATTGATCTCATTTCCGATAACCCAGTTGTCAATTGTTCCAAGTGAAGTTCCGGAATATCTCTGAGCAAGGAAAGCAGCGATGGCCTTAAGGTGCTGTGTACCGCCATCTTCCTTGGTGTTCATGGCATAACCGGGACATACATGTGAATCTCTTGAAAGAGGATGAATAAGATCTGCGCCGGCTTCTGTCTTGTTATTCAGAATTGTCATGGTGAGCTGGAAGTTATTTGCCTTGCACCAGTGAACAAAGCCGTCGTACTGCTGAAGCGCAGCGGTATTAAACTGATAGACTCTGCCGTCATAGGCAAACTCGGTTGTAGGATATGCAGCATTGCTGGTAGGTCCTACAATATCACCAAGGTATAAATTGTATACCATCTGAGCAACTCCGAGGTCCTTGAAAGTAGCTGCATCAGCATAATTAGGAAGAATACCCTTTATACCATGATCATTTCTTGCAGTTGTATTTGTGGCTACAGCCTCAGGGTTTGTGATATAGTGCTCATCACTTACCTGAACCATTGCTCCGCCCTGCTTAACTGCTACAAGGAATTTTTTGCTGAGATTGGAATTCTCAGTGTTAAGTCCAAGATCAAAAGTGAAAGATGCTGCAGCTGCTTTTGCTGTGCTGGCAACAATCTTTCCTACTGTGCCATCCTGATAAACCTCATCGGCGTAGAGATAGTACATTCCATCATCAGAGCCCGGAAGACTTGAAGCTGAAACATTTACAACAACGCTTCCGCCCTGAATCAAACAAGAAGTAATACTCACAGGTCTTCCTGCTGCCACAACCTCGGTAGCAGGAGTTAGCCTGTCTATGGCTCCCACAGCCAAAACTACCGCAGCCGCACTAAATACAGCTACACATACTTTTTTCAGAAAACTTACTTTTTTCACACCAAACCTCCACATTAATTATCATTTATTACAAAGCACGTATATCACGCATTTGCGATTGCATCAACAAATGCATTAAGTGCCTCGCTATCGCTTGAATGAAGTGCACTCTTAATGGTAAGAGAACTCTCTAAAACAGTGACGTTCTTCAGTGCTGCAAGCTTCTCTCCCATAAGCTTGACAGTTACCGGAGCCCAGGTTCCGTTCTGACCAAGGGCGAAGGTCCTGTTCTGTACCCCAAGAGCTGCCATATCTGTCAAAAAGCTCTCCATAGGGGGATAAATTCCGTTGTTGTAGGTAGGACAGATGAGAACAGCCTTGCTGCAACGCCAAACCTCTCCGATGAGGTAGGAGACATCAGTTCCTGATACATCGTATACCTTGACATTCTTTCCGGTCTTTTCCCTAAGTCCTGCTGCAACAGCTTCAGCCGCACTGGCTGTATGCCCGTAGAGACTTCCGTAGGCCACAAAAATGTCATCCGTCTCAGGCTCATAGGTACTCCACTTCTGGTACTTGTCAAGGAACCAGGAAATGTCCTTTCTCCAAACCGGGCCATGAAGCGGAAGTATCATCTGTATATCAAGTCCTGCTGCCTTTTTAAGCACAGCCTGAACCTGCATTCCGTATTTTCCAACTATATTTGCATAGTATCTTCTGGCACTTGCAAGGAACTCTTTTTCAAAATCGTATTCGTCTGCAAAAAGCCCGCCATCAAGGGCTCCAAAGGTTCCAAAGGCATCTGCGGAAAACAGCGCCTTAGAATTTTCCTCATAGGCAAGCAAAACTTCAGGCCAGTGAACCATGGGTGCTGCCACAAACTTAAAGGTCAGACTTCCGGTTGAAAGCGTATCTCCCTCTTTTACCTCAAGCTTATTAAAACCTGCTGCCTCAGGGAAAAACTGCTCCATAATGGTAAAAGTCTTGGCACTTCCCACCACTGTAACCTCGGGATGAAGGGCCACTACTGTATTGATCTGGGAACAATGATCAGGTTCCATGTGAAGAACCACAAGGTAATCCAGCTTCTTTCCGGAAAGAGCCTCAGAAAGATTCTCCAGATACTGATCAGAAACAGAGACATCAGCAGTATCAAAGACTGCTGTTTTTTCATCGTCTATAAAATAGCTGTTATAAGAAACGCCCTCAGGAATCGGGAAGATATTCTCAAAGCGTTCAAGACGCCTGTCGCTTCCGCCAATCCAGAAGATTTTGTCTGTAACCTTTTTTATTCCGTTCATATGATCCCCTTATCAATAATATACATAACTACCCACAATAAAGTTACTATTCAATGATACCACAATCATTGCTTAAATTCCAAAATAGTGCGCTCTACAATCCTAATATCTATAGGCTTTGTGACGTGAGCATTCATTCCGGCATCAAATGCCTGCTGGACATCATCCGCATAAGCGTTGGCTGTCATGGCAATGATAGGGATTCTCTGAGACCAGTCAGTGCCGAGAGCTCTGATGGCAGCTGCTGCCTCGTAGCCGTTCATAATTGGCATCTGGATATCCATGAGGATCATGTCGTAGTCGCCTTCCTTGGCATTCTTGAACATCTCCACAACCTCCTGACCATTGATTCCTCTGGTTACAGTTGCTCCCTCCATATCCATAAGCTCTATCAGAATGTCCGCGTTTATATCATTGTCCTCTGCAGCAAGGAACTTCATTCCGCTTAGAGGATTCTTTACCTCCTCAACAGCCGATGCAGCTGCTGTTCTCTTTGTGATATCCTCGATAAGCTGCTTCATAGTGGAGAGGAATACAGGCTTTTGCATAAGCTCGTTGGCTCCGCTGGCCCTTGCCTCGTCCTCTATCGCGCCAAAATCGTCTGCCATGACAATGATAAGTACGTTGTTTCTCTTATCCTTGCCCCTTATAGTCTTTATTATATCGATAGCAGAAAGATCCTCTATCTGCTGGTCCACGAAGATAAGATCTATCGGCTTGTTCTCCACAGCGCAGTTGTTTACGATGCTGATTGCGCCGAAGCCTGTCGGTGCTTCCAAAACCTCAACGCCGTCAGCCCTGAGCTGATTACTGATCTGCTCGCACTCAACTCGGTTTCCATCGATAAAGAGAACTCTTCCAACACCATGTGAGGTCCAGAAATCAGTGTCCTTCTCGTCAACAACCTTAAGTCTAAGGTTGACAATAAAGGTCGAGCCTTTTCCTTCCTCACTTTCAACTCTTATGGTTCCGCCCATGAGCTCTACAAGGCTCTTTGTGATAGCCATTCCAAGTCCTGTTCCCTGAATGCCCTTAGTTGCACCTTTTTCCTCTCTCGAGAAGGCATCAAAGATCCTATCCTTGTACTCAGGCTTCATTCCGATACCATTATCCTTAATGGTAAATTTGACGTTATTGAAGCCCTCTGATGAAGACGGCGATTCGTTTATAATAAACTCGATCCTTCCTCCTTCAGGCGTGTATTTGACTGCATTTCCAAGTATGTTTACAAGAATCTCGTTAATTCTCTGCTTATCACCCATGAAAATATCGTGTTCCATATCATCTACCTTCACGATATATTCCTGGTTTTTGTTCTTTGCCTGGAAGCTGATAACAGAGTTGATCTCCTCAAGCAGAAGGCCTATTGCCATTTCCTTGATATCAAGCGTGGTCTTTCCGCTCTCGATCTTACTCATATCCAGAACGTCGTTAAGAAGTGATAACAGGTTCTGAGATGCAAGGCTGATCTTATGCGTGTACTCTCTTACCTTGTCAGGCTCTTCCGAATGCTTCTCGATAAGAAGGTTAAAGCCGGTAATGGCGTTCATAGGTGTTCTGAAGTCATGCGACATATTTGCAAGGAAGCTTGTCTTTGCCTTGTTTGCTGTTTCTGCGGCGTTAAGCGCCTCCTGCAGCTGATGGTTTCGTCTGAATTCCTGAGTTCTGTCATACAGAGCAACCGCCAGTCTCTTTCCGCCATCATCAATAGTGCTGACTACAACGCCTCTGTAGTAAAGATGTTCGCCGGTCTTCTGATTCTCAAATTTGATCTCATCCATTACGATGATCTCGCCGGTCTTAAGGCTTTCTTCAATCTTATCTGCTATTCTGATATTCTCATTGAATCTTTCGTCCTCAATCTGAGCATTGGAAAGATTCCTTATATCTGCCATTACCTCATCCATCGGTATTCCAAGAGCAGCTTCAGCACTTGAGGTAACAAAGCTCGGCGCAAAATTGTCTCCGTTTAAAACAGCGAGGATATCATTGTTTTGCTCAACCACAAAGTCAAACAGCCACTCTCTGTAGTGGATATCACTCTCTTTGAGCATAAGATCTTCAGCATTTCTTTTGTTTATCTCATCAACCATCACCTTGAGCTGATGAGCCATGTCAGTCATGGAATCAGCAAGCTCGCTTATCTCATCCTTATAGTCATCGCTGTAGTAAACTTCAAAATTTCCCTTCTTTACATCGTTTGCCATGGTATTAAGGCTTATGATTCTCTTACTTACCCTCATAGCAAACCAGGATGCAATACTAAAGGAAATTACAAATAGCGCCAGCGCAATGACTATAACGGAGCTCAGCAGCTTGATAACATCGTTGCTTATCTCCTTACGATTTACGTAGTAATAAATTCTCCAGCCATTGGACATAGACTCTGACATATGAAGAGAATACTTTTTGGCATCACTGAAATTATTCTCGTCTATCTCCAGACTTCCTGAAGTTATGTCGTAAAGCACGCTATCATCTATACTGCTCTCTTCCGTTTCCTTATGTGCAACCTCTCTTTTCTGATAATCCAGAACATATATGCCACTAGACAGATAGCTGTTCTGATTAAGTACTGAGAAAAACTGATCATTATTTACTTTTAATGTGATCATTCCAATCAGCTTCGATGATGTAGCCACATCAAGAAGCGCCTTTATGATATAGACTCCGCCGTCGTCATCCATCACCCACATGGCTGAATACTCGTCCTTACAGGACTTGTACCACTCCAGCTCATACTCCGTAGTTGGAATGCTTGCAAAATCTCCTATACGATCCTGAGGCAATAGCTCCGAGTATATATGAATATCAGATATATTGATATCACTGCTCAGGTAATACCAGATAAGAGGTTCTACATCATCATTAAGTTCCTCCATCAAAGCATAGGGATTTTTATCTGCATTCTCCAGAGCCTTTCTGAACTCCGTTTCATAGGAGAAAAAATTTATGACATCACCCTCTTTTTTGACGTTATTATCGATGCCATAGGCAATGACGTCAGCGTTTCCTTCCATGGCTATCTTGGTCTGCTGTACCAGATTATCTCTGGCCACCATATAAGCATATACATCCAAAATAATAATAGGCAAAACAATAAGAACAGCGAAGGTTGCTCTCAGCTGAGTCTTTATGCTTTTTGTGCCGGCAAATTTAGATGAAGTGTTCATTTACTCTCCTTACTATCATTCTTCCTCTCGGATCAACTGTGCCTGAATATCCATATCGTTAAGTGCGGTCTCAAGGCCTCTTTTCCTTCGTCGGAAAAGCCTGTAGTAATATCAGAAAGATTAATGATATAGCCATTCTGTGAATGCTTGCTGGCCATGACAGGGTCAACAACAACTATGTCCGGTGCAGACTTGCAGGCGAGCTGATTGTCCATAAGGGATTCATAGTTGTTTTTCTCAAGATACAGATATTCAAATTTATAATCAGGGAATTTATTTCTAAGATATTCTTGCAGATTAGTAAGATAGCTATCCTTATACCAGCTAGCTATTCTGATGGTAGTTATTGTTGAATCGTTTTCATCCGCCGCTGCACTTGGCGCTGATAAAAACTGTTCCGACGGTATTTCTATTGTTTCGGTTTCAGCTTCCAAAGACGATTCTTCACCGGGCGCACTTATAACAGGGTCCGCTTTCTGGCCACACGCCACAAGCGCCCCTGTCATCATTGCTAGGGTCATTAATATAGCGACAAAGATATTTTTCGATCTGGCAGGCTTCATAATCACCTCGCTACTTCAGTCTATATCTTTATCCCCCTTAATTTATTCACTTCTCCCATTTTCCCATTATGTTCGCGGCTTATCTGAGCAAAATCTTTTTCAGCTCTCCTGCATACATGATGTGATAGTCATCCTCTGTCTTGTAAAACTGCTCAGCAAGTCCTGCTTCACAGAAGCCTTCCTTTTCAAGCTCCTGCCTGAATACGGTTTTGCAGACAAGGACCTCGCCGGCTTCTTCCACCAGCGGGATTCCATCATAGTATGTGATATTCATGCGTGATCCGGCAATCTTATCCTCATCTCTTCCGGAGACAAGGCTAAGATACTTGAGCGCTCCTCTGAATTCCTTCTGATCAACAAAGCTTACCGAAAACTCGCCTGTGGCATCAAGAAGCTCTCTGGTATACCTGTTTTTCCTCACGAAGATAAAAACAAGGCGCTTATCCCACAAATAACCAACGCCTCCCCAGGCTGCTGAAGTGAGGTTAACCTTAGTTCCATCTGTGCTGGCAATGATTACTCTGTTGCCCACAAAGGTATATGGTCCGCTCTCAAGATCTTCAGGATCTACCGGCTGAAAAACGCGCATAAAGCCTCCATTTTCTGAGATTAAAAATCTCTTATAACATCGTCATCTGTTAGACCAGTGTTCTCAATTTTGGTAATGATTATATCGTAATTAAAATCATCGCTTACTCTTATATTAACACGGTCACCTACTTTATGTCCAAGTAATTGTTTTCCAAGTGGAGATTCGACGCTGATGAGACCTTTCAGGGAGTTCTGTCTCATGGTCGTGACAATCTTGTAGGTTTCTTCCGATCCGTCGTCTACAAGCTCTACGGTTACAGACTTGTTCATGCCCACCTCGTCCTCTGACGCCTTGTCATCAATTACTGTTGCTGTCTTTATCATTCGCTCAAGAAACCTGATTCTGCTCTCATTCTGGTTCTTGGCCTTTTTTGCTGCATAGTATTCAAAATTTTCGGAGAGATCGCCCTGAGCTCTGGCTTCCTTAACGTGCTCCAAAAGCTCCTTTCTCACCACACATTTACGGTGTTCGATCTCTGCCTCCATATCCTCAATATCTTTTTTTGTCAGTTCGTTGTGCATACACCCTCCACGTAAAAAGACGGGGTCCACTTTCGGGCCCCGTCCCAATTTCTAAAAATGTACTCTCTATCAAGCCTTTCCAACTGATCCGAAGAGTTCCATCTTTTCCTTAACTGTAGCCTTGATAGCTTCAGCGCCGGGTGCAAGAAGCTTACGAGGATCAAATCCCTTGCCCTCAAGATCCTTGCCTGCCTCAACATACTTACGTGTAGCATCAGCGAATGAAAGCTGGCACTCAGTATTTACGTTGATCTTTGATACGCCAAGAGAGATTGCCTTCTTGATCATATCTGCA
>JAEEGL016288496.1_pt1 | contig 17022 bp, 9 predicted proteins | sample 9134231 | NCBI WGS metagenome assembly JAEEGL01 (sample SAMN16246548, study PRJNA631951) | gut metagenome | biome: gut microbiome; feature: rumen; material: fiber-attached | host: Bos | place: Iran: Karaj | collected 2018-10
TAATATATGTGACAGGATCATTTTGTCGATCATATAATAATCTAGACAATTCTTCATATAATTCTGTTTCTCCTGACTCTCCTTCTATTTGCATTAAATCTTGCAACGTCCCTATCTCCAATTCATACATCATAACTATTCCGCATATTACTGATGCCACTTCCATAGATGTGCTGACCGAAGACAAAATTTCTTCTGCTGGTCCGTATAGTTTTTCTACAAGCTTTTTTGCCTGCTGCTCATTCAAATTTCTACTTTTCGTTGCAATTTGTTGGACAAATCCTTCTTTAACCGCATCGGAAGTTAAATCCAAATAAGTATTTGTTCCCGACCATTCCTTTGATAGAGTATCAATCCACCCTTTATAATCGCTTACATTACTATATTCTTCCAACAACTCTAAAATTAAATCATCTTTAAAATTGTGATATTCATCTCCGGTAAGACCACAGCTGCTTGCAATCCAATTTGCAATATAGTACGTTCCATTCTTTAACGACGAAAAAATTCCCGCAGCTACTGTTTCCGTATCTGATACATCATTTTCTGCAGAAATAGCAGCATCGACTAGGCGGCTCTCTAAATCGTTAAAATATCCTCTATTGAGATATTCCGGACATAACATGAATAAATCTTCATATGTCAGTCCATAAGTGTCATAGTATTCTTCACGTGTTACATTTTCGTTTACAACCTTATCCACTGAGTTTTTCAATTGCATTATCTCTTCATTAAGCCAAACCATTCTTTCTTCTTTTACTATCTCTTCATTCTCGATTTCCAAAAAAGATGATTCCATATTCTCACTATATTTATTCTCTTTTATAGTCTCATCTTCTATAATGTGATCTTCATTTATTCTATTTGTATCCTCTATTATATCGTCTACTTTATCTGCATCATCTTCAAAAATCTCATTACCATCCATTAAAACTACATCCTTGCTGTCTTCAAGAATCTCATTATCATCTATTATAACTGTGTTATCATCATACTCGACAATATCTATTAATTCTTCAGCCATAACTCTCACTGCCTGACTATCTATCACCATAGCCACACATATAACCAGTGCTAAGACTCTACTTACTACTCTACTTCTCATAAGTACCTCCTTAATAATACATACTTCAACAGGTGTTGATGTTTAAAAAGATGCTATAGCCAATTACAAATCATTTAAACTTCTACTCAACATTCACGCCTGAAATATTTCTCATCAAAATATATTTCATAGAACACCAAAGGCTTCTCAAAAATAAACCCAACCAAAAATAGTATGCTACCATTTAGTAGCATCTGTCAATAATCACCTCCCAATCAAATCAATTTATCGTCATTTTTCACAGAAAACCAATTTGTCCGTGCAACCGTTTGGTAGTCATTCTACTTCTTTCATTTTAAATACTGTACCCTTATTTTAGATTGCAACTATGTGGTTACATTAATTGATATCAATTTGCTTCCAAGAACTAATGATAACTATAAGATATTCAAAATCTGTAAGTTGTAATCCCTTAATATCAAAGAGGTAAAGTATGAAATATCAACGTATTGAAGATTTACGAACAGATTCAGACTTAACTCAGGCACAGGTCGCGGAAATATTGCATTGTCAACGCGAAGTATACAGAAGATATGAAAAAGGCATACGCGAGCTTCCTCTTTCGTATGCCATAATTTTAGCTGATTATTACGATGTTTCTCTGGATTATCTTGTCGGTCGTACTAATGTCAGATCATATCATAACTACAATTATCTTGACAAAGTATAAATATTCAAATCCCTGTTTAAAGCACTATAAAAACCTTTTAATACTTATTTCAACACTCCGGTTACTTCATCAAAATGATATGTCTTACCGTCGATCACAGTCCAACCCTTTGCCATCAGTCCGGTTTTATTATCATAATAATATACATTTCCTCTCTGTTTCGGATAGATTAATGCCAGTCTTCCGCTTATCGTAACCCATCCCTTCATCATCTTACCGTTTTCATCGTAGCGGACCCATTTACCATATCCCTCTTTCATAGCTTTATACGCCTGATCCCGCATTCCGGGATCGGAAGCATTCGCATTACTGCGTATCTCTGCATCATCCCATTTCTTCTCATCCTGATATATATATGGTATCCATACCTCTTTACCGACAGCCTTGGCTCCGTCATACACACTGTCAAGCCAGTACCAGGCATTGGATGCAGGGTCATATATCTCACGTCCACGTACTGTACCGTCTCCAATTACTCCCTTAGGATCTGAATATGTTCCCTGCTTTACACCCTTCTCATACCAATAACTCTTACCTTCAACAACACGCCATTGACGATCGAGCCAATCAACCGTCACGGTACATGATGCAGTCTTTCCGCCCGTCAATGTCCTAACCGTAACAACAGTCTCTCCCAACGAAACAGCAGTTATACGGCCTTTTGAGTCTACCGTTGCTACCGATGGATCACTGCTGCTCCATGCAACCCTCTTATCATATGCTTCCGATGGCATTACCGTTGCCGTGAGCTGTATTTCCTCACCTATCATGAGCTCTGCCGAGGTTTTGTCAAGCTTCACCGATTTGGGTATCACGACCGGAATTTCTGCTTTATTTGTATACAGCTTTATCCTGGGATCGAAATTTCTTTTATCCCCATCAATCATGAAGCCCCCGTCACACTTCCCGATATATTTCACACATCCCATATCGCATTCTCCGAGGCTCTCCGCTATCACATCCACATGATCAGCATTATCAGCTTTTAATACCAATGAAATCTCTACCTCGGAATCAGCAGTGAAATCGATACCCGACATATCCAATGTATAAAATCCCGCATAGGTTGTCTTCATGGATTTTTCCACTGATGCTCCGGTATCTTTATTGGTGACCGTAGCGTCTACAGATACATTGGCTGTTCCAAATTCGATGCCGATAGCAGCAAGTTCCTCCCCTGCATTAACGTCATAATCAACACTGATAACCTGGGACTCATTTACCGGTATTACAGTGTCATGTGTCGGCTGTCCATCATATGCATAGCAGAAATCATACATATCAGTACAGGCATCAATTGCAATCGCATCATCTGCATTCAGAAATCCCTTATCATAATATGATATCCAGAAATATCCCTTATGACTGTTCTCATTCACTCCCCAGCTGTTTCTGACCAGCCAGGCTCCGTCTCCTTCCGGTTTGGACACTCCCTTGAAATTATTCCCGGGGAAATTATCATTCCATCCAACAAACATTACTGCATGATTCGTATTGGCGTGATCATCCGGACAATAATATGAATTGTATGTATCACTGTACCAGCTATTAGAATCATAATATGAGGTAATAACACCACCGTGTTCCCTGATTGCTTTCCGAATACCATCCCTGTCATTCACGTTAATGAGATAAGCACCCCTAACCTGAACGCAGTCAAGATCAAATGCATGCCCCGATCCGGGATCGTAATCAATCCCCTCTGAATATGATGCCGATTTCTCATCCGCTATACCCACGAAGTTTGACAGCAGCCTGTAAGCCTGAATAGGATTGCCACCATTATCCAGCCAATTTCCATTGCATATGGTGATATCTTCCCTGCATCTCCTGGGATCCGAATATCCATGGCTTGCATAATAAGCAAGGTGAATTTCGGACAGATCAACCGATCTGTCAGCATAACCATCAGTGATCAGATCAGCTTCGGCTGCACCTATGGATGCAAAAGACCAGCAGGTTTCATATGGGTTTTGGTTTCTGATGTCGGGCAAAGCTTCTCTGTTATCATAATATGAAGATGAGGACTTTAACCGTCTGTTATTTCCTGCCAACGGTATATCGAAGGGCAGATCAACTTTAATATAACCATAATTGTTATCTTCCTCTGCCTCTTTGGTTATTTGTAACTTAACCTTCGGTACGATCACTTCATCTGAAAGAATGAATTCATCAAGCACAGGTATGAAACTATACTCGGAAAGCTCATCATCATAATCATCAAGACATTTCCACTCTACATCAAGCTCCTCTGCCCTATTATCACTCCAATATACAGTAATCCTGTCAGGAAGCATATCCAACACGCTTTGGAGCCATATCTTATGATCAAGAGTTATTTCATCTGTTTCCGGAGGTTCTATTCCGGTAATCATTCTGACCCTGCTGCCGGTAACGGCTATCTCTTTTTTAAAGGATATCTCATCGGAATTATTATCCGGTATTTCAACATACAATTCATCATCATCTGAAATCACATTCTGCTGCAGAGTCATCTGCTGCGGTTCTATTTCATCTATATCTTCATCAGAATTGTCAGACAGAAGCTCAATCCTGTCCACTGTATCCGCATAAACGCACACACTGTTTAATGATGTGCTAAAACTCGAAACAAGCACAAGCACTGACAATATCGATAAGATAAAACGTTTTCTCATAATACACCGACCTTATCAAATTACACCTGTATGCAGCAGAGTTGCAAGGAACACTTGGGAATACTTATTTCATGGCACCGGTCACTTTATCAAAGTTATAAGTCTTTCCATCGATCACTGTCTCACCTTTTGCCATCAAACCGGTCTTTCTGTCGTAATAATACACATTCCCAGCCTGATGCGGATATATCGAAGCCAGTTCCCCTTCTATCCTGACCCAGCCTTTCATCATCTTGCCGTTTTCATCGTAGCGTACCCATTTACCGGCCTTTTTCATGATCGCATCCTTCACCTGCTTGTCCATCTGCGCTTTTTCTGTATTTCCGGCCGCTCCTGCTGCACTTTCTTTTGAATAACGTTCTATTTCTTCAGCGCTGAAATCCCTCTCTGTCTGAAACACATAGGGCATGTATACTTCCTTGTTTACCGCTTTGGCTCCATCATAACATGCATCCAGCCAATACCATCCATCGGAAGCAGGATCATAGATTTCTCTCCCCCTCACTGTACCCTCATAGGAAAAGCTCCTCTCATCCGAAACCGTTCCCTGACGGACATTGTTTTCATACCAATATGATTTCCCATCCTCATCCAGCCATTCAAGATGCCTCTCTCTATCTTCCTGAGAATCTCTCCGGTTACGGTCGCAATAGCGTGGCCAATAGGTATCCCTTGCCACTCTGCCTCTGGACACAGCAACACGCTCCGTATTGGCGGGAATCTCAAATTTATAACAGAAATAGTAAGCAGCATCATAGGCTCCGTCATCGGAATTATCTACAGATATTATGTAATTCCACACTCTCTTATACTTATTTCTCAGTTCATACTCAAGAAAACGAAGCTGACCATCAAGTGTAGTCCAATCATAACCGTTTTCATCACAATAATTTATAAGATCGTTCCATCTGGTGTTATGCCACTGACAGATACCATAGCTGGTTCCCCTGTCTCCGATGGCATTGGGATCAAATCCCGACTCTGCCTTTATATTGGCTAACAATCCCGCACAGGCCGCCTGATTAAGTCCCATGTTTTCCAACATATAATAAAAGGCCTGTTCCTCATTATGAGAGGCATTTGATGTCGCGCCCAATAAACCCTTTTCTTTTTTTCCCGTATTATCAATCCATACTACCAGATATGGCAGGGATTCCGCAGGAAGTTCAACTCCATCCAATACAGGTTCAAACGCATAATAGCTTCTGTCCTTATTTATATAGTCATCCGGTGTTTCCCATTTAACATCCGTTAATTCCCTACTACCATCCGAATATTCAGCCTCAATCTGTTTCGGGAATTTCTCAACAAGCTCATCAAGCTCCGGTTTCCCTACATAGTAATAATCTGTTTCGACACCCTCAGGAATGCTGAGTCCTACAACCTCGGAAGCAAAAATATTCTGCGGGCATTGGAAAACAAAACAGACTAACAGCAGCCAAAAGCTGACAGCACTAAATATCTTCTTCATTATCGTTTACCTCGTTTTATCACAAATCCTTGTTTGAAACATACAAATAAAAATGTGTCGAAGAAAAACTATCATCATATTTCTCAGCAAGCTGGTTACCGCATTCGTAGTTACAATATGTAACCACAACCGCATCATCCGGAGTTCGGAAAGCTTCAGGTGAAAGACCTTCGATCACATTTATCTCTCTATCCTTAGTCCAAAAGTATATAAGGTTTACATAATCATTGTATGGCGTATCAAGAAAAATCACTTCTTTTCCTTCATCGGCAAGGAGCATCGCTTTCTCAGCCAGCTGTCTGTCAGATCTGTCAGCATCCTGAAAACGCCATACATGCTTCCATGAAAGAAATACAGCTATAAATACATAAGCGCAGAACAGACAGGCTGTTACAACAACTCTTAAGTTCTCCTTTTTCAACAGCATGTTTATTATAAGCATTACGGACGATACCGCAAAAGGAATTATATACACAGTTGATACCTTCGGCATACCGCTTCCGAACATCCAGTCAATCCCGTTAACGAAATCAGCAACATATTCGCATCTACCGGAATAAGACACGTAAACCTCAAGCAGCAGCGTAATTATCCCCATATATACAAGAGTTTTTGTGATTTCTCCTTCAGTCACACTTCTTTCTGCCATTCTGCAGATTCCGATATACATCAGAAACGGAATAAACAATTCTCCGTATCTGCCGTACACCGGCTGATCAAGTCTGATCCCGTCGACAAAATAAAACGATCCGAGCATGATCATATACAGAAATGAGAGAACAAAGAACAGAAAGAACGGCTCATCACGCTTCTTTATTACCTCAGTCAGACCAAGCAGTCCTATTCCAAAGGTAGACGCACCGACATAGAATATCTTTCCCATTATTCCTGTGAAAAAATCAATAAGCGAAAACAGGTTATATGTCTTTATGCTTATCCTTCTACCGGTACTGCTGTAAAAGATCATTGCCACAAACAACAGACAGACTACGGTTCCTGATACGATCAACTTCTTTTTGTCAGAAACTCTGTCTCTCATGAAAGTCATAATACATACTACCACATATATAATCAATATTCCAACAGTTCTGTAATGAGTGACTGTCATCAGTAATGCCACAGCCAGTCCAAAGCCTTCAATCGGTAAAGATCTCTCACCTTTTGAAAGCCTTATCATCACACAACTCAGTTCAAGAAACAGAACATACAGTAATACCTCGGATATTGTATAGCTCATATATATAAGGTAAGAAGGAAACGTTAAACATGACAATACAAGCATACCAGGTTCTCCGAAAAGAAGTGAAACCATTCTTATAAACAAAGCTGATGCAAGCAGCATCAGCAGCGCATTAATTATAAGCGCCGCACGGTACATAGCAACCGGTGATCCTATCATAGCCATAGCCGGAGCAAGCAGAATACTGTATCCGGGTGCATAGCTGTGTCCGGATCCCGGAAGTTCTGTGATATCTGTTCCCAACATCCTCGCAGCATTTTTCCAGTATCCAAATTCATCCGTTGGAAAAAAAATACCCTGCGCCTTAAGAACAGAGCATGAAGTCAATACTGTTATCACTACAGCAGAAAGCAGAATATAGATAATCTTTCGTTTCCAGATATGTAAGTTTTTCTGTTCCATAAATAATAGTTTCTCCATTATACTCTGTTTATCACACTTTCTGCCTGTAAAAATGGCAGCCGTAATACGGCTGCCATCCATTTACTGAATTATGACTATAACCAACTATTTCTGTAACACACCGGTTGTTTCATCGAAATAATATTCCTGCCCGTCTATTACTGTCTTACCCTTTGCCATCAGTCCTGTTCTTTGGTCATAATAATATTTGTTACCTGCCTGATCAGGGTAGATTGTTGCCAATCCTCCTTCAATAGTAACCCAACCTTTCAACATCTTGCCATTTTCATCGTAACGAACCCATTTGCCCCGTTTATTTATTATCGCATCATAAACCTGATCACCCATTCCTTGGTCTGACTCATTGGCAACTTCACGTTTCTTTGAATCCGTCCATGAGTCTTCCTCCTGATATACATAAGGCATAAAAACTTCCTTGCCTGTGGCCTTGGCTCCGTTATAGATAACATCCAACCAATACCAACCATCAGAAGCCGGGTCAAATATCTCCCTTCCTCTTAACGTTCCGTCATAACTAAAGCACTTCTTATCATAATACGTACCCTGTCTCCTATTGTCCTCATACCAGAACATCTTTCCTTCTTCACCGGGAGTCTTGGATTCATGCCATACAAGAGAACCATACCCTCTGGCTGCCTTTGCATCCACCTCACTGAGGCAGGTAGCTTTAACTACTATAAGAGCAACCACAACACCTGCCAACAGTAATTTTTCACGTTTTATCTTTATCTTATTCATTGTCTACCCCTGTCCTTTCCTAAATATATATAATATGCATAAATTATACCAGTCCACCCTCGGTTTTGTCAACAAATAGACGTACTATGATAGTATACAATAATATAACAGTGTAAAATCAATGATTTTTAACCTGCCCCTTATAAATCAGTATAAGAATGCAGGAAACAGCCAAAAGACTGATCACAAGGGAAAAAACATGCAATCCGGTATTGTAGCTGATTTCAATCACCTGCTCTCCTTCCGGTACATAAACAGCCATCAGGCCATTCACCTCCAGTATCTGTTGTTTAACTCCACTGATATCAGCGCTCCAGCATGAAGGATTCGCGTAAGGGACACTGAAAAATACATAAGCCGGTTTCTCAAGGTTGATCCTTCCTGAGAATCCTTTCGTAGAATGCCTGAAATCAGTAACACAGCGTTCTCTCAGGAAGTCACAGTCTTCCTCCATATTTGACTCATTAAACGGTCTGTCTTCATCAGGCACGTAATGCTTAAGAACACCTGATACCAGACTTTCATCCTCATCACAGACCACCATTGACCTCAGCATGGCCATCGCCCGAAGTGTCGGATCGATCCTGTCAAATTCACTCCTTGTCATATAGGAATCATATGCAAATCCAATCGGTAGAGCATTCACATCTTCATAAACACCCACCTGTGCACTGCCGATATCATAATTGTTTATCTCAGGCAAACCGCTGATCGACTCAACTTCAGGATCCTTGGAAATATAATACCGTACCGACAAAAGTCTTTCCGTTCCCTCGGGACCTGTCATCGTCAGGTTATGCCTCGGTGTTCCTATTGCATCATAGAACCGGTGTATCCCACTGTCCACAGTGGAGATGAAGGAATCTATTGAAGTCATGGACCATGCCATATCCCTGTTGTAATAGTCGTCAACCATTGAATACCTGTACGGCAGAATATCAGCCTCTAGCGGTTTTCCCGTATTTACAATCTCATTATATACCTCCCGGGGAGTATAGTATGCACTTATCCTGTATTCTCTGAAAGTATTTGCTGTGCTGAGGAATGCGAAAACAGCTATTCCTGCCGTCAACAGCATGTAAATACGCTGAGTAATGCGTTTATGGCCGGCATATCCGATCACGCAGAGAACCACGATACCCGTTACAGCAAGTCCAAGCAGTACTGCCCAGTTAAATGTGATCAGCACTACCTTCTCAAGCCCCAACACAGGACGCGCAGCCTTAAGCAGAAACGGAAGCAGTGCTATAGATGCGATCGTAATTGAACCCGCAAGCATAAGACACCTGTAACAGCTTCTTGTGGGCATAGTGTTAGTCTCAACCTTGGTTCCGGTCTCCTCTGATACAAGGCTCTCAAATACCTTTCCCGTCGCAAGACACATAATAAGGATTGGCATATAATACCAGCGCCGGTAAGGTTCTTTGTTGAACATAACAAACGCATTGTTTAATCCGGGAATCATAGCCACAAGCATACAGATGATCAGCATTCGCGATAGCCTGTCTTTTTGGCCCCGGCTATACAGTATCCAGGCCAGGGCACCCGCCATACCTGTCATCGGTAGATATGCACTGATCGAATACCAGTTAAACTGTTCGAAGAGTGTCTGATTGTTCATAGCATCAGCAGGAAGCAGTAATCCTCTGAGATTCAGAAGCACATCCTTAAGTGAGAAAACAAAGGCATCCTTTAAGCTTATAGTGTCACCTATCCTGTCAAGATACAACATCGAACGTATCGTCGGAAAGAACAGAATCGCTGATGCCGCTACTCCCAGCGCACCTTCACCGATTATTCCAAACAACTCCGTAACTGACTCTTTCCTATCCGGACCTTTCAGTTTAGATATAAAATTGTAACGTACACAATAATATACGATCAGAAACAATACCTCGGCAATAAAGAAATTCCAGTTAACAAGTGCATTCAGTGCAACTGTTGCAGCAAATATTCCGCGCTTCTTTTCCTGTACACATTTGTCCAATCCCCACAATAAAAGAGGGAAGAATGCTACTGCATCATGAAAATGATAGAATATCATATTTGTAGCCTGAAATCCGCTGAATGCATACAGCAGCGAACAGGCAACAGCACTGCTTCTGTCAGTAAGGATTGACCTTAGCCAAATATAGGCACACACACCTGCCACAGCATATTTCAACATCAGTATCGGTCCGAGCATATATGGAATGAGCTCTGCCGGAAACAACAGAGTCAGCCAAAAGAATGGACTCCCCAGATTATAGAAGCTGAAGCTTGATATAAGCTCAGATCCTATATCAATGCTCCAGTTAAAGAATACATTTCCGGCCTTCAACTCCCTTCCGGCAAACATCTGGAATGCAAGCTCCTGTGCATCCCAGTCATCCCCCATTGTAAGCAGACCTCCACCGGAAATAATATATGGTACAAAAACAAATCCTGCTATTACCAAACATAGCAGGAAGGACTGTATAACGCCCTTTATATAATCTTTATCCAGCGTATTGCGTTTCATATCGTTATTAATCCATTGAGTAACATATCTTTCATACTAAGACATAATATTCATTCATTTCTTTTATGTCAAGCCGAATACCCAATTTTACGGAACAGAAAAACTTATTGTGACATCTCACCTTATTCGTGATAAAATTAACTTGATGCTTGGTATGCTTTTATAACCGAACAACAAATCAATTTAAAATAAAACAATTCACAGGAGGATAGCCATGAAAAAAACAACTATGATGTTTAAAATCCGGGCTCTCACTATTACTGTTGCAATGCTTGCGATACAAGTTTTCCCCATAAGTACGGTTTATGCAACAGAAGCAATTCCTGACAGCAACACAGAATTGATCCTGGAAGACAATTCTGATGTTACTGATGAAAAAGGAACCGAAGTATTGTTCGATGGAGATGCAAAACCCTCGCCACAGGATGATTCCGGAGTATTATTTGATGATAATACTCAAACGCAGACGAATGATGAGCCCGAAGTGTTACTGGATAGTGATACAAAAACACAAGAAACAGATGAGGCCGGGATCTTATCCGATGAGCAAACAGAGGTGTCAGCCAACGAAGTATCTGATGAACAGTCGGAGGAACTCGAACAATACGCGGCTCATAACTCTTTATATGGCGCATCTCCCAATCCCTCTGAGCTTCTCCTCGGCATCTTCTTCAACAGCGAAGAAGATCAGTCAGATACTTTGTACGTATCTTTTGATGGGCTTGAATTCCGTAAGATAGGATATGCTTTTGAAGACTCCAACAAGTCAAGCAGCAGTAATAATCGCATAGTAAACGGTCCTTCTTATGAGGTGAACTGTCTGCATGATCCGGCGCTCCAGTTTTATAACGGAAATTACTGGTCCATGTCCGGGTGGACCCTGGATCATCGAGCAAAAGACGGGAAGCGGGTTTTCGTGCCCATGCTTGCCTCTTCCCCCGATCTTGTGAACTGGACTTATCCCAACAGTGGAAGCGCTGACAACATCGTCCCCACCGGCAAGAAACCATATGGAAAAAACGGCAACCGGGATAACGATACATTTGACTGTGTCGCTCCCGATCTTCTTATAGAAGATAACGGTACTGCATGGATCGTGGTAAGCATGGGATATTACGCATCGTGGCATGGTGACAGTCCGCTGAATGACAAGATGAGTCCTTATCTTATTAAGGTAACAGGTCTTAAACCCGGCAGCACAAATCCGGTAAACCCTACTGAAAAAGGAAAACAACCCACCGTCACATACAGCGATGCAATGCCGATAAACCTGCCCACAGACAAGTATAAAAACAGGATTGACGGCAGCCTATACAAGGAAAACGGAGCCTATTATCTTGCCATCAAGGATAACGGTGTTACAAACGAAATATGGCGTATTGATAATTTAAATAATTGTCAGGATTCCGGCAAGTGGACGCTCGTAAATAAAGATGTAGTTACAGGATATGAAGGTCCAAGTGTCACAAAATATATGGGACGCTACTACTGCTTTACCGACAAACTGGCAACATATCCTCCCGACAAATTCAACGGAAAAACCGGAACACATATGTCATGTTCAGATACAATGAACAAAGAGTGGTCCGCAAACATAGAGATCAAAACCATAGATAAAAACGGCAATAAAATACCAAATCGTCATGGATCTGTTATTACCGTGAAAGACTCGACACAGATTACGAAAATAATGAATCTGTATTATAAAGCCGGCTGGAAGTATGATCCCCAGAAGGATAAACCCGGAACAGGTAATGAGATATGGCGCTATAACAGCGATGGGAAGGCATACTGGTATGAGAACGGAGTAATACAGGGAACGTATTCCGATCCAAAAGGAGTGATCGGTGACGGAACAGTACGAGGTCGTGAGATTTATGACCGAAAATCTGACGGCTGGTATTGGCTGGACAGCGTATATAGGGGAGCCAAAGCCGTAGGCAAGGAAGTCTGGATGCCCTATATATATCAGGATGAAGCTAAATGGAATGAAGCCCAAAAACGGCAAATCGCATATGAATCCGATTCCGGGATGGGCGAATGTGTATTTCGTGCAATGCAGAAAAAAGATGGCAAATGGGTTCGTTATGATGAGAACGGTAAGATGCTGAAGGGTTGGGTAACTATTAGCGGACCGCTTGCAGTGCTTTATCCTGATCAGAAAGGTAATAAATATTACTATGATCACAGGACTGGTCTGATGGCAAAGGGACGCGTAGTGATAGACGGACAGGAACACTATTTTGACGAAGTATCAGGCGTTTGCATCAAATAGGACGGCGCAAAAGAGGAAGGGGCACAACCCCTTCCTCTTTGTTTCAGATCTTTAGATATTCACGCCAAAACGCTTCACCGGTCAGTTCAGGATAACACTTCCTATATTCCCTTTCCAGATCACCATGGCATTTATTATACATCCGCATATCCTTCTGCTGTCTTTTCAATAATTCCTTAAACCTTACCCTGTCCATCTTCCGAAGATGTCCGGTACGGTTCACCGGATCCACCACAAACAGCTTATCCTTAAACATATTTTTTCCGGGCTTATGATCCCACTCGACACACATCAGCCCAATCTCATCCCTTACCGCATTCTTCAGGAATCTCTGTCCGTTATAGGAAAGGTAGTACTTCGCTCTTTGCATCAGAGGTCTGGGGATGTCTTCCTCTTCAAGCACCTGTTCCAAATAGAAATCCGGAGTACTTTCATCAGATAATGACTCCATAGGTTCTGCATACCTTTTATTTCTCTGAAGGATTTCTGTTCCGTTAGGTTTCTTAATAAAATCCGGCCCTTTCAAGTAATCCTCCATCGCAAGAAGCAACAGCTCCCATCCGTCATAATCGAAGGTCAGTGCAGACCGGAAGCATTCATTCTTCCATCGCCATAACACATCAACCTCCGGTATCAGACCGGTTGCATCCTTCACGATAAAAACATTCCTGAATTCCTGATATAAGTTGGTAGCTGCACTGTATTTACCTTCGAAAGACAAATGCCATACACATATACCGGTCATCGTCATGATCTTTGGTCTGCATCTTATCCCGTATTCAACGTCATCACCTCTTATAAATATAGGCAATGGCAACCCTTTATCCCTAATGACATTGCACGGAATACAACAATACCACCAGCCTGCGTATGTATTCTTATGTGAAGGAAAGACAGAATTGGCCTCCAGGATATCGCCCAGCTCGTCAACATCATATTCAGGTTTGAAATGATAGAATGATTTTTCCGACTTCAATAGTCCTATATCTTCGTGCATTGTATACATAGAATCAAGTTCCAGCATAGCGCCGCTGATAAACGCACTTTTGTATTGTTCCTTTACAAGCTTAAGGAGTATGTAAGTTCTTCTTATACTCTCTGTCAGCATCAGGACGTCGTCATCCATAAGCAGAACGTGCGTCATCTCCTTTTCTCTGTGAAGTGCCTCTATCATTCCCCTTGCGAAGCCGCCCGATCCACCGACATTATCGTTATAAAACAGGCTGATGTTCCGTGACTCTATTTCTTCTTTTGTCAATGTTCTTCCGTTATCAACAACATTTACAAACAGATGATCCCTGATATCTTCATTACTCTCAAGCAGATCGTGTCGGATATTGTTAATATTATTCTTTATGTAATCTTCCTTTTTAAAAGTGGTTGTTGCAATACAGAGGTTAACCTCTGACAGATCTTCCTCATCACACTGCGTAGAGTAGTTCCCGCCGTAGATTGTCGTCCTGCTTAGCGCAACTATCTCAAACGCCAGAAAGTCATCCTGACTGATATCCGGATAATCAATGCTTATTTCCTGCGGTTCGCTAAAATCATATTCTTCTGATGCATATACCTTCCTTACAGGCATCTTGGGCATAAGCGAATACCCGGTAAGTATAACCCTGAACTTCCCGGCAACAGTCAGCCTAAGCCTAAGATTGTCAATTCCGGTATATTCTCTCCACTTATTTACCGGACATCCGTTTAAATACGTCGCGAAATCCACCACACATTCAGCTGGTATTACCATATGACCTTCATCTATGATCATCCTTGTGCAGTTATAGAATAGCTTCCAATATGCTTCATGTCTTTCATCTGCCGGAAAAACAATCTTCTCTACGATCACGTCCTTCATATTATATAAATCCCTTCTTCCAATATCCTTAAACCCTTATTAATCGCTTAATCACCACTGTATTACTCCGCTGATCTCATCAAAGTAATGCGGAACACCGTCAATCTCAACCAACCCTTTTGCCATAAGTCCCGTACGATGATCATAATAATACGTGTTACCTTCCTGATCGGGATATATCCTGGCCAGAGTACCGGTAATGGTTACCCAGCCTTTGAGCATGCGGCCTTTCTCATCATAGCGCACCCATTTACCCGAATGGTCAAGCATTGCCTTCAGTACACACTCGCCCATTCCCTCATCGGACTCGTATGCAATCTTACGCATCGTTGCTTCATCCCAGTCTTTTTCATTCTGGTAAATATACGGCATCCATACTTCCTTTCCTACTGCCTTTGCACCATCGTAAATTGAATCAAGCCAGTACCAACCATCAGAGACAGGATCATATATCTCACGTCCCCTGACTGTACCATCACCTATTACACCCTTGGGATCATCATAGGTTCCCTGTCGGATACCGTGCTCATACCAATAGCTGATACTACTCTTAATATACCATCCCTGGTAATCGTCCTTTGTCGGATCAAAATCACTGTCCGGCACTGAAGCTTCGACTGCATCAAGTGAAAAGAAATAAACGGAATATTTTACATCCCCCTTGTTAAGTCCGGTAATGCTCACCTCATATTTATCCCCTGAACGGATCGTAACATCATTTGGTCTAAAGATGACACATCCTTTGATACCGTAATTACTGTTTTCAACATTAAAATATCCGTCCGCTTCATTCCTGCTGAAATTCCAGGTCTGTCCTGTAGAAGTATTCTTCAATGTAACTTTTATATCTCCGTACTCTGACTCACTCGAACTGTAAGACCACGGGTAGGAACTCGAAAAATAATCTATCGGCATATTGGGAGCCGGCCATACAGATACCTTCCTGTTCGTTTCATTTGAACTATATCCCCGGGATCCCATATGGTCATACCCAAAAGCATACATAGAAGTATAGGCACCGGCCTGTCCAAAGCCTGTAGTCGTCATATAAGGATTTAAAACCCATCTTCTGTGTCCTACTCTGTCAATATTCGATGAATTTCCGTCATACATCCAGCCTTCAAATACAGCACGTGCCAGTGTAGAATATCCCATTCCCAGATTACAGCTGGACGCACCTTCCAGACCGCGAACATAAGTGGCGTCTTTTTCACTCCATCCATTGGGAACACCCGGAGAGTGGGATAATCCTCCATTTACATAATTAATAAACGCTCCGGCCTGAGCTTTTTCCTGTTCATCCTTATCTATTGTAATGTTATAAGAAAGACCTGCGATATATCTGCAGACATTTACTGCATTAAGTGCATCAGTAATGACATCATCCTTTAATACTCCCGGATTTTTCGCATCTACTGACGGTTCTGTAGTATAATCCGCAGAAAGGTACCTGACCGGATGGGCCTCAATAAACGCTTTTATTTCTCCGGGCGTATGATATTGAATATTAAGAGTATTTCCCGCTTTCTCAGTAGATGATGTTCCCAATATGTATGTATTTTCGGCAGTCTTATCGGACACCTGAAGCGATGTCGATACCGGTTCATCTTCTAAAGGTGCTTCTGCTAAAGAAGCAGCAAAAACATTCACCTGAGCTACCATTGTCAATGCGGACAGTCCGCATATAATCACTTTCTTAATGATTTTTCTCACCTGTGCTCCCTTCTATGTCTTTTTACGATAAACACATAATTTCATTGAATTCTTGAACCGGAATATAGTAACAAAGCCATTTGATGTTATTTTCATCTTGGCATAAACTTACCATTAAACCATGTATATATTTTATATGGTACTCGCATAAAGAAATTTCCAAACCTATATGAATAACTATTCTCCAAAGCTTTTACTCTGCTTTTCAGCCACTCTACATCCTCTGTTTCATACTCTGTTTTATCAACATTATCCTGTATATCTGATTCTACTGCATACGTATTTTCTGTATATATCTGTATCTTTTCTTTTAATAGATCAGATACTTTTTCATCTATCTTAAATTCCAGTTCTTCTTTTACTTTTATCAGGATA
>JAEEGL016647548.1_pt1 | contig 17022 bp, 20 predicted proteins | sample 9134231 | NCBI WGS metagenome assembly JAEEGL01 (sample SAMN16246548, study PRJNA631951) | gut metagenome | biome: gut microbiome; feature: rumen; material: fiber-attached | host: Bos | place: Iran: Karaj | collected 2018-10
CTCCCCTAGTGTTTTTATTGTTCTTCATTTCCAAAAATGGTTTGATGTTGCTTGCCGCAACCGCAACTCCAATTATGTCGAAAACAACACTAACAAAAATAAGAAGCAAAACCAAAAAAAGTGCAAGTGCCAAATTCGCATTGATGAGAAGTAGTTGTGAAATTATTGAAAACAAAAAACACAAAAGAAGTGACACAATAAAAAGCTCAAAGTACCAAAGCTTATCTTTTAGTCCACTTCTTTTGTTAGACAAAATTTCAACACCATTATCTGAATCCATATATTATTATATTATCAGTAATGAACTGTTATAACAAATTATAGAGGTTTTTCAGTCAACTTTTCAATCTCTTTTCTAAGAACGGTTATCTTCCCTTTGCTCTCACTCAGCATTTCATAACTCTTTTTTGAAATGTCGCAAGCCTCACTAAACACTTTGTTCATTTCTTCTAGTGTTAGTTTTCCAGATTCCATTTGTTTTAATATTTCTTCCAAACGCTTCACATTTTCTTCAAATGTCATATCAGTTTTCCTCCTTGTTTGTTATTTTTGCCAAAAATTTTCCGTCAACAACCTTTATTTGAACCTCATCATCAACTTTTGCATCACTTAGTTTTGCAACTCTTTTGCCATTGTTTTCGATGCTAGCGTATCCCCTCTTCAGTATGGATAGCGGGTTATTAAGTTCAATTTTGCTTGTCAGTAAATCAAGTTTTTGTGCAATTTGCACAAATGAACTATCGGACACATGTTTAAACCCAATCATAAGTTCATTAAGTGGTTTGTGCTTTCTATCTATATTCTTTTCCATAAAAACACATATTTCATCAAACAAATCAAAAATGTTTTCCTTACCGCTTTCTATAATATCTGTGTAGGTGCTATCAATTTTTTGCAAAACAACATTAAATCGTTCAACAAACGCACCAACATCACTTGAAACAATTTCAGCTGCCGCTGATGGAGTTGGAGCTCTAAGGTCTGCAACAAAATCAGCAATTGTGAAATCCGTTTCGTGACCAACCGCAGAAATCAATGGCTTATTTGCGTTAAAAATTGCTCTTGCAACGATTTCTGTGTTAAAAGTGCTCAAATCTTCAAGTGATCCTCCGCCACGAGCGACAATAATCACATCAACATCGGTTTGGTCTAACGCCTCAATTCCAGCACATATTGTTTGCTCCGCCCCAATTCCTTGAACTTTTGCTGGATACAATAAAATGTTGAGCATTGGATTTCTTCTGTGACTAACGTCAATAATATCTTGAATAACCGCACCCGTCTCAGATGTGACAACCCCAATCTTTTTGATGAATTTTGGAATAGGCTTTTTGTTTTTCTCATCAAAAAGGCCTTCTTTTTCTAATTTTGCTTTTAATTCCAAAAACTGCTGATAAAGAACTCCAAGGCCATATGCCTTTATTTCTTTCACAACAAAACTAAACCTACCACCCTTTGTGTAGTAATTTGGCGAGCCAACAACAATAACCATATCTCCCTCTTTTGGGACATATGAAAGTTCATCAACCGAAAATCTAACGCAAGGCAAAAGTGATTCACTGTCTTTCAAATTGAAATATGCAGTTCCCCTAACCACATTAAAATCAGAGACTTCTCCATATATTGAAATGTTGTGCAAAAGCTCTTCACTGTTAAAAATCTGTTTAACATAGTTTGAAAACTGGGTTACACTGATCATATTTTCACTCATAAATTTTTCAAAACTCCTGATAAAACACCATTAACAAACTTTGGGCTCTTTTCAATTCCATAGATTTTGCTTATTTCTATGGCTTCATTAACAACAACTTTTTGAGGGGTTTTTGTGTGCAAGAGTTCATAAAGCGCAATAAGCAAAACAACTTTGTCTGATTGATAAAGTTGAGATAATTGATAGCCCTTTAGGTTTTTTGACAAGACACTCAAGAGTTCATCTTTGTTTTCTTGAACCCCTTTGCATATTTCATTAACAAAAGCAAAATCACTATCGTTTAGTTTCCACTCTTTTTGCATCTCATCAAGCGAAAGTTTGTAATCATAGTCACCATCAAAAATAGCTCCAAACAAAACTTGATAAGCTTTTTCTCTTGCAATTTTTCTGCTCATATAAAAACTCCTTCACAAAAAATAAACCCTCCAAAAATAGAGGGAATATCCTTATTTCTTTTCCGCAACAAAATCAACACCCATAACTCTCACATTGATTGAGCGAATTGGCATGTTCATCATTGATATAATTCCACTTTTAACATTTTCTTGAACTCTGAAAGCAACATCAGACACATTATAGTTTGAGTATATGTTTAGATAAACATCAACAACCAAACCATCTTTTGTGTTTACCACCTCAACACCTTCATAATAGTTTTTTGAAAACATTTTCTTCATAAAGCTGCCTTTAAAGTTTGCACAAAGTGAGCTAACTCCACTAATTTCTTTTGCAGCCAAATTTATTATTGACAACAATATTTTTTTGTTGTATGTCACCAAACCATCACTTGCTGTTGTTTGTGTTTTATAATTCATAAATGCGCTCCCCTTTTCCCTTATAATAGGAGTATAGCATATATTTTTTTTTAAAGCAACTATTCAACAGGAATAATTTTGATGTTATCAATAGATTTTGCCGTTTGTTCTTGAACAACTTCAACAATTTGGGCAACTTGAGCGTCATTTAGTTCACTTGACTTAACCATAACATTCACATAGTTATCTGTGAATGATACCACTGCATCATTAAACCCTTTTGCCAAAATATACCCTTCCAAAACAAGTTCTTGTTCTTGTTTTGCTGCCATTTGAGATAAGTTCTTTTCTGCTTCCTTTTTGGCTTCCTCTGTTGAGTTTTCACTTTCTAACACGGCTTTATAATATAGAACTTGTTGTTCTCTTGATGTGTTCCTGTCCACCCTATAGCTTTCAAAAAAACTTTGTGTTGAATAACTTTCTTCTGTTGAAGTTGTTGAAATTGCTTGTTTGTTTAGTGTTAGGTTCAAAAATCCAGTTAAAACAAGAAGTGCAACCATTGACACCAAAACAACTATTTTCTTTTTTTTAGTAAACATTTTGTTATCTCCTTTTAATTCCCTGCAAAAATTTCCACTTGGCTTGAATCAACTTTTAAAAGCGCTTGAATGGCTTTCAAAAGATCTAATTTTACTCTTATGTTATCTGCCCCTTGTGCAACAACAATCACCCCCTTTATTTCAGGCAATATCTCCATTAAAACAATTGGGTTTGTTGAACCATTTTCATTAACCAAAACAGGTTCTGTGCTAACAGTTGATGTTTCTGTTGAATTTTGTGTTCCATTGGCAGCAGAATTGGTTGTTTTGCTTGTTTTTTCATCTGTCTGTTTTGCAAGAACAAGTTCTTTAACTCCATTAAAAGTGAGCAGAACCTTAACATTTCCAGCACCACTAATTTTGGAAAGTGTTCCTTCAATTCTATTTTCAAGTTGTGAAGCGTATTCAAAAGTTGATGAACTTTTGTTCAAACTTATTTCACTTGAGGTGGTTTTTGTTTGTGGTTTATTAAAATCTGCAAAAACAATAAAAATAATTATAGCAGCAAGAACCCCCACAACAATAAACTCAATGTGTTTAATTTTTTTGAGTTTTTGAAAAATTTTGAGTTTATTCAAAAAATTTAATTTAACCACTGATAATCACCTGCCCCTCATCAACACCAGTTTGTTCCATAAGCAAAGTTTTTATAGCTTCATACTTATTTATATGTTCTTTTTCATGAGATAGAACCAAATTTTGCAAATCGACAAAAACATAGTTTATTTTTAACTCATCATCACTAAAATCACCCCATATTTCAACATGAGTGTTCATAAAACCGTTTTCCAATAGTTTTTTCTCCAGTGATGATTCAATTATTTTCTTTTGTTGATTTGAAAAAACATCTTTATAACCAGAGTTAAAATTTATGGAGTCATCCAATATGTTTGAAACACTAAAATCAGTTTTAAGCAATTTTGGGAGCGGACACACCATCACAAACACTAGAACAATCCCCATGATGCTCTTGATATATTTTGACAATTTCCCCTCAACCAAAATTATATCAAATAAAACCGACACAACAGAAACGCCAACAATAGACAAAAGATACAGCGATATTTCACTCATATATGCCCCCTAAAAAACATTTGCAGTGCACAAAATTAGGCCAACTGTTATAACATACATAAACGCAACTCCCAACAAAATCATCAAAATTAAGCCAAGAAGTTTTGATGTTTGATGCAAAAAATTTGGGATATTTGAGTTTGTTGTTGGTTCCAAAATGGCAGAACAGAGTTTGAGCATGAGCATAAGCGACAAAATGCTCACAACTGGTGACAAAATGCTGGATAAAAGCAAAATGATTCCGCTTACCCCCACGGCGTTTTTAACTAATATGCTCCCAGCCATTGCAACATTGAATCCATCAGACAAATATCCTCCCAAAATTGGAACATAACTTTTTAAAGCAAACTTTGTCATTTTGATGCTCACCCCATCAAAACTTCCAGCAACAATTCCCTGAATCCCAAGAACGCCCAAAAAGGCACCAAAAGTTATTGTTGAAATCCATTTTAAAGTGCTTTTAAAAAAATCTATCATCTTCTCAAGTTTGATATTATGCGTAAAATTATTAACAATTGTTAAAACAAAGATAAAAACAAAAACTGGCATCAAAATAAACATAAAAATCGAAACAACAACTTGCGACAAAATTGCAACAGCCGGCTGATATATCCCAACAGAAACGGTTCCTCCCACAGACGCCAAAAAAGTTAGAAGCATTGGAAACATTATGCTCATTTGTGTTTGCATTGATGACACTGTTTCCTTAACTGTTGTGAAAACCCCAACAATAATAGCGGAAATAATGAAAGCAACAGCCCCAAAACAAACAAAGTTCACAACCTCACCCACACCCCTAATTTTGTCTGACTTTAGGCTTGAAATAATTGAACACAAAATTGTTATTATTATTGTTGTGCATAACAGTGGAACAAAGCCCAAAATATCCCCAAACATTGTTTTTATGAAAGCATCAAAAAAGGAAGAAAAGCCACCACCAAAATCACCATTAATAAGCCTTGTGACCTTATCGAAAAAACTTGTTGAGCCAAACATTTTGATTTCATTTTCTCCAAGCTTATCCAAAACCTCTTGAAGCTCAGAAAAATCTAGGCTTGATATTTGCTCTGTTGCCATTTCCCCCAGTTCTTGTTCCAAGTTTTGTTCATCACCCTCATCAGCATAACAAACACCACCTGCTCCGCAAAAGCATAAAGCAAAACAAACAACAATCAATGAAATAATACATTTTTTCATGGCATCAATCCCACAATTAATTCCAAAAGCGTTGTGATGATTGGAATGGACATAACAAATATAACAAGTTTGCCTGCAAGCAATATTTTTGAAGCCATGCTGCTGTTTCCACTATCCAAGCAAAGATTGGCACTAAACTCTGTTATATAACCAACTCCAATAATTTTTATTAGAAGTGTGAAAAGTTTTGAATCCAAATGCGTGAGCTGCATAATATAATCAAAAAGCCCAAACACCTGTTCAACAAGGTCTATTATGTACAGAAAAATACAAACGGAACCAGCAAGCCCCACAATCATTGCAAGATCTGGTTTGCTGGGCTTTAGAATTAAAAAAGAAATTGTTGTTAGAAAACTTAAACCAATTATTTTTAGAAAAATTTCCACACTTCATCACCCCGCAAGTTAAAAAAGATAAAACAAACTTCCAACCGATGTAAACAGCTCAGAAATCATATTCACAACCATAGCCAAAACAACAACAATCCCGCCAAGGCTAACAAGCGTTGCAATTTCTTCTTTCCCCGCTTGTTTCAAAACTTGACAAGCAACTGAAATCAGTATTCCAATTCCCGCAATTTTTAATATTATTTCAACATCCATATTTCACCTAAATTAGAATAATAAAAACAAACAAACCAAACATCACACAAAGACTAAATTTTAGTTTACTTTTTTTTAAAGAAATTGTTTTCATCTCTTTTATCTTTTCTTCCAAAACTGAAATCATATTTTGAATTTCATTTTTTTCACCATCAACCCCACTTCTTCCCAAACGTTTAAAAAAATTTTCTATTTCATTTTTGTCCTCATTTTTTAGATAAGAAAACTTTTCCAATGTTGAGTGCATATTGCCATCCAAACAGTTTGAAAGAAGATGTGAAAAGTCGGCAGAAAAATTTTGTTTTGAAATAATTGATGGCATTTTGCTGTGAAAAAAACCAATTTCAGTTTGAAGATTTTTGCAAAATTGCAAAAAATCTGTGTAAAAAACAAGCTTTTTTAGTGTTTTTCTGTGTAAAAACAACCCAAACAAGCAAATTATCACCAATAGGAAAAAAGATAGAATAAAACGCATTTTTATCCCCTAGACATCAAAACTGTTTGTTCAGCACTAAAAACTCCCTCAATCGTTCCCACCCCATTTTTGTTTGAAAGAACAACAAAACGGTCAAAAACTTTTGATTGCAACAGTTTTTCAAAATACGGTTTCCTGAACAGTTCTTTAATGTTTTGTGCATGTGCTGTTGCAATGATTTTAACTCCTGAACCAATGGCAAAGTTAAGAGATAAAACATCTTCTTCGCTTGCTATTTCATCCATTGCAATTGCTGTGGGCGAAAAAACTCTGATGCCGTTTTCAATTCCATATGCCTTTGTGCAATAAGACAAAACATCTGTGTTTTCGCCAACGTTGAAAATCATTTCATCAAATTGCTTTGGAGCAATTTCTCCCCTTTCATCCAAAATAAGCAAATTCCTCACAATGTTTTTGCTAGAGAGTTGATAACATAAATCTCGCAAATATGTTGTTTTGCCTGCACCTGGTGGAGCTATTATTAGAGTGTTAAAAACTCCTTCATCGTTATACAAAAAAGGGAGTGTCTTTAGGCTGCAATTTGGAACTTGATGCAAAAGCCTTATGTTTATGGAAGAAAAGTTTTTCACTGTTTTAATCTTTCCATCTTCGCAAACAATTTCACCGCACACACCAATTCTTTGGCCGCTCCCAAGAGTTATAAACAATTTCTTTAACTCCTCGCTGTAGGCATAGACAGAACACTCGCAAGCCTTGAAAATTATGTCTTGCATTTCATCAAATGAGCAACTTAAAGCATATTCTTTTTGATCGGTTATTCCGCTTTCTCCCAAATAAAAATTTGTTCCATAACAAACCATCACTGGCTGTTTCACTCTAATTCTTATTTCCTGAAGCCCTTTTTTGTTTAGGCTATTTAGTGCCCTAGAAATTCTGTCTGGCAAAAAATTTTCAAACATTTCTCCTCTCCCACTTTCTATTATATGGACGGAGAAAAATATATAGAACAAAAAAAGAAATCCACTTGGATTTCATTTTAGTTTTAAAAAAGAAATCTTTCAGATTTCATTTTATTTTTTCAAAATAGTTTTTCATTGTTTGTGCATCTGGGGCTTGAGTGCCTTTGGATTCACTTATTATTGTTGGATTGATTTTTAACTCTTTCACGCTTTCCAAAAATGGTTCATAATTTGGCCCATAGACATTATCTTCAAATGTTAAGTGAACAATCTCACCCTTTTCTCCATATTTAATTTTTGAAAAATGAATGTGACAATCATTAACTTTTTCAAAACCAAGTTTATCGATTGCTTTGTTAAAAATATCCAAAAAATCTTGCTTTGTTTTAAGAGATCCATTTGTTATGCTGTTGATGTGACCAAAATCAAAGCATGGATACAAACTTTTGTCCCACGAACAAATCTCCAAAATCTCATCAACTGTTCCAATGTTTGAAAATTTACCCATTGTTTCTGGGTTTATGTGTTGATTTTGAAGGTCTTCCTGATAATATAACTCCAAAAAGTCCTTTAATCCCTTTTCCATATTTAGAAAGGCTTCTTTTCTATCTAATTTCATTTGAGAGCCAACATGAACAACGCAGTTTGTTCCACCAAGCATCTTAAGGCCTCTCAAACTATTTAGCACATATTTGTTGTTATTTTCAATGGAGCTTGGGCTGGTGTTACAAAAATTTATGTAATATGGAGCGTGAACGCTGATTTTGATATCATACTTTTTTGCTTCATCCAATAGTTTTTTAGATTTCTCTGGGGTGAGAAAACGCCCCAAAGTGAACCCATATTCATAGGCCGTGAGCCCCATTGAATTAAGCCATTTTGGTGCTTCTTCACTATCTTTATAGCCAAGTTCATAAAATAAATCACAATTTCCCGATGGACCAAATCTAACCATGTTTTCTCCTTTATATAAGCCATGTTGGAATGCTGGCTAAACCATTTTCGTCAACAAAACATATCCCAACCAAGCCAGATTCATCATATAACCTATATTTCCCTGTTTTTTGCTCAACTTTAATCTTTAAACCATTTTTTATTTTTTGTATTTGCTCTGTTGAAAGTTTTATCTCATCTAAAAACTTTATTGCAAAATCGTTTGGAATAATATCTTTTTCTTCTATTTCTTCAATTTTTTTGCTGTTTTCAATTAAAAAGTCTCCACACTTTGTTCTCTTAAGTGCCGTCATTGTTGCACAAGAGTTAAGAATTTTTGCAAAATCTCTGCAAATACTTCTAATATATGTTCCACCACTGCATTCAATTTCAAAACTAAAACTGTTGTCTGAAATCTTTTCCAAAAGTTTGAAAGAATAGATTTCAATGTTGTGCGGTTTAATTTCCGCCTGCTTCCCGCTTCTTGCTAGCATATATGCCCTTGTTCCGTTGATGCTTTTTGCAGAATATAGTGGCGCAATCTGCTCTTGCTTTCCAATCATTTTAGAAATATTTGCGTTTATTTCTTCTTCCGTTGGAATATGCTCGCTTCTTTGCACAATAACATTGCTCTCCGAATCCAAAGTTGCAGTTTCATAACCAAATGAAAAAGTTGCAACATATGTTTTACGCTTTTGCAGCATTATGTCAAAAAGCCTATTTGCTCTGCCAACGCCAACAACCAAAACCCCTGTTGCATTTGGGTCAAGTGTTCCCATGTGGCCAATCTTGTCTTTTATGTTAAGCTTTTTCTTTAGTTGCCAAACGGCTTTTGCACTGCTAACGCCAAACTCTTTGTTCACACAGAAAAACCCATTCATCTGTTTAGTTCCTTTTTGCTTTCTTGAATTAAAGCATGAAGTGCTTTTTCAATATCACCCTTTAGAGTTAAACCAGAAGCTCTAACATGCCCGCCTCCGTTAAATCTGTGAGCGATATTTGAAACATTAACCCCCTCACATGCTGTTCGAAGGCTCACTCTCCACTCGTTTTCAGCATCTTCACTGATGCTTATTCCAATTTTCACACCCCTAATGTTTTGAAGATAACTTGCCATAAATTTGCCGTCACTTCTTTTTGCCTTGAACTCTTCAAAATCTTTTTTTCTGAGAATTGAAACAGCAATTTGACCCTTTTCATATAACCTAACAGATTCAAAAGCCCTTTTTGTGACTTGAAAGTTTTCCTCTCCAACAACACCAAAACAAACATAGAAGTTGTCATTCACATCTTTGCAGTGCTTTATTAGTTCACTGGCACATTTCAGAGTTTTGTCATTAACTGACGAATATGTGAATGCTCCACAATCCATATACATTCCAGAATATAAAAATTTTGCAAGCTCATAATCAAGTTTAATCTTGCTTTTAAATAGCCAAAATAGAACTTCACAACAACTGCTCATTCCACGCTTAACATAGTTAAAATCGGCAAAATTTTTGTTGTCTTGGTGGTGGTCTATGTTAAACTTTGTTTTTGATGCTAAAAATACCTTCATATTTTCATCACATAGCCTCGTTATTTCTGAACAATCCACGCAAATTCCAACATCAAACTGCTTATTTGAAACAGTTTCATATTTTTGTTCGCCAACAATGCGTAAAATGCCAGCACTAGGTGTTTTTTCCACAAAAAGTGTTGAATCTTTCCCAAATTGCTTAATTATTCTTTGTAGCGCTAAGCCCGAACAAATGCAATCATGATCGCTATCTTTATGAGTGAAAATTGCAATTGTTTTGGCATCTTTAATTGCGTTTAATAGTTTTTGCAAAAAAGTCATTAGTTTTCCTCCGGTTTTACGTTTAAACTATCCAAAAGCCTATCCATTTTTGCCGCTTCTTCCCAAGTTGTGTCTTTAAAAAAGTGTATTTCAGGAGTTAACCTCATGTTTAACTTTTGTGACAAACTTTTTCGAATAAATGAAGAACAATTAACCAAAATGTTAAAAGTTAGGTCCTCCGCCTTTTTATTTGGAGACAAAATGCTCACAAAAACTTTTGCGTGGCTTAAATCTGCACTAACCTCTGTTTTTGTTATTGTTATCATTCCATTAATGCGTGGATCTTTGAGTTCATTTGCAATAATTTGTGTGAGCGTTTTTTGCACCTCACTGTTCAACCTATCTGTTCTTGTGCTCATTTTTTCTCCCCCCTTTAAACAAGAAAATCTTAATAGTGATTTTCTATTAAGATTAGTCTCTTTCTATTTGTTCAATAACATAGCTTTCAACTGTGTCGCCAACCAATATGTCGTTGTGGCCTTCAAGTTTAATTCCGCACTCCATGTTTGCCAAAACTTCTTTGATGTCGTTTTTATCTTTTTGAAGTGTTGTGATTGTTGTGTCAACAAGCAAATCTTTGCCTCTAAACAACCTGATTTTTGAGTTCTTTGTGATTTTTCCATCTTTCACAACACAACCAGCAACTGTTCCAATACGGCTGATTTTAAATATTCTGATAACTTCTGCGTGACCAATAACTCTTTCTTCAAAGATTGGCTTTCTCATTGCTTTAATTTTCTTTGAAATATAGTCCACAATTTGATAAATAATTTTAGACATAAATAGTGGCATTTTGTTGTGCTCAATGATAATTTGAGCTTTGCTGTCTGGCTTTGTGTTAAAACCAATAAGTTCAGCATCAGCTGATTTTGCAAGCAAAACATCGTTTTCGTTGATTGCACCAACTCCACCGTGAATACACTCAACTCTAACTTCTTCATTTTGAACCTTGTTGAGCATTTCAACCAAGGCTTCAAATGAACCCTGAACATCTGCTTTAACAATGACGTTCAAAACTTTCTTTTCGCTTCCAGCATCGTGAGATAAAAACTCTTCCATCGAGAAGTTAGATTTAGCGTTAATCTTTTCGGTTTGAACTCTTCTCTTTCTTTCTGCCAAAACTTGTTTGCTCATTTTTTCATCAACAACATAAATGTTGTCTCCAACATTTGGAACGCCGTCAAGCCCCAAAACAGAAACTGGTGTGCTTGGTGGTGCTTTTCTAATGTTTGCACCTTTATCATTAATAAGAGCTCTAACCTTTCCAGCGTGAACACCTGAAATCACAGTGTCACCAACTTTTAGGGTTCCATTTAGAACAATTATTGTTGCAATTGGGCCCTTACCTTTGTCTAGTTTAGACTCAATTATCATTCCAAGTGCGTTAACATCTGGGTTAGATTTGAGTTCTTTCATGTCTGCAACCAAAAGAACCATTTCTAGCAGTTTATCAACTCCCTGTCCAGTAAGAGCAGAAATTGGAACAACAATTGTGTCGCCACCCCATTCTTCTGGAACAACATTGTTTTCTGTTAACTGCTGTTTAACTCTTTCCAAATTAAACTCTTTTTTGTCCATTTTGTTAACAGCAACAATCATTGGAACATTTGCTTTCTTTATGTGGTTTATTGCTTCAACTGTTTGAGGTTTAATTCCATCATCACCAGCAACAACCAAAATTGCAATATCTGTTACACTTGCACCACGTTCACGCATTGCACTGAAGGCCTCATGACCTGGAGTGTCGATAAATGTGATTTTCTTTCCGTTTGTTTCAATTTGATATGCTGAAATGTGCTGTGTGATTCCACCCGCCTCACCACTGGCGATATGAGAGTGCCTAATGTAATCCAAAAGTGAAGTTTTTCCGTGGTCAACGTGACCCAAAACAGTTACAATTGGAGGCCTTGGAACAGTGTTCTTTGTTTCGCTGTCTGTTGTGAATTGGTCTTCAAGTTGCTCTTCAAATGATTTTTCTAGTTTTTGTTCCAAAACAACGCCAAGTTCACTGCACACTAGTTCTGCTGTTGTGAAATCGATTGAACTGTTGAGGTTTGAAACAATTCCAAGAACCATGAGTTGTTTCAAAATGTCGGCAATTGAACGGCCAGTTTTTTCAGAAAGTTGTTTAACAGTTATGTTTTCTGTTGTGATAACAGCATGGTCAATTGGTGCTGAAATAACAACCTCTGTTTGCTTTGCCTTCTTTGTTTTAATCTTTCTGCTGCCCATGATGCGTTCTGTGATTGAATATTCTTCCAAGAGGCCTTGCCTTAGTTGTTTTCTGGATTTTCCACCAATTTTGTCCATGTCACGATTTCTTTTGTCGTTGTCACGCTTTTTGTCGTTATTGTCAAAAACTCTTTTTTGAGTTGGAGCAAAATCAGGTTTGGAAAACTCAGCCTGATCTTTTTTGCCTTTTTGGAAAGGCATTGGCTTTTTGTTTTGATCTTTCATAAATCCTGGCTTTTTGCCGTCTTTAAAGCCTTGTTGAGGTTTGTTGAAAGATTGTTGATTGTTTGGAATTGGACGTTTTGAATCCATTGGCTTTTGCCATGGTTTTTGCATTGTTTTCACATTTGGAGATTTTTCATCACGCTTTATCTCTTTTACTTCTTTTAAAGCTTTTGGGGCTTCTATAACTTGAACTTTTTCTTCAGCAATTTCTTTCACAACAGGAGAAACTGCCACCTTTTGGGAGGCATTTTTCTTGAGTTGTTCTCTAAGTTCTTTGCTAACTTTCTCCAATTTTTCAAGAAGATCTTTCACTTCTTTGTCCATTTTTATTAGTTCTTTGTTGTTAATTTGAGATAGTGTTCTCAAATTTTCAAAACTTACACTACTTTTGCTTGCTTTATTTTCCAAACTTTCTACTCCTCACTTTCAATTATTGGATTTATAAAATTCTTATTTGTTATGCCAACAACACTGCAGTTCTCAGCATTTAATAACTCATTTAATGATTTTTTTAATTTTCTAAAAGGGATTTTTCTTATTTCACAAATATTTTTTACACGCTGTTCAAGTTTTTCTTTACAGTCTCCCCCAATCAAAACAACAAAACAATGGTTTTCTTTTATGTTGTCAAACCCATATGCAATTGAGTTTGAGCGTTTGCACAACCCCAAATAGTTTTCTAATTTTGCTTTTGGCACTCTTTCATCACCTCGTCATATATGCTTTCAGGAACCTCACACTTAAGTGCCCTATTAAGAGCCTTTGATTTTTTTAGATTTTTTAGTGTTTCAGCATCACGACTCACATAAAAACCACGTTGTTGTATTTTTTGTTTTTTGTCCACAACAATTTTGCCATCAATTCTCACAAGCCTAATTAGCTCACTTTTTGGCTTCATTTGCCTTGTTATTAAACACATTCTTTTGGGTTCTGCCATAGAAAACTCCTATTCTATTTCTTGAATATCTGAAAGCAAATCCAAATCGCTTTCTTTATCAAAACTTGAATCAATTTCTGTTAGTGTTTCTTTGCCATCTTTTTCGGCTTTTGATTCACTCTTAACATCAATCTTCCAACCAGTTAGCTTTGCTGCTAATCTAACATTTAGGCCTTCTTTACCAATTGCCAAAGATAGTTTGTTGTCTGGAACAACAACTTTGGCTGATTTTTCTGCTTCGTTTATTTCAACGCTAACAACTTCTGCTGGGCTGAGTGCTGAAGCAATGTATTCAAAGTTGTCTTCTGAATATGGAATGATGTCAACCTTTTCAACTTTTAACTCATTTAGAATTGAGTTAATTCTTGTTCCATGGCTTCCAACACAAACACCAACTGGGTCAACATTTTTATCTTTGCTGAAAACAGCAATCTTTGTTCTAACACCAGGTTCACGAACAATGTTCTTTATTTCAATGTCGCCATTTTCAATTTCTGGAACTTCAAGTTCAAATAGTCTTTTCACAAATGACACATTTGTTCTTGTCACTTGAACTTGTGAACCATAGTTTGTTTCTCTAACCTTTTTGATGCAAACTTTGATGCGGTCACCAACAGAAAATGTTTCACCAGGAATTTGGTCATTTGGCATCATAACACCCTCTGTGTCCATTCCACTTAGTTCAACATAAACATTTTTGATGTCCATTCTTCTTACAATTGCTGTTGTTAGGTTGTCACTCTTGCTTGAAAGTTCCATTGAAATGTTGTCTCTTTCAGCTTCTCTTAGTTTTTGCATAACAACTTGTCTTGCTGTTTGAGCGGCAATTCTACCAAAAGATTTTGGTGTTACTTCTTCTGAAACCATGTCTCCAACTTTGTAACTTGACTTAATTTGTTTTGCATCTTGAAGTGAAATCTCTTTGTCTGGGTCTTCAACCTCATCAACAACAGTTTTGTATGCCAAAACCTTTATGGTGTTTTTTTCTGGATTTAGTTTTACTGTTGCAGATTTTGCCTCACCAAAATTCTTTTTATATGCGCTTGTTAAAGCACTTTCAAGTGCCGCAATAAAGAACTCCTTGTCTATTTTCTTTTCTTTTTCAAGTAAATCTAGTGCTATGAAAAAGTCTTTGCTGTTAATCATTATTTTTCTCCTTTTAAAAATGATGAGTGGGTAACCACCCACTCATGCTATCATTTCCTTTGTTATTATAACATATATATATTCAAATATCAAGTTTTTTTGCAAAACTTTTTTATAGTGTTAGAGAATCATTTGTTCTTTGTCTTTTTCGTTTTGTTGAAAGGTGCCTTATGTTATCCTGTCTCCATTCAACCATTTTGTTTAGTGCATCAATTTTTTGTTTTAATAGAACGGCATAATAAGTGGTCATATAGTTTCTACCATCTGTGCCATCGTTTCCAACATTCTTTTTGTTTTTACTTTTTGCTATTCTTTTTATTGCTTCAAAATCTTTTTCTTCCATGATGGACCTCCACACTTAATTGTTACCATTATTATAACAAATATATGATATACTGTCAACAAAATTATATAAGTTTAATGAAGACTTTTGCCGTTGCCACCGCGTCATTTATGGCTCTGTGAGCGTCATTTAGAACGATGTCTAAGGCTTTGACAACACTTGATAATTTATAGTTTGGAAGTGACGGAATTTTTTGTCTAGCAAGCTCTAATGTGTCTATTCTTTCGTTGTCAAATTTGTATCTATATTTTTCTCCAGCTTTCAACAAAAATTGAATATCAAATCCAATGTTATAAGCACTTAAAACACAGTTCTGAACAAATTTGTGAAAATCTGGCAAAACATCTTCAAGGTCTGGAGCAAAGACAAGCATGTCATCTGTGATTCCAGTGAGTTCAGATATTTCTCTACCAAGTTTTTGGTGAGGGTTCACAAGTGTTGAAAAAGTTTCTGTGCACACTCCATTTGTGACTTTCACTGCCCCAATTTCAATTATTTGACAGTTGTTGGCGTTGAGCCCCGTTGTTTCAAAGTCAAACACAACAACAGATTTTCCATCTTGCCAATATTCTTTTGGTTTTTGGTCAAAAAGCGAAAACAAATTAACTTGCTGCAAGTCTTCCATTTTTTGAGGGATAATTGTTTTATATTCTTTTTCAGGCTCTCTCCAAAGGTATTTCACTTCTTTTGTGAGGATTTTGCAAAGAGACAAAGCATTTGCCTTTATGTTAATTCTGCCCATAAAATCGTTGTAATTTCCACTAATTATAACCTCTGTTCCCTCACTTAGGCGTTCCAGTTTTTCTTTGTCTTTTTCCATTGGAAACATAACAACTTCAATTTCACCACTGGCATCTTTTAGAACGAAAGATAGTTTATCTTTCGGCTTTGCATCTTGTTTGCCTTTTTGAGTTCTTGGAACAAATTGTGACCAAACAGGCGACAAAAATTTCCCAGCAAGAACAACTTCATCTGTCTTTTTTATGTCTTTAATAAAAATTGCATTAGTTGAAATGATTTTCCCAACGAGATTTACAACATCTTCAACTTTCACAACATTTAGTGCTTGTTCTTGTTCTAATATGCTCTTAAGTTGCATTTTTGGTGACATTTCGTCATCGCAAACTGCTTTTGAATCTTTTTTTACGTCGTTTAAAGTTATATAAACATCTTCAAACACATATTTTTGTGCAAGTTTTTTGAATTCATCCAAAAATTTGAAATTAACCAAAAGATCTTTCATGTCACTTGTGCAATCAATTGAAATGCTGGCACTATCTTTTTGCATTTCTGTGTGAATATCATCTTTTTTTATCGCACCTTTTAAATATGGAAAAGTGTTTGTGTATTCGTTTAAAATTGTGTAAACAAGGTCATCATCAATATAACTTTTTTTGAATTTGACAGAGTTTTTTGTTAAATCACCCAAAATGGATAACGTTTCCATTTTTAATTTCTTTTTTTCATCATCAGTTGGTTTATTGAAATCTGAATATAAAAAAGTGATAACAGTTTCTTCTGTGCTTTGGTTATATTCCGCCCCTATTAACTTAAATTTTTTGTATTCTTCTTTGTTCGTCAAATCGTTTATTGTCATTTTATCCCTACCAAATTAAATTAAATATATCAACAAAAATCACAAAGGCAAACAAAACACATATTCCTGCCAAGTGAATATATCCCTCAACTTTGCGATTTATTGGCTTTCGTCTTATCATTTCAATAAGTGTGAACACAATTCTTGAACCATCAAGCGATGGAATTGGCAAAATGTTGAACACAGCAAGGTTTGCAGCAATCAGTGGCAAGAACACAAAGAGGTTTGCAATGTTCATTTGAGAATATTCCGCAACAACTCCAATGGTTGTGATTGGGCCACCAATGTCTGTTAGAGCCACTCCCCCCGTTATGAGCATGAAAAGGAACACCAAAACTTTCCACGCAAAAGCACAAGTTAGCGGAACGCAATCACGAAGCGCTTCCACAAAACTATAACGATATGGGCTGGAAACAACTCCCAAAATTCCCCCATC
>JAEEGL010780857.1_pt1 | contig 17021 bp, 6 predicted proteins | sample 9134231 | NCBI WGS metagenome assembly JAEEGL01 (sample SAMN16246548, study PRJNA631951) | gut metagenome | biome: gut microbiome; feature: rumen; material: fiber-attached | host: Bos | place: Iran: Karaj | collected 2018-10
ATTCTAAGCGGAAATTATCTACGGAAAGCCAGTTGCCCGTGGCCCCCTTGGCCTCAAAGCCAATTTCCAACACGTCAGCCACCTGCATGAACTCCAGAGCATAGTCACCACGGACATTGACGGGTTCGCTATTCATTCCTGCGAAAATCCAGGCTCCCGTCTGTGTTTGTTTAGGCGTGTCCTCCTGTATGTTTTGGGCCACCGCCGTCAGCCGATAGCGTCCAGCCGGCATTCCTGTAAGCGTTTGACTGAGTTTAGCATCGCCCACGGCGTTTCCACGCGACGTCCAACGCTCTACATACCAAGAGCCCTGTTTGATGTTGAAAACATCGTTGCCCTGCATCTGCATGCCCGTCATCGTCCAGCCCGTGAAATCGCCGGTTTCGAAACTGGCATTCTTGATGAGCGAAGTCATGTCGAGCGGGTTGTCCTCGCTGGCATTGGCGCGCAGGTAAACGTTCACGGCCTGTTCCATGCCGACGATGGCGGCAGCCTGCTCCTCGGCCGTGGCATTGTCTTTGACAGACACGCTACGTGCCGCCTCAATGGCCTCTTTCAATTGTTGGCATTCCTTTCCGGTAGCCTCTCTGTAACCATCTTCCGCATTTTCGATGGCCTCTGCCAGTTCTGCGCTGAGGTCGTCGCCCACTCGTGTCAGACGGAAATTATCAACGGCAATCCAGTTACCCGATGCATTCTGGGCCTCAAATCCTATGGTGACACTGCCTGCTACAAAATTGAAGGTCACAGTGTACGTGTCACGTATGGTGACGACGGTCTTCCTTACTTGAGAATTGAGAATCGAGAGTTGTGACCCTTCGGCAAAAATCCAGGTTCCCGTCTGTTCGGACTTTGGAGTATCTTCCTGGATGTTCTGCGCCGCAGCCGTCAGTTCGTAGTTGCCAGGGGGGAGGTTGGTCAGTTGCTGAGCCAATCGGGCCGAACCGACGGCACCGCCTCGTCCGGTCCAGCGCTCCATATATGTGTTCCCGTCCTTAATGCTGAAAACACTGTTCCCCTGGGCACTCATTCCCTTATGCTCCCAGCCATGGGTGTCTTGCTCGAAACTGGGATTCACGAGATAACTCGTCATGTCGGTTTGTGCGTAGGCCAGTAACCCATTGGCCATGGCCAACCACAGAGTCACGACGAACTTCCCACCGTACAGATGAAATTTAGTTGTCTGTGTCATAGTGTCATAATTTTGAAAATTTAGCACATCGTTAATTTATTCTGTTTGCAAAATTATGAAACAATGCAGAGATATTGGGGGGATAAATGTTTCAACGGGGGGGGCTATTATGTCAATCTCACTTTCCGTACTCGCTGGGCGTGACCCCATAGCGTTCCTTGAAGCAGGAACGGAAGTATCGCAGATCGTTGAATCCGCAGTCAATGGCAATGGCCGCTATGGTCTGTTCGCTCAGTTGGCCGCTGCGGATACGCCGTGCCGCTTCACCCAATCTCACCCATCGGATATATTCGTTGGCCGACATGCCGAGCGTGGTCTTCACATGCCGATAGAGCGTAGAGCGCGACATCGCCATGCAGTCCGTAAGCAATTCGATGTCCAGTTTCGGATTGTCGATATTTTCCAGGATGACACGGCTCAGACGTTCTATGAAGGCATCGCCGGCCTCTCCCTCCTTCTCCTCCCTGCCTTCGTCGGTCACGGCCTCGGCGGTGGTCAGGTTGGTGATGCTGATTCGCTTGCGCATCTCCTCAATCCTCATTTCCGCATAGCGCAAGTTATGCTCCAGGATGAGGCGTCGCCGCCACGAATACATCACATGGGCAATGATGGCCGTAATCAGCAAGGCATAACACACATATGCCCACCACGTCTGCCACCACGGCGGACGCACATGGAAGACCACGGTGCACGCCGTCTTGTCCAGCCATGGCTGTCCCATCTGGCGCACCCTCATCTCCACCGTGTAACGCCCCGGCTGCAGTCCGTGCAGCGTTAGTCGCGGCTCCTTGCCGAGGCTCATCCAGTTCCCGTTGCGGTTGATGCGATAGGCATATTCCACGCCCCCCTTCAGGGCCACGTCGGCCAGGCCGAAGGTGAGGAAGAAGGAATTGTCGCGATGGCTGAACGAGAGACTGTCCTCGGGCACGATGGTCGTCACCGTCTCCCCGATGTTTCCTGCCGTGATAAGTGCAAAACTCATCAGCCGCAGCCGTGGCAGCGGCTTCGGTTGCGCCACGGCACCCGGTTCGAATATGCTCACCCCGTTTTCGCCGCCAGCCACCATCCTCCCGTCCGCGAGGCAGCGCAGCAGCCCGTTGCAATAGGGATGATGATTCAGCCCTTCTTGATGCCCGTAGGCACAGAACTGACCTGCCTCCTCGTCCCAGCGTACAAGGCCCTGGTTCGTCGTAACCCAGATGCGCCCGTCGCGGTCTTCCCCGATGGCGCTCACCATCAGCGTCGGCAGTCCGTCGGCCAGGGAGTACGCCTCAAAGCGCTCCGGATGGCGCGTGTCACTGAAGCACACCACTCCCTCGCACGTTGCCGCCCAGATGCGGTTGTGCCTGTCGCGTATCAGCTGGATGATGGCCCCCGAAGGGAAGTCGTCGGGTTGCAGACTCAGCACGTGCCGCAACTCCCTGTCAAAGACCTGAATGCCCGAACCGAATATGCCCACCCATGTCTTACCCTCCGCATCGGTCTGTAGCCCGAAGATGTAGTGCGAGGGGATGGCCCCGTTGATGGCATCCACAGGGCGCACCCGGTTCTCACCGTCGCGCAGCTCATACACCCCCGACGACGTGCCCGCAAGCCATCTCCCCCTCTGTTTGAGCAGCGTGTAGAACGACCGGTGCGGGTCATCGGTGCTCAGCTGCTTCCCCCTGCCTGTTGCCGGGTCGTAGCGCCAGAGGCCGTTCGCCTCCGCACCGATGAGCATTGCCTGCTCCCCCTCCTCCATGGCCATCGCCGTGGGGATGAAATCCCCTATACCCAACTCCGTGCCTACATTGATGCGCTTTCTCACAGCACCTTCTGCGTCCGTCTCCACCAACTGATTCACGTAGCCCGTCCATAGCGTCCCTCGCCTCGTCTCCGCCACGCAATGCGCAAATCCGTTCCCGTTGTCTGCCAGTGGCAATGCCTTGAAGGGGCTGTGCCGGTGCGTCTCGCACACTACTCCCCTGCTGACACCCCGCCACTGGTTTCCCTTCCTGTCTATAAGTCGGCGGTGCCCCTCCGTACCCAGCCATCCCTCGGGCCTTGCCACTCTCTCCGCCCTGCGCGTGCGCAAGTCCAGCCGCCAGCGGCCCTCGTAGTCATCCACCAGCAACCTTCCGCCCCCCGCGTCCTGCAAGGCCAGCAGCCTCAGGGGTACCCCCTGGAACTCTGCAATCTGGTACGTCGTAATCCTGCGCGTTTGCAGATCCAGATGGCCGAAACGCTTGTTCACGTTTAGCAACCACAGCCCCCCGTCCTGTGCAGGTGCCAGGTCGGCAATGTTGAAAAACCCGTCGTCAGCAATCCTCTCTATGCGCCGCGTCCGCAAGTCCATCACCGCCAGCCCGCTGTTCATGCCCAGCCACAGCCTTCCGCCCTTCGGCTCGGCCCAGATGGCCGTAAACACATTGCCTGGCAGCCCGCTGTTCTCCGTTGTGTAGAGCTCAAAGCCCACACCGTCGTAGGCCTGCAGCCCCTCCGTTGTCCCCATCCAGATGATGCCTGTGGTGTCCTCCGCTAGACACACGACATACTCAGCAATCATCCCATTGGTGGCATCCAAATGGAAGTGTGTCTGTGCCTTCGTCCCCAGAGTCTGCAATAGGCATGCGCTTATAAATACAAAAATAAAGTATATTCGTCCTATGTATTTCATCGTTTCGTTATATTCGTGGCGTAAATTTACATAATTTTTTTGGTTTCCCTCATATCGTGTTGGCATAAAATTATACGGATAGAACAAATCGCATAAGATAATGTGCCTATAGTCGTAACTATAGTAATGTTAAAGTCGCAACATTACTATGGCTATGACATAAAGATTACTAATGTTGTTTTTGGACGGAAGGTATAGCTCCAAAGTAATGCCGCCTGCCCTCATGCGGAGGACAAGCGGCACTATTAAGTGAGATATGCAAATTATATGCTGTAGACGAGTGCTGCCTGATACTTGCAGGCGGGCAGGTTACCCACGTGGTAGCCTGCCCGCCTTTTTCTATTTTCCTATCCGGAATCAGTCTTTGCCCAGAATCCTGTTTACCAGAGCCGTCACGTCGGCGATGGTGACGTTGCCGTCGCTGTTCACGTCGGCAATGCTGTGGTCATAGACGGGATTGTTGCTGTTGTCCTTGCCCAGAACGATGTTCACAACGGCCAGCACATCGGCAAAGGAGAGACTGCCGTCGCCGTCCACGTCGCCCGCTAACTTGCTGCCGAGGTAGAAGAGACGGAAGTTGTCGAAGGCTACCCAGTTGGCGTTGGTGCTGGCAACCGTGAGGCTGATGGTGGCTGAACCGCCTTCGGCCACAGTGGTTGCGGGTGTGGTGACGCACTGCGGAACGCCGTTGGCAGTGGAGCAGTTCACGCTCTCGTTGTCAAGCTTCAGTGAGATGCCCTGGATGGCGAGTGATGCGTCGTCCTGCTGGGTTGCGATGACATCGACGCTTGCCTGATACTTACCTGCGGGCAGGTTGGCGACGGTCTGCGAAAGGGCTCGGTCGTCGAGCGTGGCAGGTCCTTGTACCCACGATTCGGTGAATCGGCCTTGCATCACGGCGTCGCCGTTGCGGAAGTAGGTGCCGTTGCTGGCCCAGGTACCCGTCAGTGTCCAGCCTGCGAAGGAGTCGCTGCCGCAACCCGCATGGTCGATGAGGTAGGAAATCTCTATGGGATTGGTCTCCGAGGCATTGGCTGCCACGTAGGCTGTGAAGGCCGTGAGCAGTGCGTTGTGGGCCGCGGTTATCTGTGCTGCCGTAGATTTGATGTCGCGATATACCTCCCAGGCTTCTGTGCAGTCAAATTCCGTGGCAAGGGCGTTCTGCAAGAGTGGCCACATGGCCTGACGTGCGGAGAGCGCCTCTGCGATGGTTGCTTGATAGACGGCATATTCGGTGGCTGTGAGCAACTGCCAGTTGATGCCGGGCTTGCCGTGGTCGGTAGGCTTGAGCAGGGGCTGTATGTAGGTGATATCCGTCTCACCGCTCCATCCCACGTAGGTGGTGCCGTGTGCCGAGGTGCCGTAGGTACCGTTGGGGTTGGCGGAGATGTGGGTGATTCCCGTTTCTTCGTCGAAAGTCATGGCGAAATCGAGGTCGTGGTCACCATCGACGTACATGCCGTCATTGCCAGCTACGAAGAGGTAGTTGGTGGCGGTGGTGCGGTTGAGGCGATAGAGACCTGTGCGCGAGCCGTTGTTCAACTTCCAGAAAAGACCTTCTGTGGCGAGTGAAGCTTGTGTGCCCCAGGCGTTGCCCTCGGTGAGGAACATACCCGACTCTATGTTGTAGAGGTAATAGGAACCTCCGGCTGCCCATTCGGTGTAGCCTTCACTGATTTCGGTGTTGCCTGCGATTTCGAGAATCTCGGCTGCGGAAAGCACGTAGTTGTAGATGCGCACGTCGTCGAGGTTGGCATTGAGCAGGGGGTCGGCTACGAACTGACTGCGACCGAGGTAGTTGCAGACACCTGCCACGTCGGCGGGCGTGAGGGTGATGGTGGTGCTGGATGCAGCCTGTATGCCATCGACGTAAATCTTCACGTTGTTCTTGGCCATGGTCACGGCTACGTGTACCCAAGTGCCTGTGGCTGGCTTGGTGGTGGTCAGGCTCTGTGTCGTGCCGTTGGCCTTGATTTCGAATCGCATGTTCGAACCGTCGTTGGGCGTGAGGAAGAGGTAGCTGTCCTCGCCCGTACCGAAGTCGAAGATGCGCTGCCAGGCCGAACCTCCGTTCCAATATATCCATCCGCAGAAGGACATGGCTGGCATGTTGCAGATGGAGTAGGGCAGTTGGGCGTAGTTTGTGCCGTCGAGGGAGAGTGCTTTGCTGCCCGACTTATTGTCGTCGGAGTACAGTGCGTTGGACAGGGCGCAGTTCATTCCGTTCGTGCTCTTGTCGCGTGAGTTGCTGTCGAACTCCCACTGAGCCACCAGACCATTGGCGGCAGTGGCCTTTCCATCGACGGTTGCGGAGTAGCCACTGAGATTGCTACAGAGGTCGATGGCCTTTATCTTGTAGGTGTATTCCTTGCCCTGTACGACGGTGTTGTCGATGTAGGTGGTACCCTCCACGGCACGTGCTATGGTGTTCCAGTCGTTCTTTCCCTTTTCGGTGCGCACGATGGTGTAGCCTCGCAGGTCACTTTCTGTATTGGCTGTCCAGGAGAGTTGTACGGCGGCCAGCAAGGGAGTTGCCGTCAGACCGGTGGGTGCGGCGGGAGCCGTGAGTTCTGCCTGGCAGTTGGGGTCGATGAGTTTCCACTTTTGGGTATCGCTGTTGGTGCGTGCGTACTGTTTGATGCTGTCGCCTACTATGTCAAGGCAGAGGTTCGAGTAGCGGTTGTGGATGTAGTAGCTGCCATCACCGGCATAGACGAAGTACCATTGTTCACAGCCACTGCCGCCGCCCGGGTACATGATGACGGGATTGGCCTCTTCGAGGCCCCATTCATTGTCGTCTAAGTAGTAGTCCCACCACTGTCCGTTGAAGGAGTGGATGGTGTAGTAGCTGAAGTCGCCGCCCTGGTCTTCAGGCACGGCCTCTAATCGCCAGGCCTGTCCGTCGGCTCCCGTGCCGTTGGCCAGTGTAGTTTTGTTGGCGCTCCATCCCGTCCACGAGGGATTGCCCTGGATGACCTTGCCGTTGCTGGCGTTCATAATCTGGAAATCGCCCACCGTCGGGCTGGGTTGCACGTCCTCGCCGCTCTGGATGTTGATGACGCGTTCGGCGCTCTTCTGTGCAGCAGTCTGGTAGGCACCCGTGGGGTCGGCAGGTATATGCATGTAGAAGGCGCGGGTTGGGCCGTAGCCATCATAGAATACGTCGCGGTCCTTGCTGACAAAGCCGTAGCTGGTCTCCGTGGCCTGGCGTTCACTGGCACCCAGATATGCTTCCGTCACGCCGTCCTGCGTGTTGCGGTAGATGCTGGCTGCTGTGAAGGTGCCAGTGTCCTCGTGATAGGCCAGACGATAGCCCTTGCCGTCGTTGGCGCGGCAGAACTGTGTGCGGGCGTGCTCGGACGAGCCCCACCAGATACCATCGTTCATGCCGTGGTTGGCACCCACCATGGCTTCCATGACGTTGTGCATTTCGTCCTGGCAGAGTTGCTTGCCGTCGTTCTTCACCTGCGTCATGAAGCCGATGAAGTTGGCGGCAGTACCAGCCAACTGGTGCTCGTTGCCTTCGTCGATGTTGGCCTTGTAGTTGGTGTAGTAGGTCAGTGCGTAGTCGGGGTTCAACACGTTGCCGCCCAGCGTCTTCTTGCTACTTCCCCACGTGTCGTTCTTCAGAGCCTTGCAGATGTCACTCTGCATTTTTGCATTGTTTGTCCGATAGGAGCTTTCGTTCCACGAAGTCGTTGGAGGATAGCCCGTCGATTTCAGGTCGGGTTCGTTGAAGGGGGCGATGCCCGTCACCGTAAATCCCTCTGACTGTTGCTCGATGTACTGGCCCGTAGCCTTGATGAGGTTGACCCACCTTGTGACGTGCGTGTTGGAGGTTCCTTTGAAATTGGAGTCGATGCTGCCGGCCGGGTCGCAGTTGAGGAAAATCTCAGGCTTTGAGCCCAGAAGCCTCAGCACGCGCAGGCGTTCGGCCAGTCCGACAATTTTGTACGTACCGTCCTCGTTCAACTCACCATTGATGTGGGGGGCACTCAGGGAGGTGTTGCTCAGTGCCCAATGGGGCTGGAACGACAGGCGCACAATGCCCACGTTCTCGTTAAACAGGTTCAGGTAGTTTCTGCCCTGCTTCATGTTCGCTTCGCTGCACCAGGCAAGGTCGAGTCCCCATTTGATTTTGGGCATCAGTGTGCCCGTTCCGTTGTAGTCGTAGAACAACGTTCGTGCTGCGATAGGTCGAGCCACCAGATAGTCGCTGCCAGAGGGTGTGGTCTGTGCCTTGAGCATGAGACATGCCATGCATCCCAGAAGCATTGTTAATAGTTTTTTCATGATTTTTGTATGGTTAAATGGTTATGAATTGGACTTTAAATTATGATATTGAGTATTAAGGGATTGTCTCTTCGGCGGTAAAGTTAGGAAAAAAAAGTATAAAGTCATAAAATAAATGCCTTTTTTACATAAAAAAGCCGTAAACCACAACAAATTATACGAAAAATGGCAAAAAGGAAGAGCTTTATTGGGCTGCGCCGTAATGCCAATTCGTTTAATTCGCATAATTCGTTGTTTCAATTCTCAATCCAGTCGGATATGTTATTTGGCCACATTCAAACCCTTCATCAGATGCTGAAAAATCTTTACATTTTCCACATCCTTCAAAAGTATCCTCTATTGATTTGTATTTCAGTGTTTTACAACCATCGGCAAAAGATATACTTAACTTAGGTCGATAAGTTAAGTTAACTTAAGGCCGAAAGTTAACTTAACCTTCGCCCCTAAGTTAAGTTAACTTACAGGGGTAAGGTATAAACCTTCGTTCCCAACATGCAAAAATCTTTACAAAACAAAACGCCACCCCAATAGGACGATTGTCCCACTTGGGTGGCGTTTTATAGGTGTTATTGTTTACTTGTTGATTTTGTTCACCAGTTTAGTGACATCGGAAAGGGTGATGTTTTTATCACCGTTGACATCTGCAGACTGTTCGTTGAATTTCTGCGGTCTCTTGCCAATCAGGAACTCGACGAGGTCGAGGATATCGTTTTCGTCAAGGGTCTCGCTTTCGTTCACATCGCCTGGTTCATAGTTGAGGAAGCGGACGTTCTTGAAGGCAACCCAGTTATAGTTGCGGTTGTCGGCAATAACGACGCCAAGTTCAAGAACACCGTCCTGTCCGATGGTGGCGCTGCAACCCAGTGTGGCATAGATGCCCGACATCTCGTTGTAGGTGAAGGTCGTTCCGCCAGTGCTCAGGTCGGTAACTTGGTCGTTGATGTAGAAGTTCGGTCCGTTGGGAGCATCGCTGCTGGCTTCGTTGTACGAACGTACGAGAGCCTCTGCATAATATTTTTCACCAGGTTCCAGACCTTCGAGACGATAATAAATCTTGCCTGCACCAAGCTGGGAGCCTCCACCAATCCAATTCTCAATGAACGGGGTTATCATGTTCGATGGGTCGTTTCCGGGATTGCCTTCTACAGACCATGTGTTGATGTGGAACGTATTATTGTTCGTGCATGTCCATCCATCAAGAGAATCGTCTGGGATTCCGCCTGATGCGATGACGGCATAACTGGCAATAGAGGTCTCTGCTTTGGCCGTGGCGGTTTGCAAGGCATTGATTGCCGTTTCGAGGGCTGTCTGGTTTTGTTTGTTGACACGGCCTTCGTCGTAGGTTGTGATGGTGTTTTCGAGCGCTGTGCGGAGCGATGGAGCCATCTTGTCCGTCTTTGCTTTTGTTACTTTTGCAGCAGCAAGTGCAGCCTCGTAAGTTTCAACCAAAGATGCCAATGTCATGCCAGAATAGTAAGTTAGCGTGAAGTCGCCATAGGCAACATAGGTGCCAAAGTTACCACCCAGGCGGCTTGGGTTCTTGATACCGAATTTCAGTGTGCCACCAGTTACATAGACATAGATGGAGTTCTCATACAGGCCATTGTCGAATGCAGTGTAGGCCGATGCATCGTTGTTCGGGTAGTTCAGGCCCGTGCGGTCGCTGTGGTAATTGCCGGCGTAAGCCGTTGTTGCGCCCTGTTCCATGACAGAGACAATTTGCGTCTTGGAATCGTTGGCGTATGCGTATAGCAGTCCGCGTGCGCCTTCTGCCTTGTCAACGCGTTCATAGCTCGAACCGCGCTGCATGGCCTTGAACGTCAGTTTGTAAACGCCGTCCTCCAGACCTGTCACAGTCTGCTCGAAATAAGTGTGTGGAGTACCTTCATTGTTGCTTGCTGCATACTGGTTCTCGGCCGATGTGCGTTCCACAGCCGGGATGCTAATTGGGCTTGAGGAAGTGAAAGCATCTTCGAGCTGTGCTGCTGTCGTGATGCCTGTCAGATTGGCTTCGGCAGCCACGGCAGCCACTTGCTCGGCAGCATTGCGGGCATAGCAGGCCGAAGTATATTGAGCCGTGGTTTGGACAGCCCAAACGTTGGTCGTGCCTTCCAGGTTGCCGCCTTCGGCAGCATCGCCAACCACCTGACCATTGAAGATGGCAAGGTATCTGTTATTAGCGGTGTTTAGGAACTTATAGCCATTAGCAACTTTCTCAACACGATAGCGGCGTACACGAGTGCCTGTGCAGTCGGTATAGCAGAAGCCGTCGTCGCCGAGATACATGTCGTTGTCGAAGAACTGGAGGGTGGTTGTTCCTTCGTTGTCAATGCTTATGTAGGTGGCAAGGCCGAAGTCTCCCACTACGGATTGCGTTGCCCATGCCCCGCCGCGTGAGATATACTTGCCTTCATAGTTCCCGTCAGTGTTGGCGAGGTAATATACACCGTCGAAGATGGCCACCGTATTGTAGGTAAACTTTGCTGTTGCGTTCATGGCTTTGCCTGTATAGCCTATCTTGCCTGCGGGGATAGTAAGTTCGTAGGCCGTACCAGCCGTCACCGTCGCGGGAACCACGAAGCTGAAGCCGTTGGCGGTCTTTGTAACATTGATGTTAGTACCGCCAAAGCTTACTGTGGTGAAGTTGTTGGTGACAGTGGCGTTCGGGTCATTCGTAGGCATCTGGAACACAACTTCTATTGTCTGCCCGGGCTTGATTGTGGAGCCGTTGGCTGGGTTTGGCTCGGCTGCGCCCACTTCGTAGCTGTAGCTGGCCGCTGCAATCGAGAGTTTGTTGGCCGAAGACGACTTCACGTAATAACGTGTGGCCTCAAGTGTATTGCCTGTGGCTGTGAAATGGTTGTTGAAATTGTCGTCGGCCTGTGCATCTCCATCAGTTGAATAGACAATGTTGTTCAGGTTTGTGGCCGTAGCTTTATAGTTGTTGGCTGCAATTTCTATGTCATAGTAGTACCATGTGTTGGCTGCCATGTTGCCTGTTGACGGCAAAGCCACGGCTTCGAGACGCAGAGGAAGACGATAGTAAGTAAGCTGGAAGTGGTCGAACTTCACCCAGTTGGCTCCATATTCATCAAGCTTTACACCGAAGGTCGTTCCAGCACTTTCGTTCTTGAAGTCGAGCGTTGCCACTCCGTTGACCTTCGTGTTGAAGTCGATGCTCTTGTCGTTGGCCACAAGGTAGGCACCCGCAGCTTCGGCATCCGTCCGTACACTTAATTGGTAGTGGCCTATGGGTAGGTAGGAAATTGTCTGCATCATTTGGCGGTTGGAAAGGCTTCCACCGTCCTGCCACGACTCAAAGAACAGTTGTGCTACCTTGTTTCCCAGTCCGTCGTTAGCCTGTTTCTGGAAGGTGTAGCCGTTGGAGCGTGGGTCGGTATAAGTTTCCGTCCAACCTACGGCAGGTTGGAATAAGGCGTCTGGGTTGACGATGGCACTTGTCATGTCACACGGATAGGTCAAGCCTGCGTTGATACGGTTCGACCAGTACTGCTCGCGCGAGATTTGGAAAATGTCGAAGTGTCCCTGCGCGTTACCTTGCTTGTTGAGGGCAACTTCTGCTCCGTTTTCTATGGAATTGTCCCACGGGCCGAGATAGCCGGCATCGGGATTTTGACCATTCTGGATGGTCCAATACTTTCCATCGGGTAAATAGGCAAACGTCGTACGTCCCCATTCCAAGTTGCCGGCACCATTGTCGGTGCAGTGATAGAACCAGCTGGCATTCCATTCGGTCTGCATCATGGTCTCTGGCCTTGTGTAGTTGGTGACAATTTGGAAATTGCCGTCGTTGGCAATCGCCCAAAGAGCGGCTTCGTCCGACATTGGATTTACATTGGCCGTGTACCACATGGTCCAATTGCCATTTCCCTGGTGTGCGCCATTTTTCAGCACCATTCCGAGGTCTTGAGAATGGTCGTAGATGGCAAAGAAATACTGGCTCGGATCGCTGGGAAGAGCCTCAATCTTAGTCCAACCACCTGCCGTTGTCAGACTGGACTTCTGGGCATGGAGCTTCGTCCATACACCTGCAACAGCAAACAGCATTGCTATTGCAAAAAGTAGTTTTCTTTTCATGTTGAATATAAAACTAATTGTTGAGAATAAAATGTTTCAAGTTCGGTCGTAAAGTTATTCATTTTATATGTAATCTGCAAATTTAAGCAAAAGAATTGAATGTAAATGAGCAAATTGTGACAAATAATGAGTCTTATTGCGCTTTTTTTACGCTTTTGGTAGATATGCCTCGTGTCGAAGGGCACGTAAATGAATTTGGTAAATAATCGCACCAATTTTTTCATTAAAAGCTTTTGTTATATTTCTTTTTTCTGTACCTTTGTGTCGACTAAGTCAGTCGTATCAGTCATCGCGATGTGGCAGGACGGGTCAAAATCTTAATGGAATCCTGCGGCTGAGTTTTCCGTTTGTAAGGACAGTCAAAGGGGAAAGGACGTTTTCGAACGTTACTGTCTGTGGCTTCAAACTTCGCAACTTTGATTCTAAGTACAGCGGTAATGCAACGAAGCGTCTACGTGGGTGGTTATATCCTATCTATACCTTGTTGATACATACAATAGGGTTGTGGTAGTCATATAATCCATGGCGTGGGCTAGCTTGCGTTGCTTATTCTTACTTAGAGGCAATGCGAAGGCCTGAAGCCAGGGATAGGCGCGGAAGAATAAACTCCCACGTCTTTTTGTTTCCATAACTTAAACACATTATTCACGCCGAATTGAGGGAGTAAAGGAGGCACAGGAAAACTAATTTATTATGAAAAAGGTATTTCTTTTGTTTGTGCTGTTTGCTACTTCTTTTACTTCCTTTGCACAAAACAGCGGATTGGGGTTCAATTATCAGGCTGTAGTGAGAAACGCCGATGGCGTACTGCTTGCCAATTCTGATGTCAACCTGCGTATCTCGCTTTATCCAGGCGCGCAGGCTGTAACTCCAACGTGGATAGAGACACACAACGTTCACACGGACTATTCTGGCAGTTTCGGCATTACTGTCGGAAAGGGGATGCGCGATGCCAATAGTGTAGCAGCGCAGTATAAGGACATCAATTTTTCCTCCGTATATTATTGGATGAAGATAGAGATAAAGGAAGGCAGCAACTACCGTGAAGTAAGTTTTGCCCAGCTGCCAAGTTCTCCCTATTCCGAGGCAGCATACAATGCTATTCTTTTCCCTGCAGGAATGATTGTGCCTTTTGCTGGTCCGGCAGAAAACATCCCAGACGGATGGATGTTATGTGATGGTTCAGAAATAAACCGTTCCGAATATGCCAATTTGTACAAAGCCATTGGTGTGTCTTGGGGAACTGGTGACGGCAGCACCACTTTCAATCTTCCTGACCTGCGGGGCATGTTTCTCAGAGGTGTTTCTGGTGAGTCGGGCTACGATCCAGACGCAGACGCCCGTGTCCTCTTGAAGGATAATGGTGGCAATACTGGCAATAATGTGGGCAGTTATCAAGGAGATGCGATAAGGAATATCTGGGGATCTTTTTATACTTCATCCGTATGGCCAGATGGAGGCTATGGTTTTGTTAGTACTACTATTCATGATTGTGGTGGTGGTCAAGACGGTAGTTGTTGGGATTCAAGAACGGCAACATTTTCGTTTGATGCTTCCCGTATTGTCCCTGTCGGCAATGACAACCGTCCAAAGAACGTCTATGTAACATACATTATAAAATACTAAAATCATTTGGAAGATGAAAAGAATGACTATTATTTGGTTTTGCCTTCTTTCATTGGCAATCCATGCACAGAACAGCGGCTTGGGCTTTAACTACCAAGCTGTAGTAAGAAATGTTGATGGGGTGTTGCTCGCCAACTCTGACGTCAGTCTTCGTGTTTCTCTTTATCCAGGCCAACAGGCTATAACACCAACATGGGTAGAGACACACGATGTACATACAGACATTTCCGGTAGTTTTGGCATCACAGTAGGAAAGGGAAAACGTGGGGACGTTAGCGCGGTAGTCAACTACTCGGATGTCGATTATTCTGTGGGATATTATTGGATGAAGATTGAAATTTTGGAGGGCAGCAATTATCGTGAAGTAAGTTATTCGCAACTTCCAAGTTCTCCGTATTCAGAAATAGCACATAATGCCATTCTGTTCCCTCCCGGATTGATAGCACCGTTTGCCGGTTCAGCAGACAAGGTTCCCGCAGGCTGGCTGCTTTGCGATGGTTCAGCTGTCAGTCGTTCCGACTATGCCAATCTGTATGATGCCATTGGTGCGAATTGGGGAACAGGTGATGGTAGCACAACCTTCAATCTTCCTGACCTGCGGGGCATGTTCCTTAGGGGGGTCTCTGGCGAGTCGGGCTATGACCCAGACGCAGACGCCCGTGTCCTCTTGAAGGATAATGGAGGCAATACTGGCAATAATGTAGGCAGCTATCAAGGTGATGCGATAAGGAACATAACCGGATGGATAAGTGGTTCTGGGTTATCTTGGCCTGATTTGAGCGGGGGAGGTGCTTTTGAAGTATTTGCTAATGGAGCAGGTCATTCTAATAGCACTGGCGGAGATGGACGAGGTTTTAGTTTTGATGCCTCCCGTATTGTTCCTGTCGGTGCAGACAATCGCCCCAAGAATGTCTATGTAACATATATTATTAAATACTAAGAGTTATGAAAAGAAGTTTATTATCTATGATATTGGTTGTGATAGGGCTTACTGCCTTTTCACAATCGCCAAGCAGATTCATCAGTCTGCGCCCTGCATATCCTGTGGCTATCGGGGAAAGTACCGTTGAGGGGGTGTCATTATCCAACAACGGCCTATATATGTACGACATATTGCAAGACTCGCTTCCTCAGTATGAGATAGGACAAATCTTTGCCCAGACAGTCAGATACACAGAGGATGGTCATGGCTTTTACGTCAAGGCGGACTCTCTGCAATCCTTGAATGTCGTCTATAGCTATGAAGTAAATGACCAACCACAGGGAACTATCGAGTTCAACGAAACAACCGGGCGCTTCAAGTATTATCCCGCTGCAGAAGACTACAAGTCGTTCGTCGTGACATTCAGTGCCACGGATGGAATGGAAAGTGTTTCAGAAGCTGTGACATTTAATCTAATGCCTCAAACGGCACCAGAGATGTATGCTTTCCAGACACAAGGCGTGATGCCCGATGCTGGGGATTACACTATCGTCGCTGAAACATCAAAGTCTTTGTTCCTGAACAACGAACAAAGGACAGCATATAGCATAAGTATTTCGGGCAAGGATGTTGTCTTCGATGAAAAGATAACAAACAAGGTCTTAGGACTTAATAAACGTGAAGATATCTACGAAATGAACATATATGCGGAAAGGCTTGTCATTCGCTCCACACTCTCCTTCCCCCAAACCAATGTGACTATTTATGCCAAGGAAATTATTTTTGAAGACCACGATACAATGTTCGCCTCTATTAATACGACACCGACCTCTATAAAGATGCTGACTGATGGCGTAGGTGTTAATGGTGCAAACGCAGGTAACATTGCCTTGTATATAAAGGAGTTCAAAGGGAATGTTGGTAAGAGATTTATTCTCAATGGTGCGAAAGGACAGTGTACGAACCGTAACGGAACGCCTGGAAATGGTGGCAACGGCGGCACGTTGACATCAACGATAGATGTAAGCAACTATTGTGATTTTGCAAGAGGGGGTGCTGGTGTAAGGTTTGATGTCGAACCAGGCGGTGCATACGGTGCAGGCCCGGTCATAAGTGCAGGTGCAGCGGGCGGAACGGGACGCTTGGAATTGATAAGCGAACGTTATGCGTATCTGCATCCTTATTATATCTCTGCCGTTATGCGCCATGCAAACGATGCATTCATCAACAATTTCACGGATGATGTTTTACGGACATGCAAGGAGTATCGCACTCTAATTGATGAATACATGAACTCCACAGAATGGGAGAGTTGCGATGTAGGGGAGGAATTGGAGTTGCAGAAGGATTTGTCGGAAATAGATGATATGTTGTTCCGCCTTGAGCAAGGACTTGACTATTTTGGCAACCCCAAAGGGTGGGTTCCTTTGCTGTCTTTTGAAGCCTACTTTTCGGCATACGACAACGAGATAGAACGTGCCATCCCCACATTGTATATGTATTATTGGTTAAGTAATGTTGACCAGACTTTACAAAATATGGTTGCGGCCAGCGAGTTTGCGGCCAGAACAACGGAAGCAGAGATTCAGAGCTGCCAGAATTTGTTGAATACATTGGTTCTTAAGATACCTGTTCTTCAAGATAAAGCTGATGAAGTGAATGCTATGATAGAGGCGTTGATGCAAAGAATCGAGATTTTGAAGCAACAGCTATTAGCTAAGGCAAAAAAGAATGTTAAGAAACGAAACCGCATCAAAAAAGCTGTTGCAATTGCTCAAGGAGTGGCTAATGCACTGCCTATTTTAGGACCTGTTGGTACTGGTGTTAGCATTGCTATTAATACAGCATTATCCGATGCTAATGTAAATAAGTTTATTGGTAAACAATTTGGCGTTGACTACTCTGCTGTTGTGAAAGCTGTTGGCGATAAAGCATGTAGTGAAAATTTCTTTAGTACAATAGATTCTGCATTGAAGGAAGCTAAAAAGAGCATCACAGATATAGATTTTAAGGGTATTGAATCTGCATATAAGTCTCTGAACAAGATTGCCAGCCCTCTGATTACAAGCATTAAAAATGTTAATAGCATATTGTCACAAAGTTCTACTCCTGATGAGGAGGTGAAAGCAGAATTTAATCGTTTGACAGCAGAATCCCCCGAATGGAAGCGCTTGAATGGCCAAGTGGATAGTTTGAATGAGAAAAAGATAGAACTTCTGAATCACATAAATCAG
>JAEEGL011777868.1_pt1 | contig 17020 bp, 4 predicted proteins | sample 9134231 | NCBI WGS metagenome assembly JAEEGL01 (sample SAMN16246548, study PRJNA631951) | gut metagenome | biome: gut microbiome; feature: rumen; material: fiber-attached | host: Bos | place: Iran: Karaj | collected 2018-10
AATGCAAATGATAATGAGAAACTTTCTGAGTATAATTTGCAAATTGAAAATAGTAAAGAAAGAGTAAAAGAATGTAATCTTTCAACAATAATATTTGATAAAGAATGTATAATTATGGAACATTGCGTTGTTCCTAAAATGCAAATTACAGAAAATGATAATAATGGAGGTACCATTCAGAAGTGTATTTGTAAATATTACTATTATTATGATGTAAATGATAATAATAAAATGAAATGTACACCTAATGAGTCATGTCCTCCTGAATATCCTTATAAAATTTTTTCAGAAACTGATGAAAATAATAAACAATGTGTAAAAACTTGTCAAAATGAATATCAATTTCTGTTTAATTTAACATGTTATAGTAATTGTCCCGAGAACACAACACCAAAATCTAGTTCATGTGAAATCAAAACTATTTGGTATAAAAACAACAATCTAATTATTTTTTCAACAATAAATGAATGTATAAATAAAGGATTACCAAATATAAATGCAGACACATTGGAATGTAGTGCATCATGTGCATACTATAAATTCAATTTATATTGTTATAGAAATTGTCCAGAAAAAACAATAGCCAATGAAAACAATAGAACATGTTCTTGTAATTATCAATATTATATTAATGATGAGAATCAAATTGAATGTATATCACCGCAAGACGAAATTAATCAAGTAGAAGCTGTTCAAAACTATAAATTTTTAATAGAAGAACAAAAAAGAAGAGTAAAAAATTGTAATGAAGTTGAAAATTATATTAGACTTTATGATAATAAATGTATTTTTTCAAAATTTTGTGGGAAGGATTATACTGAAATAAAACAAGAAAATGATGAAACATTTTGTGATTGTATAAATTTATATGAGAAAAAAGGTGAAAATACATTTTGTTTGGAACCAAATATAAAATCATGTCCAGTCAATTCTTATTTAAAAAATTCAAATTCAAAAGAATGTGTTTTAAATTGTGAATATTATATTTTTGATGGAAAATGTGTAGATGAATGTCCAGAAAATACAAAACATGATGGTAATATATGTAATTGTATTTATAATTGGACAAGAATAAATAATATAAAAGAATGTTTCGCTGATCAAATAAGCTGTGATTCAAGTCAAATATTTTTAACATCAACACATGAATGTTCTAATGGTTGTCAAGACAATAAAGTTTTATTTAATCATGAGTGTTTAGATAGCTGTCCTGAAAATGCTGAAGAAATTAATAAAGTTTGTATTTGTAAAAATGAATTTCATTTAGATAACGGTTATTATGAATGTTTACCTAGTTATCCCCCTTCAACAACTTATCCTTTTGTTTTAGTTGATGGAACAACTGTAACAAAGAGAAGAGTAAAGGAATGTTCAGAAACTATAAATGAAGAAAAAAAGTTTATATATGAATTTAATGGTAAATGTTATATTAATTGTAATGATGCTAATACATTTTCTCAACCAAATTCTGAAGATACAAAATGTGTTTGTAAATATTATACAATAAAAAATAATGATGGGAGTATTGATTGTTCTGGGGAAATAATAGAATGTGAAAAATATACTCTACAAGCAAGAAAAGAATGTGTAGAAACATGTCCCTTTGATTATCCAATTTCATTTAATAAAAGATGTTTAAATGAATGTGATTCAAATTCTTACAAAAAATCACTTATTAATGGTTTACAAACTTGTGAATGTAACTATACATTTTATATAGAAAATGATAAGATATACTGTAACAATGTCGGTTATTGTGAAAATCAAAATAATGATTATAAATATTTAATTGATGGAACAAATGAGTGTGTAAAAGAATGTAATACAACTGATTATAAATTTAATAAAATATGTTATACAAGATGTCCTAATAATACAAATGAAAGATATGATAATGGACGATACTGTTTTTGTGAAAAAGAATATTATATTGAGAATAATAAGTATTATTGTATCCCTGAAAATGTGAAAAGAACAGATTATCCCTATATTCTAAAAAACGGATTTCAAAGAGTAAAAAATTGTTCAGAAATTGAAAATACTTTTTTGTTTGATGATTATTGTTATCCAATAACTAATAATGAATGTCCAAATGATAGTAATAAAACAGATGAACCATTAACTTGTGAATGCCCGAAATTCTTTTACAGAGATAGTGATAATGAAAAAAGATGTGTGAATTCCTGTCCTTCCAACTTTCCTTATTTAGTAGAAGAACAATGTGTTAAAGCATGTCCTCAAACACATCCAATTTTATTTAGTAAAAAATGTTTATCAAATTGTGAAAATTTTTCAAAAAATATAACTTTATTAAATGGGGATATAACTTGTGAATGTCTTGGAACTTATTATAATGATTCAGGTATAATAACTTGTAATGATAATACTGTATATTCATCTACTTGTCCCCAATCAGATTACAATAAATTAATTAATGGAACAAAGGAATGTGTAATGTATTGTAAAACTAATATGTATTTATTAAATAATATTTGTTATTCAAAATGTCCTGAAAAATATAAAGAAAGTGGTGATACATGTGATTGCGCAGAAGACTATTATTATAATCCTGAAATTTCTAATAATAAAATTTGTATATACTCAAAAGAAGTAATTGATGGATATCCTTATAATGTCACAAGTACACGAGAAAGAGTAGCTCATTGTCCACCTAATCATAAAATATATAATCAATATCAATGTGTTGAATCATGTCCTAATGGGTCTTATCAACAATCAAATGGAGAGTGTAGTTGTGTAGTATATACAGAAAATCCATATAAATGTTATTCTTCATGTCCTTCTCATAGTTCTTTACAAATTGTATCTGAGGATGCTACTATTAATAATAAATGTGTTGAATCATGTCCGTATTCAAATACTGACATTTATTATCTATATAATTCTAAATGCTATCAAACATGCCCTAGCAATACTTATGGGACTAGAGATATTTTTAATCAATATACTTGTACTTGTAAGAATACTTGGTATAGAGATGAAAATGGGATAATTGTTTGTGGAGAGAGTCTTGATAAATGTGATAATAATGGTTTATTAATTGTAGAAACTAAACAATGTTTAGGTTCAATGGCAAGTTGTTCTCCTCCTGATTCTTATTTTTTTAATAATAAATGTTATAGAAAATGTCCAAAAAATTCAGTGAATTTTACTTTAGAAGTGAAAAAAATTAAGGTACCAAAAAATCCTTCAAGTGGAGATGGAACTTCATCATCAGGAGACAATTCTTCTTCAAGTGGAGATGGAACTTCATCATCAGGAGACAATTCTTCTTCAAGTGGAGATGGAACTTCATCATCAGGAGACAATTCTTCTTCAAGTGGAGATGGAACTTCATCATCAGGAGATAATTCTTCATCAAGTGGAGATGGAACTTCATCATCAGGAGACAATTCTTCATCAAGTGGAGATGATTCTTCATCATCAGGAGACAATTCATCAAGTGGAGATGATTCTTCATCATCAGGAGATAATTCTTCATCAAGTGAAGATGATTCTTCATCATCAGGAGATAATTCTTCATCAAATCAAGAAGAAGAAGAATATATTTGGGAATATATACAAATATATGAAAAAGGAATTAATAAAAATCAAATAAACACTTGTAAATGTTTATATAAATGGTACTATTATACATCAGAAGAAGGAAGAGAATATGTTGAATGCTTAGGAGAATTTGAAACTTTTGATGGTGATGGTTATATAATTCCAACAACACAGGAAATAGTAAGGAAATGTGATAATACATTATATTCTTTTAATAAAACTTGTATAAAACAATCAGAATGTAATTCAGAAAATGGATTAAGAATTATAGACTCCTATTGTATATGTGAAAATTATTATATAATTGACAATTATGGATATATTCATTGTCTTGATGAAAATAAATGTCCAACACAACATAGATTCACAATATATGACCAAATAACACAATCAACCTATTGTATTCATAGATGTCCTGATGATTATTATCAATTTAATAATACATGTGTAAAAACATGTCCCGATGATACAATAGGGGACTTTGATTCAAATAAATTGAAGATATGCAAATGTAAACATTCATGGTACATAAACATTAATGGATTCATGATTTGTAATAAAAATAATAAATATAATTGTGATAGTTTTCCAACAGAATATAACTTATTTGTCCCTGATAATAATGAATGTGTTACAAATTGCCCTGATAGATTTAAAATTAAATTTAATAATATATGTTATGAACAATGTCCTGATAATTCAGATTTTTCAAGAGATTCTTCTACTTGTAAATGTATTCACTCATGGTTTCAAAATAAAGAAACTGGTATGATATTTTGTTTAGGAATAAACGAAACAAAACAATCATATGATTTCCAAATAAATTCTACAAAAGAATTAGTCGATATATGTGACAATAGATATTATTTTACTTTCAATCATTTATGTCTTGAAAATTGTCCAGAAAATTCAAAAGGAGAATATGAGAATGATGGATTAAAAAAAAATTGTGTGTGTAAGTATTTATATGCTATTGATTTAAATAATGATACTGTATGTTTTCCAGAATCAGAAGTTGCTTGTGGGAAAGGAAAAGCAGAAGATTTTCCATTTTATGTACAAGCTAAAAATCAGTATTGTCAAAAATTTTGTCCTGATAACTTCTCATTCAAATTCAATAATTATTGTTATGATAAATGTCCAAATCATTTAGTGCAAAATGAAGATAGAAAAACATGTGAATGTAAAAATCTATTTTATTTCAATGAAACATCTAAACAAAATGAATGTGCAGAAAGTAGACAAATTTGTATTAATAATCAATATTTTTTATTAGATTCATCGACAAATGAATGTTTAAAAGGTTGTAAACCAGGAAAAGTTATTTTTGATAATTATTGTGTTAATGAATGTCCTGATAATGCATACATTTTAAAAAAAGATTCAATAGAATGTGAATGTATTGATGATTATGAATTAGATTATAGTGGGAAAAAATGTTTACCAATGGTAGATAAATATGATAAGAATAACAAAATTTTAGATTTAATTGATTTAAATATTTTAAGAATTTATGATAAAAAGGAAATTATAACAATGAATAATATCGATATCGAAGTTTCTGATATTTCAAATCAAATAGATTTACAAAAGAATTATGATAAATCATTAACTCAAATAGATTTTACAGAATGTGAAAAAAAGCTTCGAAGTGTATATGATATTCCAGAAGAAGAAAATTTAATTTTAGCAAAATTAGATATAAATCCAATAAATCAAAACTCAATAACAAGTGCAGTAGAATATAGAATTTATAGAAATGATTCATCAAGATTAAATTTATCAGTTTGTGGAAATATTGTACAAGAAATAAAATTTCCAATAATAAATGAAAGTTTAGCAAACATAGAAGCAGCTAGACAATTAGCAGAACAAAATGTAAATATGTTTGATCCTCAATCTTCTTTTTATTTTGACTATTGTTCTTATTATTCAATTAATGGAACTGATATTCCAGTTAAACAAAGAAGAGATAAAATTTTTGTAAACATTAATGCATGTGAAAAAGGATGTAAACAATCTTCCATCGATATTTATAATAATTTAATTATTTGTCAGTGTAATTTTAAAACAACAACAACTATTGATAATTCAGTTGAATATTTTGAAAAACCTAATACTCATTTTATAACTACTTTTGATAAATTTGTTAATTATAGAATAATTAAATGTTATAAATTACTAAGTAAAATTAAAGAACAATTAAAATCAAATATAGGATTATATATTGGATTTTTTCTAATACTATTTAATTTAATTCTTGTGATTTTTTACTTTACTATAGATTTGGTGATTTTAAAATCTAAAATTTTTAAAGTTTTTGCTGGAAATCCTCCTCCAATAGTAGGACAAAAAAATAATAAAGATGAAATTTTAAGTAGTGATAGAGAAATTTTTAATATTAATAATTCAAAAAAAAAAAATAATGATGTTGTAGTTATTTATCAGAAAAAACCTGGTAAAATTCCAAATTATGGAGATAGTGATAGAATATCAATTGATAAAAAAATATTAAAAAAAAATAATGAAATAAACAATAATAAATTTGAATTTGAATCTAATGAAGATATTAGAAGATTTCATAATATAACTTTTGAACAAAATGAAGAATTATTAAATTTAGATAAATATAAAGGATTAACATTTGAAGAAGCTTTAGAAAAAGACCATAAATTTTTCTTATTATCAGTATTATCAATTTTTATATCAAAAATGGATATAATAATGATCTTTTACTTTAGAGAAAAATTTCAATTAGTAACATTATTATTATCATTATTTTTCTTTGGATTAATTTTAGATTTCACAATAAATGCTTTTATGTATACTGATGATGTAGCAAGTGAAAGTTTTAATAATGGAGGTGGACTTGATATGCAAACTTCTTTAGCCTTATCTCTTTTATCTAATTTTATTTGCTATATTATTCTACGAATAATTAGTCATTTAATTGAATTTTCTAGACCACTTGAAATTTTGCATAAAGAAGTCAAAAAAGAAGAAAAATATAATAAATATGCTAGATTAATGTTCTGTATTATTAATCAAAGAGTTATTTTTTATTTTATCATTCAATTTATTATTATGTTTGCTTGCTTTTATTATTTGTTTATTTTTTGTTGTATATATAAAAATAATCAAATTAATTTAATAAAAAATTATTTTCTTGGAGTTGCTGAAAATATTATTATACCATTATTTTTGTCTATAATTATTGCCACGTTAAGATATTTTTCTTTTAAATACCGCTGGAAGTCTTTTTATTATTCTGCAAACTTTATTGATAGTTTTTAAGGGAATGATGAAAAAATTATTGGTGTGTGTTTTTAAAATATATTATTTATTCATATAGTTTTAAATAGTTTTAAATGTTAGATTAAATAGATATCACAAAAAAATTGAATTATATTTTTTTTGTTATTTTAAATTATTAATAAATAAAAATTATATAGAAAAATTAATAAATGTTAACAATATATTTTTATATTCTACTTCAAATTCTTATCAAAAAAATAAAACCTTCATTTGAAATTACAAAATATTCTAACGAAGGAAATTTTTATTTACGTTCTCTTCCAAATAACCAATTTTTATTTGGATTAACGAATAAAACATACTGTTATATTATATATGATATAAATGAAAATCAAAATACTGTTCAATATTCCAATAATTCAAATTGTGACATTATTGATCTTAGATCAGTAACAAATCCTATTGTAGATTATATTAATGATAATATTATATTTCTTTATTCTACAAAAAATTCTACAAATATATTAAGAATAAGAAAAATAAATGATACAACTTATAATTTGGACAGAGATGATATTTTCTCAAAAGTTGTTTCTTTAATTTCTTTTTCAAATTATACTGTTTTAGCGATCTCAAAAGATAATGATGGTAAAATGCAATTTACTTTTTTTGATTTTCATGATATCAATAATCCAATTCTTAATAGAAAAACTTTTGCTTCTGCATTTGGAGTTTCTGGTAATATAACAGCAGCTTTAAAATTAAAAAATAATCAAATATTTATTTCTGAATATACAATGTCAGGTAGTCATCAAGTTTCTTTTTCATTTTTAACTGTTTTTAATAATGAATATAATGATATTGATTATTCTGGTCAAACAAGTAGTATAACAATCAAAGAAAGAATTTATTTAGAAAATGAATTAATATCTTTTGAATTAGATGATCCTGAAACAAATTTACCGTATATTATACAATGTTATAGAATTTCAAGTAAAAATAATTTAACATGTTATTCAGGTTATTATCAAAATTCAAAATTTTATTATACTATACAATTAAAAGAAATTCATAATTCTTGTAGTACTGGAAATTATGCTTTTGGACATAAAATTTCTTCAACAGTTGCTTTTGTAGGATGTAGAACCTCAGTAGGATTTAAAATATCAAGAATTGGAGCAAGACTTAATATTCAAGGAAAACCTTTTCAAACATTAGATTTTAATTATTATCCTTTTGCATATATTCCTTTTTCAGATTATAAAATTCTTTATGTTTATACTTCTGATAGTAAATATCTTTTTAACATTAAAACTTTCCCTTGTTGTCCAGATAAAACAAATGTTGCAGTAAAAAAAAATCAAATATTGCAATTTTCAGATTTAATCACAGATTTCACTCAAATTAAAATAGTAACATTACCAGAAAAAGGAAGTATATGTAATTTAACATCTCTACCAGATATAACTACATGTAAACAAAATGAAATTAAACCTTCAGATTTATATAACAAATATGAAATATCAAATTTATTTTTTGGATATGATGGAAATTCTATTTCAGTCACTTTTACTTTTATGACATATGTTGATGAATTAGAATCTGAAATTTGTATTGGTCAAATTGATATTTGTTATGAAACTTGTGATACTTGTTCTTCTTTAGGAACAGAAAATAATAATTTATGTATTGAATGCTTAAATGATAATTATTATTGGCTTAATAGTGAAAATAGTGGTAATTGTGTTAATAAAAATAATCCAGGTTATTATATAATCTCTGATGAAAAAAAAATAGTAAATAAATGTTATGAAAGTTGTGCAGCTTGTGAAATTGGTGGTAATTCTGTTAAACATAATTGTGAAGAATGCATTGATAATTATTATAAATATATTAAAGGTGATAAATTGAATTGTTATCATAAAAATGATATTATTGATTATATTTATGCTGATAGTTCAAGTCAAAGTTTTTTAAATTGTATTAATGGATGTATCACTTGTTCTGAAAATTCTAATAGTGATTCTTTATATAAATGTAAAGTTTGTGATATTAAAAATGGATTTTATCCTCTTTATAAAAATGATTTATTGAATGAAGAAAAAATTTGTCTTTGTTTAACTTTAGAACAATTAAAAGAAGACCAATATAAACAATATTATTTTGATGAAGAAAATAAAGAAATTAAAAGATGCTATGAAACTTGTGATTCTTGTTCAAAAGGAGGAAATGAACAGATTAATAATTGTATTTCTTGTAAAGAACAATTTTTACTTATTAACTCAAATTGTATATGTCAAAACCAAGATTATTATTATATAAATGATAATAACGAATTTATATGTGCACCAATTTGTCCTAATGATAAATTATATATTAAAAGAGATATTTTATATTTTGGAAAATGTGTTAATGAATGTTTGAATGAACCAATATACAATAATATTTGTGAAATAAAATGTCCTAATGGAACAATAACAGATAATAATAAATGTTTTGATTTAGATATTTGTGCTAAAAATGAATATATTTCAAGAATAAAATATGAATTTTTAAATAAAGATATTTTAATTTCAATGGCCAGAAATTATTTAGAAGAATTTCGAACAACAGAAAAAAATATTAAAATTATAAGAAATATAGATAATGAATATGATCTAATATTATTTAAAAATACTGAATGTTTATTATCTTCAATGTATAATGATTTAATAAAAGTAGATTTAGAATCATGTATAGAAAGAATAAAAGAAATAAATTTTTTAACAAAAGATTATCCTTTAGTAATAATTTTATTAAATATCTATCGAGGAAAAAATTATAATCCTCAATCAGAATATGCATTTTATAATGAAGAATTAAATACTTTTTATTCATTAGATTCATGTTTAACAATGAAATCAACAATAATAGTTCCATTAAAAAATTTTGATTTAATTAATAAAGAGGTAGCAAATGATTTTTTTAAAAAGGGAATAAATATATATGATAAAAATGATAAATTTTTTACATCATTATGTTTTCAATATACAGATGATAATGGAAATGATGTAACTTTAACAGATAGATTTAATGAATATTATCAAAATGTTAATTATTGTGATGATGATTGTGAAGTAAGTGGATATAATTTAAATTTTTCTGAAGTAAATTGTAGTTGTAATATAAAAGAAACTTTAAATTTTAATATCATATATAATAAAGAAAAAATTAAAGAAAGAAAAACTGAAGGCTTAACAATATTTGATATTAGTAAATGTTATAAGGAAACAATGAAAAATTTAAAAAATAATCCTGGCTCTTATATTATAATAACTGTTACTATTATCCAAATCATATTTACTTTTTTATATTTTAAAGATGGATTAAATGGAATGAAATCTTTTCTTTTATTGTTTATGGCTAATCCACCAAAAATATTTGGTACTACTTCTTTTAATAGAAATAATATGAATCAAGTGACTAATCCATCATTAAAAAATGATTTTCAAAATTTTAAAGAAGAAATTAATAAGAAGAAAAAAGATATTAAATATGATATAAATTTAGAAGGAAAATTTAAGAATATAAATTCTTCCTTTGAAAATAATCAATTATATTATCATAATTATTTGAAATATTATATAGATGATTTAGAAGATAAACATAATTATAATAACGAATATAATTACAATATAAAAAAGAATAAAAATAAACAAAAAGAAATTAATATAAATAATTTACAAAAAGGTAAAAAATTAGATAATGATTATAAATATAATAATGATTTAAATAATAATGATATTAATCAAAATACTCCTTATGAAAATATAATTAATAATGATAACAATGTCAATATTTTAGATAATGATAATAATTCTAATTTAAAAAAGAGTGATATTGAAGATGATAACGCTAATTTAAATAATAAAATAGCTACATTTAAGTCAAGAAATAAAAAACAAAAAAAAAAAACTAATAAAACTCAAAATCATAATAATGATTTAATAGAAATAAAGAATGAAAATGATAATAATAATAATGATTTAATAGAAATAAAGAATGAAAATGATAATAATAAAACTGAAATAATTTCTAAAGATTTACCTAATACTGATTATTTTGAGAATAGAATCATACAAAATAATTTAAATTTTAAATTCACATCTAATAAAAAGTCTTTTAACTCAAATGAATTAATAGTTCAAAATATATCAGCAGGACAAAATGATAATAATATTTACAATGATCAAAATGATATTAATAGAGAAAAAATATTTAAATATAAAATAGGTTATTATGGAAATAATATGAGTTCAGATAGAAATAGTTTTAGTATATTAAGAGTAAATAAGAATAAAAATTGGAAAAAATATAAAACCTATATAATAGAAGATAAAGAAGCAATAAATTTAGATGGAATAAAATTAAATGAAGATATAAATAAATTATTTATAAGAAATACAATAAAAGATGAAGATACATATTTAAATGAATTAGACTATTTTCAAGCAAAAAAGTATGATAAAAGAACTTTTTGTCAATTTTATAAACAACAAATAATTCATAGACAAGGAATATTATATTTATTTCTTAAATATAGTCCAATTGAACCAATATCAATTAAAATAATAATATTTTTATTTCAATTAACTTTATGTTTAATAACAAATTGTATGTTTTATTCAAAAAGATATCTTTCTAAAAAACATTATAAAGGAGAAAAAAATGATATTTCCTATATTTTAAAAAATGGTTGGATAAGAATTTTTTTATCAACTTTATTAACTTTATTTATAATTTTTGTTATGGGATTTTTATATATTCCTCAAAAAAATATTGTTAAAATAATAAGAAAAGAAAAAGATAAAAATATTAAACAATTAGAATGTGCAGAAACATTTCAAAAAATGAAATTAATTAATTTAATATTTTTAATAGTTAATTTTGTTTTAATGATATTTTTTTGGATATTTTTGAGTTTATTTTGTTATGTTTATATAAATACTATTATTGATTGGATTTTTGGAAGTTTTATTACTTGGATTTTAATTCAAATTTTCCCCTTTTTTGGTGTTTTAATAGTAACTTGTTTAAGATTTATTGGTTTAAAATTTGGAAGTGAATGTTCCTTTAAAATTAGTATCTGCTTTACAATATGATTAATATATTTATTTTTTTTTATTCTAAAAATTTCAATTTTAATATTTCCTCAATAAAATCCTTAATTAATTATTTTTATTATTGTTGTCTTATATTATACTTGTGTAAATAAAAGAAATTCTAATTTTTGGATTTCCCATTTTTTTTCTTCTTTTTGTTTTTTTTCTCATTATTTTAACTTTAACTTTCAAAATAAATAAATATAATTTACATAAAAAATAGAATTTATATAATTGGAAAAAAACAATTTTTATTTTTAAATAGTTCTAAATATAGTATATGAACTTATTATTACTTCAAGTCATTCAATGTTGTAATATTAAAAATTAACATATATAATAATTCAATAAATATATAAAAGTCTTTTTTAATTTCAAATAACACCATAAATTAATTCCAAAAAAAATAAAATTATTTTAAATAAATCAAATTAACTTCAAAAAGCCCAATTCAAATTTATAAAATTAATATAAATTTTATTTTTATTTCCTTTTATCTTAAAAAAACCCAAAAATTCCAAATAAAATATTTTTAAAAATGACTTCTGATAAAACAAGAGAAAACCACAATGATATTTTTCAAAATGAAGAATCTCCCTTTGACGAAATAAACAATTTAAAAACAGGAAAAGCGGGAGGAAAAATAACGAAAGTAAAAATTATAATATCAGATGAAACTGAAAATTCAAAATTTCAAAAATTAAAAATTTTCATATCAAATTTTTACAATTCAAAATTGGAAAAATTTTGTTTGTTTATAAATATATTATCATTTCTGTTATATGGAATAAGTTTACAAAGTGGAGGAGAAGATGCAACTGAAGTTACTTTATTAAAAGGAATGCAATTTTATGTTATGATTGCAGTTTTTGATATTTTTGCTTCTTTTTTTTTAAGTTTATATTTTTCTATTATTATTTTCACTATGGATCATTATTTTCATCTTATTTATGTTTTACCTATTTATTGTATTTACTTCTTAATTTTCACTGGTACTAATGTAGACAATCATGGTTTTTATAATATGATAGGTTTTATATGTTTTTTAATTATTTTTATTCCTTTTCTTCTCATTTTATTTTTTTTATATTATTTTCTCAAAAATAAAAAATATAAAAATTTCCTTATTACTGTTCTATTAATAATCCTCTCTTTAATAATAATTGAAGAAGCAAAACCAAAATATAGTTGTAAAGATTGGGATTTAGGATTAAATAATACAATAATAGATAATAATCAATTAATATATCCTTGCGTAATTCAACATCCTAGAGAAGGAAAATGTTTATTAAATGGGTTAAGTGGAGTATTTGATTTATCTAAAAAATATAGACCTTCCTGTGAAGCATATAAAGTAAGAAAAGATGAATATAAAACATTTATTAAAAATATAGGAAAACATTATAAATATAAAAGTAGTTTTAATTATTTTGGATATCCTATAACAACACAAGAAAAGTATGATATGAAATATGCAACAAGTCTCGAAAAATACATGAAAAAAATAAATAATGACACAATTAGAATGGATTTATTTAATGAAGATTATTATGCAAATGAATTAGAGCCTGAAGTAACATTAAAATTTGATGAAGACAACATGGGTAAAATATCAATAAATTTAAAGCCAAATAAAACATTATCAAAAATAAGAGCTGAAATATCAAAAGAAAAGAAAAGTTTATACAATAACATATTAATAATATATATAGATGCAGTATCTCGAAATCACTTTAAAAGAAAATTAACAAAGTTGACAAAAATAATAGAGCCATACATGAAATACAATCGTAATGAAAAAGAGAAGAAATATACATCATTTCAATTTTTAAAATATCACACATTACAAGCATTAACATATCCAAATATAAAAGCAATGTTTTATGGAATTCCAGTGTCAGAAAATAAAGGAATAAACTTAGTAAAATATTTTAAAGAACAAGGATACGTAACAGGACATACAGGAACAACATGTGGAAGAGAAATTTTTTCAGTGAATCGTCTTTCAGGTCAAAATTTAGATTTTAATTCCTGGGATCATGAAAATATTGCAATGTTTTGTGATCCTAATTTCTTTAGTGCTGGTTATCCTTTAAGTAAAGGAGTAGCTTCCCTTTTAAAAAGATGTTTATATGGAAATTATGCTTTTGATTATATGATTGAATATACTAAACAATTTTGGGAAAGTTATCCTAATAATAAAAAATTATTCAGAATTCATTTTAATGAAGGTCATGAAGGTACTATGGAATTAATTAAATATTTAGAAAATCCTTTATATGATTTTGTTAAATATTTCTTTGATAAAAATTTATTAAATGATACTGTTATTTTCTTTGTTAGTGATCATGGAAATCATATGCTTGGTCCTTGGAAAATTATTAATCCTGATGATTTTAGAATTGAAAGTACTTTAGGTACTTTATATATTATAGTTCCTAACAATGGTTTTTTATATAATACTACTTTATATGATAACTTATTCAATAATCAACAAACTTTTGTTACTCCTTATGATGTTCATGATACTTTAATTCATATTGCTTTTGGTAATTTTTTCCAATTTGAAAATTATTTTAGTGATTATGAAAAAAAAAAATTGGGATTTTCTATGAAAGGAGATTCTCTCTTTCAAAAATTAAATGTTAAAGATAGATTTTGTGAAAGTTTAAAATTTAATTATACTATTGCTAGAAGTGATTGCAAATGTGATTTGTTAAGTTGAATATTAAAATTCATTATGTTTGTCTTTTAAATTAATTATATTATATTTAGAAATTTAAAAATTAATTAATGTATAGTTTTAAATATAAATATATTTTTAACCCTTAATTAACTTTATATCATAAAATAATTATGAACAATATAATATAACAATTTCAAAACTTGAATTATAATATAAATCACTAATAAAAAAAATTATGTTAATATTAGTAAATGTTATAGTAGAAATGTTTTCCTAAGTTTATTTTCAAAATTTCAATTTAAATAATAAAAAATAATAATATTAATAAAAAAATTTGGAAAGTTATTTAAAATAAATTTTTATAATTTTACAAATAAAGATAAATTTTTTTAAAATTTTTTATAAAATTTAAAAAAAGTAAATATATTAAAATTAAATAAACAATTAATTTATATATAAAATTTCTTTTCTATTTTATATTAAATCAAATCCTTTAGAATCTTTAGTGAATCCAATAATAATAAAGAAAAAATCAATAAACCAAAAAAATAATAAGAAAAAAATTGGAATTAAAAAAAATATATCATTAGGTTTGTTTAATGGTTTATCTGAATTTTTATAAATATAAAATAATAAAGAAAGAAATAGAAAAACTGGGAAAAAACATTTTAAAAAACCTCTTATATTTTTACCTAGATAATATTGATCTACTCCTGTATATCCAAAAAATAAACTTAATATAATAGCAATTATTTTTCTTTTTTTTTCATAATTACAATATTTTCCATTTATCGATTCATATGATTTTAAACAATAACACTCACTTTTTTCATAAATTCCTTTTTTATTACAAAATAATGAATCATAATCTTCTTCTTCTTTTGTTTCTTTTATTAAAAACAATAGTATCATCAAAAAAATAAATTTTTTTTTCATAGAATTTTTTTTATTTAAAAATAAATAATTAAATTATTTATAAATCACTTTTTTATTCTAATTTTGCACAATTTATTATAAATTTAACAAAATTCACTTTTTGGTGAATTTTTGTTATTATAATTTATTTTATTAACTAAAGATTGATAATTTCTTAAATTTTTTTCAAATGAATTTTGAGAATCTGAATAATTATTTTCAAATTCTTTTTTTCTATATTTAAATTTAGAATAAGTATTTAATAAATTAAATTTGTTATCATTTCTATTCCTATTTAACGAACATTTAACACAAAAATTTAAAATATCTTTATAAATATTATTTAATATATCAATATTATATTTGTAATTAATAATATTATCTAAAAAGTTTTTATAATTTGTATTAATATTATTATTATTTTCTCCAATATATTTATCACAAAACATTTTTTTATGTTTACTTGTTAATTCAATTAATTTAAGTATATCATTTGTTCTTTTCATTATTTCTAATTCTTTCTTTTTTTCTTTTGAAATTATATTATTATTAATAGTTAAATTTCTTTGATTATTATTTTTTTTTGAAGAAAGTAATATTCTTAAAGAAGTATTTGGAGTAAGACTTTTAAATGGATTTAAATTTATTAAATTTCTTGTTCTTTGTTTTGAAAATTTTATTTGTTCTCTTATTGGTTTTTTTAAAATATTTGTTCTTATATTTATTCTTTCATTATAATGATTCTTATATTTTTGATATTCTAAATTTAATTTATTCATCTTCATTTTATTATAATCATTATTATTTAAGATTGAATATTCATAATCATTAAAAGAAGAATTTATGGAATTTAAATCTTTAAAATTTTTTTCATTTTCAGAAATTAAATTTTTGATTGCTTGAATTGCTTGTAAAATAATATTATTATAATTATTAAGAATTCCAATAATATCATCAGTAAAGTTATAATCACAATTATTTTTCATATAATCAATTATAGAAATTTTTTTATTTTCAGGTAAATAATCTTGTTCAAGTTTTTCAATTAATTTCTTATATTTTAACATTTTATTAAAAGTAATTAGAATATTAATTTATTATAGTGAAAAAATATTTTTAATTTATTTTCTATTTATAGCATAGTTTTATTTAATAATTTATATTTTTTTATGATCTAAACAAAAAATGTTTTAAATTAATAAAATATAACAGAAAAAAAAATGGTATAAATTATATTTTATAATTTAAAAAGGAAAATAATGAACAAGAAAAAGTGATTCAAGAAAAAGAAAAAAATGAAAATGAAGAAGAAGAAAATAAGAATAATGAAGAAGAAGAAAATAATAATAAAGAAGAAGAAGAAAATAAGAATAATGAAGAAGAAGAAAATAAGAATAATAAAAAAGAAGAAAATAAGAATAATGAAAAAGAAGAAAATAATAAAAAAAAAGAAAAA
>JAEEGL015421628.1_pt1 | contig 17020 bp, 19 predicted proteins | sample 9134231 | NCBI WGS metagenome assembly JAEEGL01 (sample SAMN16246548, study PRJNA631951) | gut metagenome | biome: gut microbiome; feature: rumen; material: fiber-attached | host: Bos | place: Iran: Karaj | collected 2018-10
TGTAACAAGTATTTCTTCAATTTCAAAATCTTTTTTATCTGTTTCTGAATCTATATATTCTTTTAAAATAACATATGATGCAGAATCAGTAGGATCATTTCTATAACCCATACCAGCAGCACGTAATGTATGATAATTAGTAGAATTATTTAAATCTTCTAGTTTAAAATGAACATGTCCTTGAAATACATCATCAAATACTTCCAATTTTTTGCCTACACCTGGAATACTAGTTGGAAACATAGGATCGTTATAAGCAGACATATACCCTTTAAAATATGGATTTAAAGTATTATCCATACTACCATATTTTTTTATTTCTTCTATTTGCTCTTTACTTGATGTATATTCAAATTGTTTTGAAATATTTTTATCAAAACGTTCTCCAGTACCTAAAAAATCAAACCCCATTTGATAAGACCATGTACTTCTTCTTTCAAAATCTATTCTTACATCATTACCAAAATGACATAACCCTATTTTTTTACCTCCTAGTTCAAATTCATATGTATGAGAATACCCATTAATAATTCGTATACCTTCTTCACCTAATTGTTGTTTAACACTATTTATTTCTTTTTCTCTATTACTATTCATATAAGAACAAAATGGTTCTATTCCAATTCTAATATATTCTTCAGTATTTCCTGCAATACACTTTACACCATTCAATTCTAATAATTTAACAACGTTAAATGAATCAGGCCCATCAATTATATTATCACCTAAAGAATATACAATATTTATACCCCTTCTTTTTATATCATCTAAAATAGCTTCAATTGGTTCTAATAAACCATGAATATCAGTAAATAAAGCAACTTGTCTACCTGTATATATTTTATTCACTAAAATCCCCCCATTTGTTGATTTATTATAACATTTATAAAAATAAAAAGATATACTTAGTATATCTTAGGTAAATAATAAATTTTAGTATTATTTAATAATTTATTATTATTTTTTAAAAATAATTTAAAAAATAACTTTTTAAAATTAAAAATATAAGTATAAATATTTGACTTATTCATTAATTATCCTTTCTAATTAAAATATTATCCATTGTTTTATCCAACTCATAAAGCATATTAGAAGCATCTAATAATGTATTATTTATTGAACTACTAATATCAGTCTTTGACTTGTATTTTATTTTGTGCTCTAAACTAGCCCATAAATCCATAGCCATAGTTCTAATTTGTATCTCAGCTTTAACTGTTGTTTTCTCATTTATAAGTTCAACTGGTATTTCAACTATTAAATGATAACTTCTATATCCACTTTCTTTTGGATTAATAATATAATCTTTTTCACGAATTACTTTTATAATAGATGATTTTTTTATAATATTAACTAAATCATATACGTCATTCTCAAATGAACAAATAATTCTAGCTCCTACTATATCAAAAATATACTTCTCTACATTCTCAATACTAAATTCGTATTTTTTTCTTTCTAATTTATCTATAATACTATCTGCACTTTTAATTCTAGTTTTTATATGTTCTATTGGATTATACTCTTTAATATATTTAAAATCATCACTCAATATATCAAGTTGTGTCTCTAGTACTTTAAGTGCAGAAATATATTTAATCATTATTATATTTAATTTTTCTAACTCTTCTATATTTTATCACCTCAAATTGATTATACAATTTAATTGTTAAGATTATGTGAAAAAATCATCAAATTTTATTATTTGATGATTTTTTTATTAATCAATAACAGTAATCTTTTTAATTTTTGGTTGATTATCTTTTGCTACAGTTCCATTTTCATCTTCTACTTTGACTTTCTTACAAATCTCATCAACTACTTCCATACCCTTAGTAACATGTCCAAAAGCAGCATAATCACCATCTAAAAACTCTGAATCTTTATGTACTATAAAGAACTGACTACTAGCACTATCCATTGAATAAGAAGCTCTAGCCATAGAAATAACTCCTCTTTTATGAGATATATTATTTTCTACACCATTTGATTTAAATTCACCCTTAATTTTATTATCAGAACCACCTGTTCCATTTCCTTTAGGATCACCACCCTGAATCATAAATCCAGAAATAATTCTATGGAAAGTTAAACCATCATAGAATTTATCATTAATTAAATTAATGAAATTTGTAACTGTTATAGGTGCTGTATCAGCATCTAATTCAAGTTCTATATCTCCATATTCTTCAATTTCTATTTTCACATTATGTTTTCCAGCCATATATTTTTCCTCCTTCTTTTCGACTTTTTTAATTTCATTTGTATCTTCAGTTTTACTACAGCCAATTAAACAAAACCCTATAACAAAACATCCTAATATAATACCTATCTTTTTCACAATATCACCTTTTTAATTATATCAAAAAAAATAAAGGTAAACAACCTTTACTTTTCAATCATATTTAGTAAGTTAATTTTAAACATATCTTTTTCAGCATGTTGCTTAGATACCATTACACCTTTATAAGTAACAAGTTCACTTGCATGACCTTCACTTAAAATTTCTTTTGGTTCAAATTTATCTAACATAACAAGTTTTTCATTTTCGTATACTAAATAATATAATTTAATATCACCATGTACTTTAGAAAATAAAGCATCTGTAGGTAATTTTAATTCATAGGTTTTAGTATTATTTTCTTTGTTTGTAGAAACTAATTTTCCTAAGAAATTACCTTCTTTTAGAGCGGGATAATAATCAAAATATAATTTCTTATAGGCAAGCATGTTATATTTTTTTATAGAACGTTCTAACTTTTTAAATTCATTTTCATTTACATAATCAAATAAATATGTTGATTTCATGTCGAGCCCCTTCCTATTATAATATTATATTATCTTACTATAATCTTATGATAACATATTAATATTAGGTTGTCAAACAAAAAGAAGCGAAATGATGCCTCTTTACTGTTTGACATTTACACTATGCACTCTTCTTGTTGCCAGTCAAAGTAAATCCGTCCTTAATTAAATTTTCATCAACAGGATCACATGTACTCCATTTTGTTTCCCTATTGCCATTTATATATTCTCTTTGCCTATATCTGTAATATGTAACCTCGCCATAAATTGATACCTTAACATTTTCATATACTGTAACTTCTCTTGTTCCGTATACTTCTACTTTCTTAGTAGAATATATAGGTGTTTTCTTAACACTATATACTTCAACCTTTTTAACACCATATACTGGTACTTTCTTTACTTCATATACTGGAGTTTTAACTGTTTCATAAATTGGTACTTTTTTCTCTGTAATATTATCACTTGTCTTTGTTCCATATATTGGTACATTAACAGTAGTATAAACATCAACTTTTCTAGAACCATATACCGGTACTTCTTTTACTTCATATTTATCTACAGTCTTATATACTGGTACTGTTTCAGTTCTCTTTTCTGCTTTATATACTGTTACAATATTATATTCTCTCCATGTATATAATGTTTTTGTAACACATGCAGAACAACTTTGTTGCATTTTTGTACCTATTACTTCATATTTCTTTGTTGAAGTATTTGCAGGTACAGTAGTTCCTGAACCTGTTTTAACATATACTTTCTTAGTACCTGCTGGTACTTGAACAGTAGTTGTTTTAGTAGTTGTACCAACCTGTTTTTCTTCAGTTCCAACTTTAACTTTTTGTTTTACAGTCTCTTTTACATATTTTTCATATTTATAACCTGTTTTTTGTTTTTCTTGTTTATAACCTATAATAACTTTTTCATCACTATTAGAAGAAACTTTTTCCGTTTTATAACCAACTATTTTCTTTTCTTCTTTTGTTCCAGTTTGAACTTTTTGTTCAACATAATCTTTTATATATTTCTCATTCTTATAACCTGAAATATACTTTTCTGTTTTATAGCCAGTAATTACTTTTTGTTCTTCATATCCCTTAACATATGTTTCCTTTTTAGTACCTACTGCCTTTCTTTCTTCTTTATATCCTGTTACTTCTTTACGAACCTCAGTCTCAACTACTCTTTTATCAGTTTGTTCTACTTTTGTAGTAGACCATTCAGACCATTCACCATATGGCCCCCAAAATCCGCCAATATCTTTAACATATTCACATACTTCGTCTACCTTAGTATCATCATCAGTATTATTTATTTTTTCCCATTTAGCATATAGAATTGCAGTCTTAGTTACTTTTCTAATACAATTATCAGCGTCGATTACTACATTTGGTAATCTAACAAAAGCAATCTTTTTTAAATCATTAGATCTATTAGAATTAATCTCTATACGAGTTGTATAATCAACTCCTGTATACCATCCTAAAAATTTATATCCTTCCTTAACAGGAACTGGTAATGTAATAGTTTGTTCATCACAATCAATACAAAATTTAGTACTCTCAATACTATTTCCACCCATTGTATTGTAGCCAATTATTACACTCTCTTTTTCTTTATAATCACACTTATCATTATCTTTTGGTTCATCCTTAGGTTCATCTTTTGGTTCATCCTTAGGGTTTTCATTAGAATTACTATTACTCTTTGGAGTATCATCAGGTGTATTATCATTAGAATAATTATGATTACTATTAGATGTTGGTTTTACAGAAACTTTTTTCTCACATACACCACTAGCTTCACAATAATCATAGCATCCTAAATATACTATAATATAATCTTCTTCATCAGTACAACTTAAATTAACTTTCATCTGATACTCATTTTCATACTTAGTAATTGAAACATATGATTTATCAGGATCACAATAATTACCATTTTTATCAGTTAGTTTTAATACTAAATGTTTATTATACATCTCTTCCAAAGTTAATTTATCCATGTCACCAACAGTTTGTGGTAATCTCTCATCAGTATAATAACCTATAGCAGCCTCTTTCATAGCATATATGTTATTAGCAAATATTTGATTATAGATAACAGCTAATCTATCAATATCATCAGCACTAGCTTCTATCTTTTCTGTTTGACCTGTTTTTACATCACGATTAAATAACTTATTAATATAACCTTTAGATGGAAATAACCAAACTAAAAGTAATACAAATAAAATAATTAATATAATTTGTATTAACAAATCTTTTATTGAAACTTTATCTCTTCTCTCATCGTACATACAATATCCCCCCCGTATATATAAGATGGAATTTATAATATCATTTTTTATTTTATGTGTCAATAATTATTCTTTTATTTCTACAATTGTACATCCATTATTACCTATAAATATTTTATAATCCAAAACATATTTATTTTTCTTCAATGTATCTTGAGTAACTCTTCTAATAATTCCACTACCTATACCATGTACAATAACAACGTTATAATTTTTCATCTTATAATTATCATTTATAAATTCATTAATTTTAATTCTAGCATAATCTGCATCAAAACCATGTAAATCTAATGTAGGAAGTGAATCAATAAATATTATCTCATTTAACTTCATTATATATTCTCTCCACTTCACTTATATCAATAATAGAGTTTCTACCTCCATATTTTGTCGTAGAAAGCGCACCAGCTATATTTGAAAACTTTAATATTTTATTTATATCCCATTTATGTGCTAAACCATATACAAAAGACCCATGAAAAATATCTCCAGCACCTGTTGTATCTAATGGAATAACATCTATAGATGGTATAATCTCTATCTTACCATTTATATTTCTATATGCACTACCTTTTTCTTCTAAAGTAACTATAATATTAGAATTAAACATATCCTCTAATATATTAAAAGCTTTATCTAAATTATTTAGATCAGAAATATCTATATTAGAAACTTCAGACATAAAGTTTTTAGAACATACTACATAATTACATAATTTACATAATTCTTTAACTTGATCAGTATTATTACTAGCATCAATAACACTTATCATATTATCATATTTCTCAATATACTTTTTTGATAATTCATATTCTCTACCATCTATTAATAATATATCTGGTATAAAATCTATATTAATATCTTTATTTAACATATTACTTGTAGAATTAGTACTAATAATAGTTCTACTGCCATTTTCCTTATTTACAACAATATAACTAACATTAGTATCAAAATTATCTCTTAATTCAAAATAATCTGTATTAACACCTATACTTTTTAATTCATTAAAAACTAAATTACCATAATAATCATTTCCAACAACACTTAAAAAAGATATATCTAAACCCCACTTAGATAATAAGTAAGCAGAATTAGAACAAGTACCTCCTCCACACTTTATAATTTCATTTGTTTTATACTTATAATTTTCCTTAGGAAAATTAGGAAGAACAAAAGTAATATCATATGCAGAATTACCTATACATAAAATTTTCATATCATCACCAAGATAATTATAATAAAAAAAAGAATTAAAGTAAATAATATACATTAATTCTTATTTTTGTTTTTTATACAAAGTATCATTACCAAGTGAATCTTTAACATTTAAAGTATCGCCATCAATACTATATTCTGTTTCAAATGCAGCAGTATTACCTGTATAAGTTATTGCGATTTTATTTCCATCAGTTGTATAAGTAAATTCCATCATAGTACCAGCAGCATTATATGTTCCTGTACCATCATCTTTAAATGTATAAGTAAAATTTCCACCTTCATATTTCCAAGAACCAACTAATGGATTTTTTGATGAATTAGAAGCTGAATCCTTTTTATTACATGCTGATAAAGTAATAACACTTACACTTAATACTAAAGCAATAACAAAAAATTTAATTACTCTTTTCATTAAATCATTCTCCTCTCATAAATATATTATATAATATATTTAAAAATAATAACATGGTTATTAACTATTTTTTTTAGTTTTAATAACTATTAAAGGAACTAATATTTCATCTTCTGTATATCCTGCATGTTGAGATTTTAATGATTCATCACCTTTATATAATAAAGCCTTATCACCTTTAGCAATTGCTAAAAAATCACCTAATATATCTCTAAAAACTATATTTTCTTTACCATCACCAAATAGTTTAGAGTTTATAACATCTTTCATAGAATATAAATCAAAATCGTTAGAGAAATATTTATTAAATAATTTTTTAAATGAATCTTTTTTATCATCTTTAATAAAAAAATTAACTGCTCTAGGTTCTAATGAAGTATTTCTTAATAAACAATTCTCTATATCAGGATAATCATTAATATAAATATTTTTTATATTATGATGACCATGATCAGCTATTACAAAAATTATAGTATCAGTTAATTTTTTACTTAAAGATTCTATTCTATTATTTAAATCATTAATAATATCAAATACTTCTTTAGTATCACAACCAATTTCATGCATAGAATGATCAGGTTCTGTATCATATGCATATATATACTTCATTCCATCTTCATTACATTTTTCTTCTATAATACTAAACATATCTTTTAGATCACTATATGGATTTTCACCAAAAGGAAATAAAGTATATCCTTTATAAATACCCCTTTCATTTATTTCATCCATTATAGTTTTTCGTATCATATACTTAGAATTATACTTAATAGCACTATCTAATGGTATATGATTTTTATCTTCCTTATCAGAATTTAAAAAAGTAGTAATTGTTCTATCTAAATCTTTATAATACATATTCCAGCCTAACATAGCAGTTTCACAAGGATTTAATCCAGTTAGCATAGATGTAGTTGCTGCTACTGTAGTAGCAGGAAATACAGTAGTTATAAGTTTTAATCTATTTTTTATTAAAAAATCTTCTTTATCGAGTACTCTATCTATAATATTAGAACCCATACCATCACATAAAATAGTTACTACATTCTTAGGTTTATATTCATCTAATATTTTATCAATATAATCTAATGTATTATGTTTATAATCCAATTTAAAATACTTTCTAATTGAACAAGCTAAATTAGTTAAACACTCATTATAATTGTTTTTTACTATCATAACTAATTCCCTTTCTTATATTTTTTTATACTATCAGACTCATACATTATAATATCATCATTATCATAATACTCAATAATAGCAGCAATTTTATTATTATCAATATATTTAATAGCAGCTTCAATATCCATTAAATAAATCATAGTACTTATAGAATCACAATTAACATCTACATTACATATAGTTGTAACACTTCTTTTATCATCTATTTTTTTAATAGTAATTGGATTAATCATATTATCTTTAGAATCTATTATGGATATATTTTTATTAGTTAATTCATATTTATCATTAACTATATAATTACCTTTATCTTTATAATAATTACCAACTGCTATATAATCTCCTAAATCTATATAATAAGAATCAATACTCATTATATCTAGTAATTTTACAACTTTCCGAGTTATATATCCTTTTTTTATATAATCTAAATTTAAGTTAACATGATTTGTTACTTGATTATCATCTTCTAACTCTATATTATTTATATCAATATCTTCTTTACCTATTTTATCTAATTTATTATCTAATAAAATACCTGTATTTATATTTATTAATCCATTTGAATCTTTATATAAACCTTTACCATAATCTATAACACTATATAATTCACTAGATATAGGCATATATTTATCTTTTTCTTTGTTATTTTTTAAATACATTAATTCACTATCATTATTTCTACTAGTATACTTATCATAATTAGTATATAACTTTTCAATTTCGTCTAAAGTCTTTGATACACTACTATCTGACATAGCATATAATTTTATTGTTATTTTATCTCCAAAAGCATCAAATGTTTTAATATATTCTCTTTTCTCTAATTTAGTAATATTAACATTTTTAAAATTATTAGTACCAATTAACATAGTTATAAAAAATAATATTAAAGAAAGAATAATAGATAAATTTCTAAAATATAAATAATTAGTCTTTTTTTCTTCTTCTACTCTATCTAGTTTAAGAGTTTCTTTATATGTCTTAATTAATTCTTTTCCAACTACTTTTACATCTTTTTTCTTAGCTAATTTATATCCTTCTTCAGTAATATTAGGTAATTTACCCTCAATAATTTGTTTTATTTTAATTTCAAAATCATCTACATCTTTTGCTTTATATACATGTTTTTTATCTATATATTCTTCAAATACAGGAATATCCCTAATTAATGTAGGTATCTTAGAAGTTAGTGCTTCAATAATAGGTATTCCCTCTGTTTCTTCTAAAGTAGGAAATAAATATAAATCAGCACCACTCAAAGCACTTCTTATCATATCTGATTCTACATAACCTGCAAAAGTTAAATTATCTAATTTAGTATTAACTGCCTTTTTAATTTTTCTAGGAGATGCCCATAATGGACTATATCCAAACCATATAAATTTATATTGTGGTAATCTTTTAGCAAGTTCTACAAAATCTATTATACCTTTTCTTTCTATATATAAGCCTATACCAACAATTACTTTATCACTTTTCTTATAACCATATTCTTTTCTAAACTTTTTACCATTTTCTTCATTACGTTCAAAAAAAATTGTATCTACACCATTACTAATTGCTTTAATAGGTCTATTTAAATTATAGTTTTCTAATAATCTTTTTGAATATTCTGTAGGAGTAATTATTTGATCACCTAATTTATAGCACTTACATAACCATTTTTTAAATAAAGGTGCTACTAAATTACTAAAATGAAATGAATTTCTAAAATCTTCTTCAGTAGAATGAGCATGATATACTATTTTTTTACCTTTCTTTCTCATTTTTTTAGCATATAAATATGACTTAGGACCATAAAAATTTATATGTAATATATCATAATCATCTTTCAAATTTGTAGTATATTCAATTTTATTATCTTCTAAAGCCTTCATTTGATGTTTAATAGCTTTTCCTAACCCAGATTTACTTATAGTTTTATATCCTTCTGTATAAAGTAAAACTTTCATAATATCACCAGTTAAATTATATCAAAAAAAAAGATATTTTGTAAAATATCTTCTATTTCTTATATAAATATATTTTTTGACTTAAATTATTAGTCTTAACTATTCCCATACTTGATTTTTCCAAACTACATTGTTCACTATACCTATGTGCTAAATAATATGCATAGTCAAACATATTATTAATAGTAATATATTCATATCCTTCTTCACTCTTAGGAATAAAGTGACAACTACAAGGAAGAATAAAAAATGATTTTTGTTGCATTATTGCAGCCTTAACAACTTCCTTAGTAGCATAGCATGGTAAAAAAGACGTAATCAAATCGTATTGACTAAGATCAAAATTATTATGAAAATACTCTTTTATAAAATTAACATTTGGATATAATGGTTCATTGCAAACTAATTTAGGTTCAATACATGTAATAGTTCCAGCACCTATTTCTTGTTGTCTTTTAGCTATTTCGTAAGCAAAAGCAGGATAACATCCTGATGCTATATCCAATATTCTACAACTTATATTAAATTGTGAATATAATTCATCTACAACTTCTTCGTATACATTAGGTTCTAAATCTCCTAATGCATATTTCATTTGTTGAATCTCAATATCACTTCTAAAAGACTCTCCCTTACAATAATCAACTAATATATCATGAATTCTAGGTTCATAATTATTACCATATTTTTTTATAAATCCTCTATAAGTTTTAACCTCTTTATTCATATTCTTCTTCCTCTCGGTAAGGAGATATATTAACACATTTAACTAAATATGTCAAAATACTATTTTATATCAACTAATATTACATCTTTACCTATTTTACTAATTTGATTCCATTTAATTTCTTTAACACTATCTTTAAAAAAAGATATAAAAAATTTATATTTTTCAACCAATAATACAATAGTCTTACCACTGTTATCAATACTTACATCAATAATATTTCCTATACACTTTCCATCATTAATATTAATTACATCTTTTGATTGTAAATCTGATAAATTCATAAACCACCTATTAAATTATATTTAATAAATTTAATATAAGAACTTAAATATATTATTTTCTATATATTATAGCACGATTTGAAGCATATGGATTTTTAAAAAATTTACAATTTATAAGCTTAGTTTCAATATTGTTTTCTCTTTCATATTCTCTACAATAACCATATAAATCAAGCCAAAATAAACCAGTTTGATTATAAGCAGATACAGGCATACAATTACAAGGATATACAAAGAAATCTTTATTAGAATTCATAAGTGCTGCAAACAATTCATATGATACTTCACATGGTAATGATGAAACAATTAAATCATAATTACTTAGATCATATTCTTTAGTAAAATTATCTCTAACTAATTTTACATTTTTATGATAAGGAGTACCACAAACTAATTTTGGATCAATACATGTTACTGTACCTTTATTTAATTGTAATTGTCTACCTGCTATTTCATATCCAAAAGCGGGATAATAACCAGACGCTACATCTAATATATTACATCTAATATCAAAACCTAGTTCTAATAGATTATCTACTAAACTTTCATAAATATCATAATCTTCTAGTTTATTTGTAGCATAAAACATCTGTTGTATTTCTGCTTTTTGTTTACAATGATAAAAAATGCTTAAAGCATTTTTTGGATATTTATAACCATACTTATCTATAAAATCAGACTCTTTATCAAATTCACGTTTAACTTTATCCATTATAATCCCCCACAAGCAATATTATAATACTATTTTAATAATTTATAAAATATATTAGGATATTCACTTTTAAATATCATTTTCTTTCTAGTAATAGGATTAATTAATTCTAATACATAAGAATGTAAACACATTCTATGAATAGGATCAACTTTACTACCATATTTTTTATCTCCTACTATAGGATATCCTAACTCACTCATATGTACTCTTATTTGATTTTTTCTACCTGTTTCAATATCTATATCAAGCAAAGTATACTTATTATTACTCTTTATTACATAATAATTAGTAATAGCCTTTTTACCTATTTTTGAACTATGTACAAAAGTATTATCTTCTTCATATAACAAATTTTCTATTCTTCCATCTTTATTAATTTTACCCTCTACTATAGCTATATAACCTCTTTTAATAACTAGATCATTCCAACTATTTTGATACATCATTTTTATTCTTTCACTTTTAGCAAACATAACTATACCAGAAGTCTCTTTATCAAGTCTATTAACAATAAATAATTGTTCTTTCTTTTTATTTAAATACTCTCTTACTTGTCTATACAAAGTATCCTTTTCACCACTCATACCACTTACAGTAAGTAGACCTGATCTTTTATTAACAACTATTATATCATTATCTTCATATATAATTATAAAAGGTAAATCTTGTTCCTTTTCTAGATTAATTTCAATAATATCGTTAATTTTAATAGAATATGGCAATTTACTAATTACCTTTTTATTAACAGATATTTTCTTATATTTAAATAAAGACTTTACTTTACTCTTAGAATAGTCTGTATTATTAACTATATAATTAATAATATCATCATTATTCTTTACTTCTAATCTAATACTTTTCATAAAATCAATCCCTCATATTAATTATATCATTTAATAGTAAAAAAAAGGAATAAAATATTAATACATTTTAATTCCTTAATTTATAATTTCTCATATGAATAAATTATTTATTTTTTATTAATGTATTTCCTAATTCTTTTGGATAAAACATTAAAGTCTTACCATTAGATTGTACTTTTAAATCTCTATATTCCATATAATTACCCCAAGGTAAGCAATTATTATATACTATTTTTTCTATTTGTCAAATTAAAAGAAGATATTAATCTTCCTTCAAAATATTATATAATTCATCTAATTTATCTTTATCCATTGGAGGAACACCCTCTAATGGATACTTAATACCTAATTTCTTATATTTATCTATAGCCATAGTATGATATGGTAATAGATCTATTCTTTCAATATTATTTATTTTTTTTAGATATTCTTTTAAAGAAAACATATATTCTTGACTATCAGTAATAGTTGGTACTACTACTTGTCTAATCCATACTTTTTTATTTAATTTATTTAATTTATCAATAAACTCTTCTTGATACTTTATATTACCACCAGTTAATTTATTATATTCATTACTATTAGTATGCTTAATATCAAGTAATACTAAATCTATATAAGATAATAATTCTTCATAATTACCATTACCTACTCCTGCTGTATCAAGTGCTGTATGAATATTATTTTCTTTTAATTTTTTACATAATTCTATAATAAATTCACTATGTAATAATGGTTCTCCCCCTGAAAAAGTAACACCACCATTATTCCTAAAATATGGTTCACATCTCATTATCTTATTATATACTTCATCAACTGTATAATTATCTTTACCTCTAACCCATGTCTCTGGATTATGACAATACTTACATCTTAACTTACAACCATTAAAGAAAACTACTACTCTAATACCAGGTCCATCTACAAGACCCATTGTTTCTATAGAATCTATACTAGCTTTCATTACATTGACTCATGGAAAGTTCTCGAAATAACTTCTTCTTGTTGTTTTCTAGTTAATCTATTAAAATGTACAGAATATCCAGATACACGAATAGTAAGTAATGGATATTTTTCAGGATTTTCCATAGCATCCATCAAAGTCTCTCTATTTAATACATTAACATTTAAATGATGTGCTCCTTGTCTAAAATATCCATCCATCATATTAACTAAATTAGTTTTTCTTTCTTCTAAATCTTTACCTAAAGCAGAAGGAATAATAGAGAATGTATTAGATATACCATCTTTGCAACAATCTTTATATGGTATTTTAGCTACTGAATTTAAAGACGCTATAGCACCACTAGAATCTCTTCCATGCATAGGATTAGCACCAGGCGCAAATGGTACACCTGCTTTTCTACCATCTGGAGTAGATCCAGTTTTAGAACCATATACTACATTAGAAGTAATAGTTAATACTGACATAGTAGGTTCTGCATCTCTATAAGTATGATGCTTTTTTAATTCTGAAGATATTTTATTTAATATTTCAACAGCTATACTATCCACTCTATCATCATCATTACCATATTTAGGATAATCACCCTCTATTTCAAAATCAACTGTAATACCATCTTCACCTCTAATAGGTTTTACTTTAGCATATTTTATAGCAGATAATGAATCTGCTGCTACTGATAATCCAGCAACACCATAAGCCATATAACGATGTATATCAGTATTTAAAAGAGCCATTTGTCCTGCTTCATATGCATACTTATCATGCATATAATGAATAATATTCATAGCATTACTATATATATCTGCTACTTTCTCCAATACTTTAAAATATGCCTTTTTTACTTTTTCATAATCAAGTACTTCATCATTCATTATTTCAAAACCATCTAGTACTTTATCTTTCTTTACTTCATCAATACCACCATTTATTGAATATAATAAAGACTTAGCTAAATTACAACGTGCACCAAAGAATTGCATATCTACACCAACTCTCATAGCAGATACACAACATGCTATTGCATAATCATTACTATTATATACAGGTCTCATTAAATCATCATTTTCATATTGTACTGCATCAGTTAAAATACTCATTTTAGCACAATACTTTTTAAAGTTAGTAGTTAAATTCTCACTCCACAAAACTGTCATATTAGGTTCTGGAGCAGAATCTAAATTAGTTAAAGTATGAAGAATACGGAATGAATTCTTAGTAACCATATGTCTACCATCTAATCCTACACCAGCTATACTACAAGTAACCCAAGTAGGATCTCCTGAGAATAATTCATCATATTCTGGTGTTCTTAAATGTCTAACAAGTCTTAACTTAATAATAAAATTATCTATTAATTCTTGTGCTTCTTTTTCAGTTAATTTACCATTATTTAAATCTCTATTAATATATATATCTAAAAATGCATCAACACGTCCAAGACTCATAGCAGCACCATTATTTTCTTTAACAGATGCTAAATAACCAAAATATGTCCATTGTATAGCCTCTTTAGCATTACTAGCAGGTTTAGATATATCAAATCCATAACTAAGTGCCATTTGTTTAATTTCTTCAAGTGCTCTATACTGCATTGATACTTCTTCCCTAAGTTGTATTAAATCATTAGTCATAGGACCAATAAGACTATCCCAATCTTTTTTCTTTTCTTCTTTTAATTTATCAATACCATAAAGTGCTATACGTCTATAATCACCTATAATTCTACCCCTACCATATGCATCAGGTAAACCAGTTAATAAACCTACATGACGAGCTTTTCTTATTTCATCAGTATAAGCATCAAATACACCTTGATTATGAGTCTTTCTATATTCATTAAAATACTTATCTACAGTTTCATCAAGTTTATATCCATATGCCTCTAACTCTTGGTATACCATACGAATACCACCATAGGGATTAACTATTCTTTTAAGAGGAGCATCAGTTTGTAAACCAACTATTACATCATCTTCTTTACATATATAACCAGGTTCAAATGCATTAATTCCTGACATATGTACTGTATCTATATCTAAAACATGTTTCTTTAATTCTTCTTTTAATAGATCTTTACATTTGCCCCATACTTTATCTGTTTTCTTTGTTGTAGACTCTAAAAAAGATTCATCGCCATCATACTGAGTATAATTTTTTTGTATAAAGTCATTAACATCAATACTATTTTGCCAATTACCTTCTTTAAATCCATCCCATTCCATCATACTATCACCTTCCTACTGTCGCAAAATAATTATAACACTTTGAATTACTAAATACAATACATGACTAATCAAAAAAATATTATTATATTATAATATTTTCTTTCTTTTTTATATCTTTTTTAGTCTTAATAATCAATATAATCGATATCACTGTTATAAAAAATCCAATACTCAAAGCAATAATTGAAATATACTAGATATAACAAAAAGACATCAGAAAGGATGTCTCAATTTATTTAAAGCTTCTTCACTATTATCATATAGTATTATATTAGGATTTCTTTCAATTATTGTATATATCAAATCATATTGAACTTCAAAAAAAGAAGATTTAGATAAACTTGAATATAAAAATACCTTTTTACTATTCGTTAGTATAAGCACAATATTATTTGAAATATGTTTATTAAAAGGAGTTCTTGTATAAACTACTTTAATAAATTTAATATCACTATATTTATAATAATTAATTTTAGAATTAAAAATAATTATATAGTTAGGTGTTAAAAATATTTTTGGCATTTCATAATATATCGAGCTTTCATCATTCAATTCTTTTTTTAAAATTGTAGAGTCAAAACTATTTATTTTATTTAATTTTGATGAAAAATCTATTGATAAATAAATTCCCCAAATAATACAAAATAACCCCAAAGGAAAACCAAATACTCCTATAATCATACATATATTTGACACAGCTGAATAACTAGTGGTACCACCAAAATAATAATATCCCAAAATATTATCAAAACTATCTTCAGTTAATGTTTGCCCATTAAATTTAATTGTATTATCATAATAAACTAGTATCGTATTTTTTTGTTTATCACTCAATTTTTTTGCAAATCCAGTAAGCTCAACTGGATTATTTTTTAAATCTTTACTTAATAACTTATTTCCATCTTCTAATTTCATATGTAATACATAATAACGCTGTCCATCTGAAGCAAAAAAATAATTATACTGAATATGTCTACTAGTAGTTATGGGATCAATTGGTCCAGATATCCAATTAATTGTTATTTTAGTTTTTAAACCATTGATATAATCGTATTCTTTATTATGTGCAATATCATTAAAATTAACGATATCCTTATCTTCTTTTTCAATTATACTTGTTGATATACCAAAAGATATAAACGAAATAATTACAAGTATAACACCAATTAATATTTTTTTCTATTTCTTTTTTTATATTAAGAATATTTTCATTAAATATATTTTCTAAATTCATATCATTACCTCTAGAAAAAGAATACCAAATAGCATTAAAAAAATCAATAATTATTATAAAATCATTCTTTTAATATTGTCTAATCCACTTTTCTCTAATCTAGATATTTGTGCTTGAGATATACCTAA
>JAEEGL016816266.1_pt1 | contig 17020 bp, 16 predicted proteins | sample 9134231 | NCBI WGS metagenome assembly JAEEGL01 (sample SAMN16246548, study PRJNA631951) | gut metagenome | biome: gut microbiome; feature: rumen; material: fiber-attached | host: Bos | place: Iran: Karaj | collected 2018-10
ATTATTCCTCCAGAAAAAATGTGTTGACAGCAATATTATATTACGCCTTTATCAAACCAAGTGTGGCACACAACCATATGCAAAATAAATGCCAGCATCAGTAAAATCAGCCGCTTAATTCAAATAAGGATTTTTAGACCTGGTATGAAAAACATGGAATATAAGAAATATATCGAGTATTCAGACATAGAACACTCTGAATACCCGCAGGACTGCCCGATTTCCGTGTTGAATGTATCTTTTCTGAATACACTGCCCAATGGAAGACATACCGTGAAGGTCAACTTTAGGGATGGCAGTGCCGAGACAGTACTGTCGATTAAGCCAAAACCGTCAGATAATACAGCGCCGGTCAAACCTGCAAATCCAGAACAACTTAAAGATAGATCTGTCTGAAAAGTAGTATCAAAACGGAATTACAAGGCATTCAGACATAGAAAAAACCGCATATATATGCGGTTTTCTTGACTGATGGTGCCGCTTGGCAGATGCCATGAAGAGATATACACATGTTCCTGACATACCGTTTTTCGGCATATTTATGAGCTTACTATCTTTTAGCATCCTGCATGATTTTGAAAAATGCTAACCTTTTGCTAACCCGATAATTCAGCGAAATAATGGTTTGAAAACCTTGTATTAGCAGTCCATACAGTTATTGTTTCAATAGAAGTCTGAGTGTCTGATTTCAGCCATTCTCTCCTAGGTTTTATGAGCCATGGAAAAAAGAAAACTTAATTCTTTTCCGCTTTCCGGCATGCCGCGTTTGATCCATTCAAGCAGCCATCCGTAAATACCATATGCCCAGAAAGATTTGATATATGCTTCAAGGTTTTTCATATCAGGCGTGATTTGTATTGTACCTACGATTGTTTCCATCATGATTGAAGACATTCCGGCGTTATACAGAGTAGTGTAAAACTCTCTGTGATCCCGATAGAAGTCGAACAATGATGGAAACAGAGTCTCTGGCGCCGATTCTGGGTTTGACTCGTAAAGTTTGCCCCATTCCTTGATGAGTCGATTTGACTCCTCTTTCAAAATATCTTCTTTGCTCTGGTAGTTACGATAGAAGGAAACACGACCAATACCGGCTTTATCTGTAAGTTCACTGATGGAAATTTCCGAGAGGGACTTATTTTTCAGAAGATCGATCAGTGTGGCAGTGATCTGTTTTTTTACGTAGGTGTTTTTCTGCTCGTTATTCATGTTCATTCGATGAAACAAACCTCCCTCCAATGTATCATTTCCGATGAAACACTTGTATCGGCGTTAAAACGATGATACATATGTTACATCGGATTGTCAAGGAGGCGATTATGAAGATCATTAGAGGAATTGGCTTAGGTATAGCAGCTGTCATAGTTGTTTTCGTAATAAAGGGGTTTATAGAGTCGAAGAAACCTTCCGTCAAGGACGATTATTTCAAGGATTTTTCGTCTTCTGCTCCTCTCGAATTGAAATATTCGCAGGCTGGTGAATATGAAGTGGTTTTCTGCGCAGATCCATCAGAGAATTCTGAAATCAAAAAAGTGCGATTCTGGTTTCCTGCAGAACTGGCAGACAATAATCGCAGGTATCCCGTAATTGTTGTCGTTAATGCAAGCGGAACGCCCGCATTCAAATATGAGCCATGGTTCAGGAGACTTGCATCATGGGGATTCATTGTGGTTGGCAATGAAGACCCTCAGGCAGGAACCGGGGAAACAACATCTGTTATGCTCGACTATCTTCTGAATCTTCCTCAGGATCATATGCTGAATGGCAGACTCGACACAGAAAACATTGGAATCATCGGATTCTCACAGGGAGGAGCCGGTGCTTTGGCCGCAGTGACAATGTATGATAACGGAAAATTGTATAAAACGATATTTACCGGAAGCGCAGCCTATCCGCTGCTTGCCTCAAATATGGGATGGAAATATGATGTTTCCAAAATCAGTATCCCTTACTTTATGACGGCAGGAACCGGAGAGACAGATGATAAGGGCGTGGCAGATATGACAAAGGAATATGCCGGAGTTGCCCCGCTTGCTTCTCTGATTGAAAACTATGATGTAATCAGTGACGATGTACTTAAGGTCCGTGCCAGAGCAAATGGTGCCGAGCATGAGGATATGCTCGTCCGTAGTGACGGATACATGACAGCCTGGATGCTGTGGCAGCTTTGCGATGATAAAGAGGCTTCTTCAGTCTTTATCGGCGAAGATGCTGAGATCCTCCATAACAGTAACTGGAAGGATGTGAAGATAAACAAATGAATGGAAAAAGAACGAAAAAGAAACACATTTTATTGATTATTCTAGCGATCTTACTGGCTGTTCCGGCGGCAGCTGCGTTGATTCTTATGACGCATACGCAAATCATTGTTGGCGCGATCCAGAAGATATCCGCCGGTACGGTTAACACCATCAATACCTATGAACCACTTGGCGAGCCAATGGAAGGTATAAAGGATAACGGCCAGTATATCATTACTGAAATCAGGTACTCTGAAAACTATCCAAACAGTTATCTTGATATTACTTATCCAAGTAAGAACAGAGATGAATCCTATCCGACATTTATCTATTTCCACGGAGGCGGATTTTTTGGTGGCAGTAAGAGTATAGGCGATCCCCTTGCCGGAAGCGATGCGACAGCGCTGTTGGATGATATCTGTGCCGAAGGGTTTAACCTTGTCAACATCGATTATGTCCTGGTTCCCGAATATCATTTCCCTGCACCTCTTGCGCAGGCAAACGAAGCATTTCAGTTTCTGATGGACCATGCGGAAGAGTATCACCTCGATATGAACAATGTTGTCATTATGGGCTCATCTGCAGGAGCGATTATGACAAGCCAACTTGGAAGTATAATTACCAATCAGGAATATGCGGAAGCCTTAGGTATTACCCCTGTGCTGAAGCCGGGTCAGATAAAAGCAGTGGTTCTGGATGATGCGCCGCTTGCATATGATAAATTCTCCTTAGGAACAAAAGTACTTGTCGGGAATTATGTAAAGGGATCGATCTTATTGAGCCGTGAAGAGGTAAAGAATTACAATAATATCCAGTGGGTCACTTCCGATTATCCTGCTGCAGTACTTCTTGGCAGCGAGTATTACGTGGATATGCGGGACATGGACGCGGCTTTGAATGAAAACGGAGTAACGCATATATTGATCGATCCATTAGCAGAACAGAATCTTCAGATGCCGCATTGTTTTGTTGCGTCTGAGCGAGCAGATGATGTGGCAAGAGATGCGTTTATAAGAATGACAAATTTCTTAAGAAGCCAACTTGATTTGTAAATTAATGCTATCACCGATTCTCTGAGCAATCTGCTGAATACTCAAGTCCGTATGATTGTATAGATGAGAAATTTGAACTGGAGGAACTGATCAATCAATTTGACCGGACCAGGTGACCTATATCATCATCCATTAGGGTTATAGTTAGAGTTAGAGATATGGTTATGGATAGGGTTACGGTTAGCAAATCTGCTGTATTTTTTGAAAAAATGACCCAACTGAATACATAGACATTGAAGAAACCGCATATTTATGCGGTTTCTTTGACTGATGGTGCCGCTTGGCAGAGCTTGAAAAGTATTATTTTCCTTGTGAATCTACAAACAGCGTTTGGTGAAGTGTTTGAAGAAAAACTTGGACAGAATCATCAGAAGTGTCTTGGTTATAAACCGCATATAACGGAAGCAGTATAGGTTCTTCGCTCAGTCTGCAGAAGATGAAGTTATCTTGCTGGATGAAATTCTGGTAAAAGAAGAGGTCTTGAGAGTTGGTCATCGGCATGGCAATCAAGGCAATTCCATATCCACGTGTGGATAATTCGAACGCCATAAGATGATTCTTGGTAAAAAAAGTATCTTCCATGGGTATAGATGAGGAACTGAAAAGATGGCTGATGGTTCGGTTGAATTCATGGTTTTCGATGGGCAGAATCAATGAATGTCCTTTTAAATCTTCAAGATTGAAGAAAGGGACGCCTTTACTTTCATGAGGTCTGATCATAAATGATTCCGGCATACAAACCATAATTATTTCGTTCATAACGAATTCTGTTTGATATGTTTTGGCATCGCTTTTACTGCCGACAAATGCCAGATCAAGTGTCTGGTTATGGATTGCTGAAGTAATATTAGGATACATATCTTCATACAGTTCAATCCGCATCTCCGGAAACATATTCTTGGATTTTACGATTGCATTCACCAAAATAGGGGACAAATTCTGCGGAATACCTATCTTCAAGGTCTTTTCGGACTTTGTGCTCAGGATTTCCTCATTCAAATGATTCCATCTTTTCAGTGTGTCCCGGGCAAAGCGAATATATAATTCGCCGGCCGCAGTTGGCACGATGTTTTTGGCGGCCTTTTTGAAAAGCTTTGTGCCGCACTCTTTTTCAAGGTTACTAAGAAACCGCGAAAGAGCAGGTTGTGTGACATAAATATTATCTGCAGCTTTTGAGAAGTTACGATATTCATCTAATGCAACAAGATACTCCATTTCTTTCAAATTCATAAATTATAAACTCCTAAGTTATACAAACTATTACTTTTCATTATAACTAAAACGCATAGCAATTTCTATAATGAAATCGGGAGGAATGAAAACCATGAATGGTGTATCTATTTCAACACTTCTGTATTTTGGCTTAAAAGCTTTGTCATCGGCAATCCCGGTGATACTCTTCGTGTTTCTACTTCTCGTTTTATATCAGATACTCAGGGTATTTGGCTTTTTCCAGAAAGGGAACCAGAAACTGTTTGATCCGATTGAAACTTCAGATTCAGATAGCGTTCTTAAAGGCAAACATTTGATCTTCCTTGGCTCATCAGTGACCAAAGGTACCGGTTCACGGAATATATCTTTTGTTGATATGATTCGTAGCTCTACAGGTGCTTCGGTAGTCAAAGAAGCGGTCGCCGGCACAACGTTGGCAAATAAAGGAAATGGAAAATCTTATGTCGAGAGGCTTTTCAAGTTAGATCCAAATCAACCATGTGATGCTTTTGTCTGTCAGCTTTCTACCAATGATGCTACTTTCAAGGTGGATCTTGGAACAGTTGCAGATGATGATAAATTCAACGATAAAACAGTGTGCGGTGCTTTGGAAACAATCTTTTCCTATGTAAAACAGCATTGGGATTGCCCAATCTTGGTGTATACAAATCCCCGTTATGGTTCGGTTCATTATAATGAGATGTGTAAATTACTCCCGGCATTAAAGAAAAAATGGGGTATAGAAATCATTGATTTTTGGAATGATGACAGTTTGACTAAAGTCTTTGCCAAGAAAAAAGAAAATTATATGAATGATTCGATCCATCCTACGAAAAAGGGTTATCAGTACATGACACCTTATTTCGTAAAAACATTAACTGAATTGATAAGCGGAATAGTTCCATCCGGCAATGAGCGTCAGCAGGTTTCTTCCGAGGAGATCAGTAAACTGGAGAGAAAAGGAAAAAGGAAACTTGTTTTACATTGGACAGGAATTGTCCTGCTTTCTGTTTTCCTTGGCATTAATATCAGCAGTGGCATTCAGCTAAATAATGGGTTGGGTATCATTAAAGCAGGAAATGCGGATAAGTATAATCCGGAAAATTATCCTGTACTGGAATCCTCACCGATTAAAGGGAAGAATATCCTTTGCGTTGGTTCGTCAGTCACGCAGGGATATGCGGCTAAAAATACTTCGTTTGTGGAATATATCTCCCACATTGATCAGGCAAATATGATTAAAGAAGTCTGGCCTGCAACAACTGTGACGACAAAGGATGAAAACTCTTATTATCCCCGTCTGAAGCACTATGGGTCACAGGATCCTATTGACGCAGTTGTAATTCAGCTTTCCAGTAATGATTCGACTTTTGGAGCCAGTTTAGGAGAAATCAGTTCCTCTTTCGACGTCAAAGATCTTGATGACAGTACATTTACAGGGGCAATGGAGGCAATGATTGCATATGCTCAAAAAACATGGAACTGCCCTGTAATTGTGTATTCGGATCCATATTTCCGGGTTAAAGCTTTCTATGATACCGGAAAATATGACGAAATGGTTCAGGCAACCAAAGCGGTATGCCAAAAATGGAATGCCATCTTCATGAATCTGTGGGAAGATGAAGAGGTTAATTCCATTCCGTTGAAAGATTATAAATTTTATATGTCTGATGTTGTTCATCCCACAAAGGCTGGATACGCGGAATGGTGGACACCGATGTTTCAGCAAGTTTTGTATGAAGCCATGAAATAATTGTGATTTTATATAAGTGTAGTAGAATGCTGGAAATCAATGGATTATCTGCGGCAGAAGAATGATAGTTCAGGGATAAAAGATATCGTTTGGTAGGGAAAATCTTAATTTTAGAACCTTTTTAATGGGTTAGTATTAAAAAACCCGCTGTTTATGCGGGTTTTTGTCATTCTGGTGCCGCTTGGCAGACCGTCGGAGCAATACTCTTATATAGTACTATTCTTTAATTCTTGATGCTTTCCCTTGCTTATAATGCTGTAAACAAATATATCCATCCCTTTCGGAAACGATCGTTTTCTGAAATTTGACCCAAAAATGACCCAACCGCTAGTGTTATTTAGCAAATAAGTTTTCTCTGAAGATGTGTCACATTTTTTGCAACATCAGATTGCAAGAATAATAGTGGAGGGAACGTTTATGACAGTGAAGATGATCTTATTTCCTTCTTCATACCAAGATATTAACAAAGTGGATGAAGACTTGCAGAAGGAATATGAAGCAGTTTTGCAGACCGGTCTTTTTGATGTTTCTTTTTTCAGTTATGACAAATGGTTCAACGAAAACAAACTAGCTGTAACACATATACCGGATGAAGAAACATCAGCTGTATATCGCGGATGGATGATGCAGCCTGAACAATATACTCGTTTCTACAACCTGCTTCTGGAAAAGAATATTCGGCTGATCACCGATCCAAAGCAATACGAGCTGATGCATATCTTCCCGAATGTTTACAAGTATATCGAGGAAGATACAGCCAGAATAGAGACTTATCCTCTTCATGGGCAGATCAATGTTGAAAACCTGAAACAATCATTTGATAAGTTCATGGTAAAGGATTATGTAAAATCAGTTAAAGGGACAGAGTTTCCGACCTTCTTTGATCGTTCGATTACACAGGAGAAATTTGACCGCTGGATGAAGGTTTTCTACAAGTACCGGAACGGACTGTTAACCGGCGGTATATGCATTAAGGAATTCCTTGATTTGAAAAGATACGGTAACAGAACTAATGAATATCGTGTTTTCTACATAAATCATGAGATTGCTTCTGTCTGCAGGAATTCCGGACAGAGTGACTATACCCCTGAACCTCCTGAAGACTTTATCAGTAAATATCGTGCTCTGGAAAGTCCTTTCTATACCATAGACTATGCTGAATTAGACGACGATACCTGGAAGATTCTGGAAGCCGGCGACGGAGAAGTATCCGGGTTATCTGACAATCAAGATTATTTGAGTTTCTTCAGGGCACTGTTTTATTGTTTTGAGAACGAAAGTGATCATTGCAATTGATGTGCCATCAGTAAATAAACCAGTCTTGTTTATATTTATAATCTAGATGTTTTTGTTTTCTTGTATGAGTTTATATATTTTTTTGCTGACTTCAGTGCATTGATGGGGCTGGAAAAGATATGCTTCGAATTGTCTTGAAAAAACATCACTTACTATCTGGTTTATATCTTCAAATGTAGAATCATTACTAATCATCTCAGTAATCATTGATGATTCGATATCGAATTCATCTTCCGGGCATCCGATTCTAAGTAAGCAGTATGGATCCCATTCATCAACACATTTTTTCACGATTTCAAATAATGATAATTTTGTGCTGCTTATTGATGCGTTATATATGTTTCTCCATAAAACAAATGGGTTAACTTCAGCATAACCGCTTTCCTGTCCATCATTTACTTCAATTATGATCCAGTCTCCTGCAACAGTTTTAGCTACATCAATTGCAAGGAAGGGGACTTTCAGTTTTTCGGCAGCCCAATCAGTCAGCTTCAGCACATGCCGCAATTCATCTTCTTCCAGGGAATACTTTTCTCCTAAAGTCCAGTACGGACCATAAGTCATGAATTTTTGGTCGTAGTAAAAGAATCTGAATTCATAGGAGATTGGCAGCATATCCGGAAAAGACATGGAATCTATTACCTGAAGCGGAACATACTCTCGTACAGCTGCTTTTTGCCAAAAGAGTATCGAATCATTGTTCCAGGTTTCACATAATTGTCTGTATTGTTCAGCATTATTAATAATACTCTTGGATCTCTTATGTTTACTTGTCTGCCGGTTTCCCTTGATGAAGATTGGAAAATCAAAATCTTTTTTTAGAACATCCAGCTCCGGAAGTGTGTCATAGACTTTTGTAGAAGGGGTATTTTCTTTGAGAAGAGGATACCAGTTTTCAATTTGACTGCATCGAAGATGTTCTTCTTCAGTGACAAGCAGGTTCATACCCAGATCATTAATGATGGATTCGATCTGCCCATATTCGCTGATTGCACCAATACGTAGCATGATAGGAAAAAAAGTGTTTGAAAACACAGAGGAACAATTAAAAGCATTTCTAAAGTCAAAATCATATTGGATACTATCAGTCTTCTTGATCAAGAGAGACAACTTTCCCATAGTAAGAAAATCATCATATATATCCCGAAATTCCATATTATTGTTCCTTTCTGACAATTATTATATTAAAGATTATATGAACAAAAAATGTGCCACATTCAATGACAAAGTTGGGGCAATTTGCCCCAAAACACGTAATACACCCGTATCACGGCACCTGTGCTTTCTGTAACACGGTAGTAATACCTGCGTAATACACCATTATCCGCTTTGTTATTACCAAACTGCCCGTTGGGCTGTTCTGCCCAGGAGGGTTTTGTAATACAAAATCCCTTATCCTGCTATATATAGAAATGATTGTTTTCACGTTGAATTTACGGATATTTTCAAGAGATACCCTGTTTATCAGAATTGCTCCCTCATACTTTAAGTAGTCATGAGATTCTTTCCATTTGCGGCAGTATGAGGCTCTGTCTTCATCGTTCCTTCGCCTTATATTCTTCTATCATGATCTGACTGTCCAGCCGTACCTCATCCACAGTAGGGGTGTAGTCATATGCTTTCATTGTCAGAATCTTCTTTTTTCCGACCCTGATATTCATGACAACAGCTATGTTCTCCGATGCCAGGTAATCATTCATCTTCCGGATGAGTTTCCCCAGGCTTTCTGCAGTACGATTCCCTGTACCGTTTCGTGGCAGGAAAGCCAGTTCCTGCATTGTGCCGACAAACTGTTTTTTTGGCTGTGCAAACAAGTAGGTGATGACTGATACCAGATCCTTATCGATAGTTTCTTCTGTGAAAGACTGTATTTTTTGCAGCATTCCGGTTTCATAATCAACTTTGAATGCCAGTTCCACAGGTGCCATTGCATTGGAAACGATGTTGATTTTCTTCACTTCGTTTGTTTCCGAGGTGAAGTTGATCAGTGCATCTGGTTCGGCGCCGGTACCGGCGCTGCCGATATATGTATCTGCTGTTTTTCGTTTGTGAGATACCAGAAGAATTGAAATTCCCTGCGCTGTTAAAGTCCTTAGCTTTTGAATCTCGTTGACCTCAGAGTCATAATCATGCTCCCGCCGATAATCTCTGATCTTTGTAAAGGTATCTATAACAATCAAATCCGGTCTGAATCCTGTGTCATGAATAATTATTTTGACCAGATTCACAAAGGAATCCATTGTGATCAGAGGGCTGTTACGATAGGCGTTTCCCTGTATTTTCAACAGATGCTCCGTGAACAGGCGATAGTTGTATACAATGCAGTATTCTTCATTGAACGAACTGAACCGTTCGTACAGATTGGAATCCTTATCATCCAACCCAAAATATAGTACCTTTCTCGGAGCTTCATTACTGAATCCAAGAAATACTTCACCAGAAGAAATTGCTCGAGCCAGTTGTGTGGCAAAAAAAGACTTTCCGGATTTTTCACTGCCGTAAAGCAGGATTATTCCAGAAGGAAGAAAGCCAGGAATCAGATCATCACAGTACGACCCTGCTTTTAGATCAGAATGCTTTGGTAATGTAATAGTCAAATTATCCTCCTTAACAAATGCGCTTGATACACGCATTACAAGTTCCGTAAGTTCCGCAGGTTTTTATAGACAGCCCCAGGGGTTGTAATAAAACTTACGGAACTTACGCAGAGCAGCCGTTTCAGTAATTCATTTCTGCATATTTCAGGATTCTCTTTTCAGGGATTCTTGCAAAGATAATGAATTCTGATGTGTCAATCTGACCGTCATAAGGCGCAAAGCCATATTTTTCTGTGAACCATTCTCTATAATGCTGAGCTGTTTCCGAAGCTCTGTTGCTGCCGCAGTCAAGCAGGATCTTCAGATCCTTCACACGCAGTACAGACTGTGACAATACTTTTGCTTTTTCCTGATTTGTATGACACTTCATTCAATCACCTCACTTTCTTTTTCTTTTCGAATGCTTCTGATCAGATCCAGCAGGCGCTGGATCTCTGTCTCCGGAAGATCGTGCCTTAATCTTGCCGAAAGAGTACCTGGATGGATTTTTAAGGCATCGGCGAGTTCCCAATATCTGATGTCTTCTTCATGCAAGGCATCTCTTATAATCTGATTTGCCATTTTATGTTTCCTCCTTGTCAAATTCGAAGTTGATGTTTATATTATTGATAGTAGCATTATTGCTACTATCCGCAAGATAGCAGTTTCGATAGTGACCAATGACACTACCCCGAAAATGGAGGAATATATTATGGCTAACGTGAGAAAGAGTGTTCCATTCAAACCGGAAATTCTTGAAAGAATTCTGGCAGAAAAAGAAATGAGTTTAAATGAACTGGCAGCACAGATTGCAGAAAAAAACCATGTTACTAAAGAGGCGGAAATGACAACTCTCCGCAGATATAAGCGGAAGAGGGAGATTTCACTTTCTGCTCTTGAGGATATTGGTCAGATTCTTGATGTGGATCCAAACGTCTTCCGAGGGAAACAGATTAAATATGTAAATAAGTTTCGTGAAAATATTGTTCGCCCGGCACAAGCCTCTGACTTAACGTTTCAAAGATATTTAGAAAGATTGGAAGCCGAAAACAAGCAGAATACTGGTAAGGTTATTGATACAGAAGCTTTGGAACAATTCCTGTCTGATACACCCATCTATTTTCAAATACAGAAAATGAGCGAAGCACAGCAAAAATACTATCTTCATTTACTTTCTATTGAAATGCAGCGGTTAATGATTGTCGCCGCTACTACTGAGGTGGAACTCGAGTATATTGAAATTCAAGGAAAAACCACACGTGTTGACGAACGGTTCAGAGTTATTAGTCAGCCCGAAAGAACCATCCCTCATCCGGAGGATTTCTATGTCAGTAAAAAAGGATAGGAAAACCGGCAAGTGGCAGGCAAGGTATTATGTCAGAAAAGATGATGGCAGTTTGAAATATGTTATCAAAAAAGGATTTGTTTCAGCAGATGATGCCAGAAACTGGGAAATCAGTCACAAACATGAATCATATGCCGGGAACGACACAACCTTTGGAGCAATTTTTGAGCTGATGTCGCTTGCGAACAGAGCTAACCAGACCACAACAGAAACCCGCAGGCAACGTTTGAAAACATATGCCGGAGAGCTTTGGGATAAACCCATGAAGAAGATCACAAAGAGTGTCCTGCAGAAATGGAGGACTAAATTAGAAACTGCGGAGAAAAAGAACGGTGATCCACTGAAAACACAGACTAAAAATGACATTATCGGCTATGTGAAGCAGGTAGGTAAATTCGCCTGGGAAAATTATGATATTCCAGATAACTGCAAAGTGTTGAAATCATTTCCAAAGCAGTTGGATGACTACAATGAGATGGTGATAATCAATTACGATGAATTCTGTGCACTGCAGGATGCGGAAACGGACGAAGTACTGAAGATCTTCTTTCAGTTCCTTTATATGTCCGGTGCCAGAAAAGGTGAGGCCAGGTGCCTGCTGAAGGAAGATTTTGACGGCACACAGGTGCATATATACAAATCAATGCGAAGGTATGAATCTTCGGTAAAAACAACAAAAACAGGAAACGCAAGATGGGTGCCCCTGGATGATGACACAAAGAGCAAGCTCATGTACCTGAAAAAACGACCCGGCAAATACTTGTTTGGAGATGCAACGCCGATCAGTCTTACCAAAATTGATGTACATTTTCAAAACGATCTTAAGGAAGCTGGTCTGCAGCATATGCGAATTCACGATCTTAGGCACAGCCATGTTTCAATGCTGTGGCATGCAGGCGTACCGGTTCCGGAGATATCAAAACGTATTGGTCATGCCTCTCCGAAGGTCACCATGGAACGCTATGCACATATTTTCGATAATAAACAGTCTGCTTCACTGGCGGCTTTAAATAGCCTTGTAAAAGAGAAGAAGAAATAATCATATGACTGCTTCAAAATGATGATTTTGGGAAAAGTGCTAACTATTTGCTAACTATTTGATTTATAGCATTGAAAAAACCGCATATTTATGCGGTTTTCTGACTGATGGTGCCGCTTGGCAGAATTGAACTGCCAGTTCAGCATTACCATTGCTGCGTATTGCCATTATACTAAAGCGGCATCAGGCTTAATAATAATAACAGAACTGCAGATAAAATCAATATGCAGATGTTCAAATGGAACGGAAAGGCTTATAATATAGGGCAGTGAAAAGGAGATTTGATATTATGCCACTCGTAACATCAAAAGAAATGTTTGAGAAAGCGTACAATGGCGGCTATGCCATCGGTGCTTTCAATGTCAACAACATGGAAATCATTCAGGGTATTACTGAGGCTGCCAAGGAATGCAATGCCCCGGTTATCCTGCAGGTTTCCAAAGGCGCCCGTGCCTATGCCAACCGTACATATCTGGTCAAGCTTGTAGAAGCTGCCGAGATTGAAACCGGTCTGCCGATCGTCCTGCATCTGGACCATGGCGACAGTTTTGAGACCTGCAAGTCCTGCATCGATGACGGTTTCACATCCGTTATGATCGATGCTTCCTCCAAGCCGTTTGAAGAGAATATTGCCATCACCAAGCAGGTTGTTGAATATGCACATGCCCGTGGTGTTGTTGTAGAAGCAGAACTCGGTACTCTGGCTGGTGTAGAAGACGAAGTCAATGTTGCGGCAGAGGATTCTTCTTATACCCGTCCGGAAGATGTCGAGGAATTTGTCAGAAGAACCGGCTGCGATTCCCTGGCTATTGCCATCGGCACAAGCCACGGCGCATACAAGTTCAAGCCGGAACAGTGCACAAGAAACGAAGAGGGTGTCCTGGTTCCGCCGCCGCTGCGGTTTGACATTCTGGAAGAAGTTTCCAAGCGTCTGCCGGGCTTCCCGATCGTTCTGCACGGCTCCAGCTCCGTTCCGCAGGAATATGTCAAGATGATCAATGAAAACGGCGGCAACATGCCGGATGCTGTCGGTGTTCCGGAAGAACAGCTGCGCAAGGCTGCTGCCATGGCTGTCTGCAAGATCAACATCGACTCTGACCTGCGTCTGGCGATGACTGGTACAATCCGCAAGCATTTCCATGACCACCCGGCTGATTTTGACCCGCGTCAGTACCTGAAGCCGGCCCGGGCCAACATCAAGGAACTGGTCAAGCACAAGATCGTTGATGTCCTCGGCTGCGACAACAAGATCTGAATCTGAATGAGGAATGCTCCGTCAGGGGCATTCTTTTTTTGTCTGCAGGGGAAAACGGGCATATGCTAGAATATGTAAATACCGGAAGAAGGAACGGATATCGATGAGTTTTAATTCCATGCTGTTTCTGTGGCTGTTCCTGCCGCTGTGCCTGGCTGTCTACTGGCTGTGTCACGGGCGGGGAAGAAAAGCGGCTCTGCTCGGACTGAGTCTTTTTTACTGGGCCTGGAATGATCCGTATCATGTCATCATTGTGCTGGCGGTCTGCCTGGCCATTTACGGTCTGGCCCGGCAGATGGCGAAAGCTGCGGGAAACAGCCGGAAGGCCTGGCTGGGCGCGGGGGTTGTCCTGAGCCTTGGCATGCTGGTCTTCTGCCGCTACGCGCCGCTCATGGACGGGTCAAAGCCCTGGCTGCTGGTGCCGGCCGGCATATCGTTCATTTCCTTCTCACTGGTTTCCTTTCTGATGGACCTTTACCGGGAACAGACGGGATGCCCCGTCAGCCCGGCAGACTTCATGATATATATTGCCTTCTTTCCGAAACTGCTCATGGGCCCGATTGCCTCTGCCCGTGATTTTTCCGCAGTTATCAGCGAAGAGAAAAAGTTTGATACGGAACAGTTTGCCGGAGGGGTGCGGCAGTATGCCTTCGGGCTGGGCAAGAAAGTGCTGATTGCGGATGTCCTGGCACTGGTGGTGCAGCGGACCTTCGGGGATATTGCGGCATTGACAACCGGGGCTGCCTGGGTTGGGGCATTATGTTATATGCTGCAGATCTACTATGATTTCAGCGGCTATTCGGACATGGCCCTGGGGATCAGCCGGATGCTGGGCATTGAACTGAAGAAGAATTTTGATTATCCGTATCTGTCCGGCTCCATAACTGAATTCTGGCGGCGCTGGCATATTTCGCTGGGCACGTGGTTCCGGCAGTATCTCTATATTCCGCTGGGCGGCAACCGCAGGGGGCAGGCCAGGACATATTTCAATCTGATGATGGTGTTCCTGGCGACCGGGATCTGGCATGGCACGGGCATGAACTACCTGGTGTGGGGCCTGCTGAACGGTGTGCTGGTCGTCATCGAGCGCATGGGCTTATTGCGGCTGCTGCAGAAATCACGTTTTGTCAGCCGTCTGTATGCCGGTTTTGCCGTGCTGATGGGGTGGGTGCTGTTCCGGGCGGAAAATGCTGCGGCGGCCCTGTCTTATTACCGGAAAATGTTCCTGCCGGGCACGGGGACACTGACTGCCGTACAGCTGCTGCAGCCGAAGGTCATCCTGCTGATGATCCTGGGTTTTGCCGGCAGCGGTTTCCTGCAGGAAGGTCTTTCGCGGCTGACCGGGAAAAAGAATCCCGGACTGGACCACGCAGTCAATTTCTTCGTTGTCATTCTGCTGGCGCTGAGCATCATGGGCATGGTGAGCGGCACCTTCCAGTCTTTTATCTATGCCCAGTTCTAGGAAGGAGTCCGGATGAGCAGAACCGCTGATAAACTGATGACAGTCATATTTGCCGGGATGATTACGGTGCCTTGGCTGCTGTATCCCTTTGTCCGGACGCCGGCTGAGGATACCGGTGAAAACCGTCAGCTGACGGCATTTTCAACGGTAACCGAAGCGTCCCTGCCGGATCTGCCGGATGCCTTCGAGGCTTATTACAACGACCATGTACCGTTCCGCTCAGCCCTCAAGAAACTCTGGAGCAACACCAATTACCTCCTGCTCGGCGAGGCGGTGGATGAGCGGGTGCTGGTCGGGAAGCGGGATCCGGACCGGGCCCATGTCTGGCTGTTCTATCAGGCTGAGGAAGACGGCAACCCGCTGAAAGAGGCGCAGGGCATCAGCACCTACGATGAAACAGCCCGGGAAGAAATGTACGCCGTGCTGGCCGAAAATGAAAAGACCATGCAGGACTACGGCATGGAACTGTACTATTTTGCCGGGCCGAACAAGGAAAGCGTCTATCCGGAATACCTGCCAGGGTATCTGAAGCAGTACCGGCCGCAGAGCCGCCTGGCGGATTTCATCGGCTGGCTGCAGGACGAGCACGGCTATGACCGCTATATCTACCCGCTGGCGGAACTGCGCCGGGCCGCGGCGGACGGACAGACCTATTACCGCCAGGATATCCACTGGAATGCCTACGGGGCCTATATCGGCTATAAGGCCCTGATGGCGGTGACCCATCCGGAACTCGACCCAGCCTTTACGGATGACATGGAACTGTCATACGGCCCGGACCAGCATCTGGATACCGATCTGATCCGGATTTCCGGCATCCGGGACCTGCTGCTGGACCAGCCGGCAGCTGTCCGCTTCCATGATGACTTCACAGTGGAATACAACCACATGTTCAATGATACGGTGCTGGAAACACGCTGTGAACAGGCCCCGGTGGACCGCACGGTATTCCTGATCGGGGATTCCTTCCGGACGGACCTGATTCCGTATCTGGAAAGAACATACAAGCACTGCTTCATCATGCACCGCTGGGACTACCGCACCATCTTCATCGACTGGTTCTGGCCGGATGAGGTGGTCATGCTGAGTGTGGAACGCTATGCCCCGGACAACCTGAGCATCCGCCTCAAGCAGGAAGAGGAAACATACCCGCTGGAGCAATAAAAAAACGATCATTCTGAACCGCCCCACTGAAATGGGACAAACATAGAAAAACGGATCAACCAACAAGGTATGATTCCCTGAATTGAATGGGAGTCATACCGTTTAGTTTTCTCTGGGGTCTGGCGTTGTTGTAAAAACCAATGTAACTGATTACTTTCTGAATCAGTTCTTCATTTGTCTCAGGCAGCTCATGCAGTTCAAGACATTCGCTTTTCAGATGCCCGAAGAAGTTCTCGCAGCACGCATTATCATAACAGTTGGCCTTTCTGGAATGAGAGATGGTAATGCCATGTTCATCAAGATAACGGATATACATTATGTTTGTATATTGAAATCCCTGATCGGAATGAAGGATACAGAACCTTGTGCTGTCCCAGTTTTCATTGATCACCTGTGTGACAGTATCCATAACCAGTTTCAGATCATTAAACTGCGAGATCTGATAGGCTATAATGGAATTGTCATAAAGGTCCTTGATCACGGAAAGATATAAGCGGCCTTCCTGACTATGTAGGTAACTGACATCCGTCACGAGCTTTTCCAGGGGACGTGAAGCGGTGAAGTTACGGGCGAGGAAGTTTTCACAGACGGTCCTCGCTTTTTCGTTGGGATCCTGCTTTGTGCAG
>JAEEGL010552665.1_pt1 | contig 17019 bp, 14 predicted proteins | sample 9134231 | NCBI WGS metagenome assembly JAEEGL01 (sample SAMN16246548, study PRJNA631951) | gut metagenome | biome: gut microbiome; feature: rumen; material: fiber-attached | host: Bos | place: Iran: Karaj | collected 2018-10
AGCTGGATCTCGCACTTGTCTGCAAGACCTGCTGCAACGATGTTCTTAGCCACGTATCTTGCTGCGTAAGCGGCAGAACGGTCAACCTTGGTGCAGTCCTTTCCTGAGAAAGCGCCGCCGCCGTGACGTGCATATCCGCCGTAGGTGTCTACGATTATCTTACGTCCGGTAAGACCTGCATCACCGTGAGGTCCTCCGATAACGAAACGTCCCGTGGGATTGATGAAGAACTTCGTCTTGTCATCGATAAGCTCCTTGGGAAGTACGGGATCAAATACGTACTTCTTTATATCCTCATGTATCTGCTCCTGGGTAACATCGTCATCATGCTGGGTTGAGAGAACTACGGCCTCGAGCCTTAAGGGCTTGCCGTTCTCGTCGTATTCAACTGATACCTGACTCTTACCGTCGGGCCTTAAATACTTAAGGGTACCGTTCTTGCGTACCTCGGTAAGCTTCTTTGCAAGCTTGTGGGCAAGTGAGATGGGATAAGGCATGTATTCGTCGGTCTCGTTGGTTGCAAAACCGAACATCATACCCTGATCGCCTGCACCCGTATCAAGATCATCGGTAAGTGAGCCTTCCCTTGCTTCAAGAGCCTTGTCAACGCCCATTGCGATGTCGCTTGACTGCTCATCGATCGCTACAAGTACTGCACAGGTATTACCGTCAAAGCCGTATTCGGACTTCGTATATCCGATCTCCTTAACGGTTTCGCGTACTACCTTCTGCATATCGACATAAGCATTTGTCGTTATCTCACCTGTGATGAGCACAAATCCCGTACAGCAGGCTGTCTCACATGCAACACGGCTCATCGGATCCTGTTCCATGCATGCATCGAGGATCGCATCCGAGATCGCATCGCAGACCTTGTCGGGATGTCCTTCTGTAACTGATTCTGAAGTAAATAAATATTTCTCCATATCTTCTCCTTTCCGTTTTCTTAAGACACCTGGCCGTTATCCGGCTGGATGCCCTAAATAAAAAAATCCGCCTTAATAAGCGGAGTTGACAGTTGTTTGATAATCAAATCCTCTTATTGCTCGATTACTCGCTCAGGTTGGCACCTTCCTTACGGGGTTGCCGTGGCTTCACAGATCCTATGTATCTCCACCACTCTGAATAAGAGAGTTCTTAACAATATTAAATTTTCTTATCGAGCATAGGATACTATCTTTGGGTATATAAGTCAAGGGCATTTATGCGTTGACTTTTCATACGATTGTTTTTATACTAATTGTGTATGATTGTCTTATTTTTTCATACAATACACTCAAGGAAATGACTCTATGAAGCGTGTAAGAACGTCAGAACTTGTTCCCGGCATGGTTACCGCCGAGGATGTTTATTCTTATAACAACCAGATGATCGTACCGAACAACACGGAACTCACGGATAAGATAATTACCCGTCTTGAGTTCTATTCCATTCTTGCGGTACGTATCAAGGATGAGCCCGCTTCGCAGCAGCAGCACGAGCTCAGTCAGTTTGATATGCCTTCTTATTCCCAGCGTATCAAGGCGAGCAAGGAATTCAAGGAATTCGAGGCAAGCTTCGTAAGGACTACCGAGAGCTTCAAGAAAAACCTTCGGTCCATCGTTGATGACCGTGCTCCCATCAATACCGAGGAACTCTGCAGCACCATATCAAACCTTATGGCTAACCAGACCACCAACATATCGATCTTTGATATGCTCCATAATATGCGCCAGTATGACGATCTTACCTATGCTCACTGTATAAACGTAAGTCTCATCTGCAACGTGTTCGCCAAGTGGCTCAAGCTCCCGCCTTCGGAAGTTGACAAGCTTACGCTCTGCGGACTTCTCCACGATATCGGCAAGCTCGCGATCCCGGATAACATCATACGTAAGCCGGACAAGCTTACCGCCAACGAATACAATATCATCAAGACTCATACCCTTCAGGGTTACAACATCCTCAAGGGATACGACAATATAAACATCGATATCAAGGAAAGCGCTCTGATGCATCACGAGAGATGCGACGGAACCGGGTATCCTTTGGGACTTACCGGTGATAAGATCAACAAATACGCGAAGGTCGTTGCTATTGCCGATGTATACGATGCGATGACGGCAGCGCGTGTTTACCGCGGTCCCCTCTGTCCTTTCAAGGTAATAGGCATATTCGAGACCGACGGCCTTAGCAAATATGACAGTAAGTTCATCATGGTATTCCTTGAGCACATAGCTTCAACCTATATCAAGAACCGCGTAAGGCTCAATAACGGAATGGAAGGTGAAGTGGTATTCATGAACAAGAATGCCCTGTCACGTCCCATGGTACAGTGCCGCAACAGGTTCATCGATCTCTCCAAGGAGCCTGATGTGTATATCGAAACGTTCGTATAGTCATCCGTAATACCGTATCGTACATCGTGTCGTACGGATGCGCTTCAGTTTCAGAATAATGATAAAATAAAACCGGCTGTGATTGATATGTACCCTCTTTACTGGACAAACCAGTAAGGAGGGTATTTTCATGCGCTATAGTTATGAGTTTAAAAAAGAATGTGTTAGCTTATATAGGCAAGGCAAATGGGCTGATACACCGCAGGGATTGTCGGATGATACTTTTAGAAGCAAAATTAGGAGGTGGTGTAGGATTGAAGATTTATATGGCCCTGAAGCACTGAAACCTAGGCGTACACATAAAATTTATTCTCCAGATGAAAAGTTGAGCATCATATCTGAGGTTTTGGTGGGTAAATCCGTTCTTGAGGTTTCAATCGAAAATGGAATAGAGAACACTCTAATTCATCAATGGCTTCGCAAATATAGAATTGAAGGATATAATGGATTAGTAAATAAACAAAACGGCAGAAAACCGAAGGGATCTGATAACATGAGAAAAACTAATCCAGCTCCATTAACTGAATCCGAACGCGAAGAGTTAATACGCCTAAGGGCTGAGAACGAATACATAAAAGCGGAGAACGAAGTAATAAAAAAAGAAATCGCCTTGAGAGAAGAAAAGCAGGCTGCGCTACTCAAGGCGAGAAAGCAGCAATCATCAAGGAACTCCGAGAGAAAGGATATAAACTAGCGGATCTTTTGGAAGCTATGGGAATGGCAAAATCCACATATTACTATGAGATATCCAAAAAAGATGCCGTAAAGGAACGAAATGAATCAATAACGGCAGAGATTACTGAGATATTTCAAACGAACAATGGGCGATATGGTGTTCGTAGAGTTTATCATGAGTTAAGGAACCGGGGATATAATGTCAATCATAAACGAGTTCAACGTATAATGAGTGACGAAGGCTTAAGGGGCAAGCGGCCCAAGGAGAAATACCACTCTTATAAAGGTGAAGTTGGTAGAATTGCAGATAATGTAATTGCTAGAGATTTTGCTACTACTGCACCACTGCAGAAATGGACGACAGATGTATCTCAATTTAGTTTTCCGTGGGGTAAATGCTACATTTCACCGATTCTTGATATGAATACAAATGAGATTATATCCTATGATTTATCTCTTAGTCCTAATATGGATCAAATAAACAGAATGCTCAATAAAGCCTTTGAGAAATTCGGCGATCTGAGCGGATTAATCTTCCACAGCGATCAAGGATGGCAATATCAGCATAAGAACTATCGTTTAGAACTGGCAAAACGCGGAATAATACAGTCTATGTCCCGTAAAGGGAACTGCTATGACAACTGTATAATGGAGACTTTCTTCGGAAGATTGAAAAATGAAATGTATTATGGATATGAGAAGGAGTATCGATCTTTTGTTGAATTCTCTGATGCTATAAAGGAATATATAGAGTATTATAATAACAGAAGAATTCAGGCTAAAACCAAATGGATGCCTCCCTCAAAATATAGGGAAGCATCCATCTGCACCGCCTAATTCATAATATGTGTCCAGGATTCTGGGTACATATCAGATCAGCCGGTTTTTAATCTGAATTTCTGTACTTCCCTCTCCGAAGTTGTTTTCTCTATCTGTGCTCCCAGATTCTGGAGCTTCTCGGGAAAGTCCTCATATCCTCGTTCGATATAATATATGTCATCAACGGTCGATATTCCGTCAGCCGCAAGAGCCGCTATTACAAGTGCCGCCCCGGCTCTTAAGTCAGGTGCCGTGATCGGTGCTCCCATGAGCTTGCTGACTCCTTCGACTATCGCCGTATTGCCTTCAACCTTTATATTGGCCCCCATCTTAAGGAGCTCATCAACATATTTGAACCTGTTCTCGAAGATACTCTCCGTTACCACACAGGTTCCGTCCGAAATGGACAGTGCCGCAGCTATCTGTGGCTGCATATCCGTGGGAAATCCCGGATAAGGCAGTGTCTTTACATGTGTATGCTTAAGCTGCCTGGAAGCGACTATCCTCAGCTCATCATCAAATTCCTCAACTTCACAGCCCATCTCGATAAGCTTTGCAGTTATGGACTCAAGATGCTTGGGGATAACGTTCTTTATCGTAACATCACCCTTGGTTATCGCTGCCGCGAACATGAAGGTTCCGGCTTCGATCTGGTCGGGGATTATCGAATACGTGGTGCCGTGGAGCTTCTCAACGCCCTTGATCCTTATGACATCGGTACCTGCGCCCTTTATATTGGCGCCCATGCTGTTAAGGAAGTTGGCCACGTCAACGACATGGGGTTCCTTGGCCGCATTCTCGATTATCGTCTTGCCCTCGGCAAGAGCAGCCGCCATCATGATATTAATGGTAGCGCCAACGGTAACGACATCCAGATAGATATGGCTGCCCGTAAGCTTCTCAGCCTCAGCCGTTATAAGACCCCTGGCTATCCTGACATCGGCTCCGAGCGCCCTGAATCCCTTGATATGCTGGTCAATGGGACGGCTTCCGATATTGCAGCCGCCGGGAAGAGCAACCTCGGCGCTCCTGTACTTGCCGAGCAATGCACCCAGCATGTAGTAGGAAGCCCTGATCTTCTTTATATATGATGCATCTATGGTACGTGCATGTATCATTGATGCGTTTATCTTAACTGTATGACGGTCTATGTGGTTTACGATGACTCCGATGCTCTCCATTGCCATTATAAGAACATTGGTGTCGCGGACATCCGGCAGATTCTCTATCACGACCGTTTCATCTGTCATGACTGCTGTTGCCAGGATCGCAAGAGCCGCATTCTTGGCTCCTCCTATTTCCACATCGCCCACTAAAGGGTTACCGCCCTTTATAACGTATTGTTCCACTGTGTTTCCTCTGTATGATTCTTGTTTGCATTCGTCCTGTTTTGTCACGAACGCTCCAACAAATTATAAACCAACTTGGTTGGCTTGTAAACGCGAACAGAATTTCTGTTAAATATTACATAAATGTTACATACGTTAGCGCAAGACTTTATACATCATTTAACTTGACAAGGTTACTGCATATACTTTAACGGGTTAACCTGCACACCGTTCACCAGAATCTCGAAGTGGATATGAGGCCCTGTGCTGACGCCGGTATTTCCCGAAAGAGCGATCTTCTGGCCCTGTTTTACGGCCTGTCCGGTCTTGACCAGTATCTTGCTCAGATGTCCGTATCTTGTCTGCTTGCCGTCAGGATGCTCTATCATGACCACATATCCGTAACCGCTGCCCCAGCCGGCCCTTACAACGGTACCGCCGCTGGATGCGCATACCGCGGTTCCGACAGGCGTTGCCCAGTCTATACCCTTGTGGTATGTGGATGCGCCTCTCTTAGGCGCCTTCCTCTTGCCGAATCCGGAGGACATCCTTCCTCCCGAAATAGGCTTAAGATAGGTGGGCGGGATCTTTGTACCCCTCTCAACCACCTTGGCCACGGCATCGACCACGACGTCTTCATATATGATCTCACGTGATTCTTCGCTGTTATTACGATAGGTAACGTCCGCAACAACCTTTCTGAATCCCTCAACCGGCTCCTTTATGACTTTGCTCTCGTTCGTAAACCAGTTGTCATTATCGATGTATTCTATCGGTTTGTTGTAATTCTCTTCGTAATATACCTCTTCGGTACGTACTACAGACAGCTCGGGCTCCGGTGAATTGACTTTTATCTCATCACCCGGCCTTATGAGTGCCTTTGTATTCGGTATGGTCTCGGGATTTAATGCTATCAGGTTCTCAATGGTCGTATTGTTCTTATCCGCAATGACCGACAGCGAATCGCCCGCAACTACTTCGTATATCTTGCTCTTTTCCTGTTCCTTGGTAACAAGGTCGATGGCTTCTTCCAGCGTGCTGATCTTCTCGGGATCCGCATACGCCTGTACCACCTCGACATTCTCGCCAAAGTCAAGATCCATGACTCCGAAGTGGAACTGCGATACGTCCTGCTTAAGGGCTGTTACAAATATCGCTTCGACCTTCTTTGCTGCGCCGGCCACGGGGAAAAGTACCTCGCTGCCGTCATCATCGCCTTCACCGGTCTTTTTTACCGATGTTGTCAGAACGTTAAGTTCCCTTGTAGGGTCAAGCACGAGATCGACCGTAAAGTCATCCCCTTCGTCATACTGCTGCTTCGCCCTTATAAGTAACTGATGGACTTCCTTGGCGGTCCTTAAGTTGACCGTGAACTCATTGATCTTGACCTCGTAAACAGGTTCCTTGGTCTTAAGTACGTTCTCGGAAAAGACCTTATATATGTTGTTTACGATGGTTTCCTCGTCGTCCACGGCATTGAAGACATCCGTTTTGACGTTGGTCCTTATATCACAGTTAATAAGAGTCAGCCCGTCCGATTCCCTTGCGAGCATCTTACGAGCCTTCCTTACCATATCTTCCACCTTCGCCGGATCATCGGTCAGTCCGACCGCGGTTCCGTTAACGAAGACAGTAACCCTGCTGCCCGTCTCCTTTACCTTGCCTACCGAACCGAAGTCTACTATGAAAGAAATGAGTGCGATCAGGATCATCGTATAGATATGGCTGTATTTAATTATCCTGGTAAATCTAGTAGACATATACCCCTGTCTTTCCCCTTAAATATATCCCCTTTTGATCTTTCCTAAGATCAGATTATCCTGAAAAACCAGCATAAGAGAAATGCCAGATTGGCGATCCCGAATACAAGAGTTATCGCTATAAGTGCCTTCAGCGTGTTGAGCCCTTTCTTTATATTGGAATAGGTCTTCTCATCGGTCTCTTCCACTGCCTCCTTCACGTTGCGGAAGCATTTCACGTTTTCCTTATGCACAAGATCTTCAAGATCTATAAATGCCTTCTCGGCTGAAGCCTTGTCAAATATATTATCTTCCCAGTCCCTGTACTCTTCTACCTTCTCATCTATAAGAGACTGCTTTAACAGATTCAGGATCTCGGTATTTGAAAGTACCGCCTTTAAGATCTCTTCCTTGTTCTCCTCGGAGAGGTTCTTAAGATCGACGATGTCGTCGGAATCCATATCGTCCTTTATCTCATTAAGAAGACGGTAATTCTTGTTAAGGAGCTTGGCGTTGGAATCAACGGCCCTCAGTACTTCCTTTTCCGCAGCTTCCCTGTCAATGTGCTCATCATAGAACATATCCTGAATGGCATCCAGCTGGGAATCGTTACTGTCGTTAACGGCTTCCTTTATCTGCTCGATGCTGACGCTGTTCTGCATCATCATCCTTCTGCGCTCGGCAAATTCCCTGTCAGCCCTCATCCTGTCCTGGGTATTATCCCTTGTTCCCCTGTTCAAATTAAGATTCCTGGTAAACCTGTTAAACCCTTCCATAATATCCTCACTTTCAATTACCGCAAAAGCGTAAAGTACATACGCCTATAATCCACAATATTTTACCATTTATGCGATATAAAAACAAGAAGCGCCCTTTTTGTGCAATTTGTTTTGATTTTTGGCAAATCCGCCGTTTCTTTTGTGCGGTTTAACTATCTGTTAATATTCTGTTCATTTCTTGTTCATATAATATTGGTAACATTTCCTTAGACGAAAAGAGAAGAAGAGATAAGTTGATAAATTTTTTCATAATATTGCCCCGGTGATTCTCATCCACCGGGGCACTCCTCATTTTGGGACCTATTTCCGTTATATTTATCAATTATCCGAGTTTGATCTGAATAATAAAAAACCATGATATGCACCGTCAAGTTTACTTGTAAGGGGCATATTATGGTTTTTATTCATGTAACGAAGTTAGATGTAACACAAATGCGAAGTATTTGTGTTGGTTTCAGATCTTTGATTTTGATTAATATCCCGGATAATTGTTCAAACTTAAGGAGTGCCCCGTCGGATGCAGGATCCTTTTTCAAGCCGTGGGTTTACGCAGTAAATTCACGGCTTATTTCGAAGTCCCTTCCAGCTTCTTGGCTTCCCTGATTTCTTCGTTCAATTGCAGCATCCTGTCATCAAGCACCGATACCATCTGTGCGCATTCATACAGCTCTTTCTTGATCTCCTCAGGCGCGTTCATATCGAACTTATAGTTCATCTTATGCTCGAGGCTTGCCCAGAAATCCATGGCTACCGTACGTATCTGCACTTCAACCTTGGTATCTATAACGCTGTCCGAAAGGTAGATGGGCACGGAAACTATCATGTGATAGCTCTTATATCCGCTCTCCTTGGGTTGTTTGATATAGTCCTTTATCGAGAGCACCTTCACGTCGCTCTGATTTGCGAGCATGTCGGCTACCCTGTAAATATCGGACGTAAACGAACATATAACCCTTATTCCGGCTATATCGTTCACATATTTCTGCATGTTCTCAAGAGTGGACTCATATCCCCTCTTCTTAAGCTTCCTTACTATGCTCTCGGATGTCTTGACCCTTGATTTTATATGTTCTATGGGATTGTACTGATGAATATGCTGAAACTCGTCATTAAGTATCTCAAGCTTGGTCCCTATTTCCTTCAGCGCCGAGTTATAGAGCAATATCATGGTCTGCCAGTCATCAACCTGATCTGTGCCGCTGGGTTTATATTCCAATTGTTTTGCCTCGCTTAAATAATAATGTTGTTTTCGTCCGAAAAATATAGACAAATAACTTTACTTTAGTATAACATAGTTTGTGCATATTTGCATCTTTTTCACACAATTTTCAAGCTTTGGACCGTTGTTTGCGGCTAACCGGAAGGGGTATCGTCTCATGAGGATTTGGGGCAGGCTTATGAAAGACAACCGAATACTTAAGGATACCGTAATTGAGGATCATTCAGAGGATACAAGGACACATAAGGTCTTTGCTGCCCTTGAGAAGATATGCCTTGAATTCGACTTGAGCAAACCCATCTGGCTCGATGCAACGGTCGCCGATTTTCAAAAGCACGCCAAATGCCGCTTTTATCCCGACAGCTTCATTGACTCTGTTGACTTTGACTATCTTGAGATACAGGTCCTTGAAGAGGATTGAGCTTCTGATTTTCCCTGCAGGGTTATGATTTGTGATTTTTGACCGATATAATTAACAGATGCGAAAAGCATCTGCTTCAATCATGGCCGGATTGAAATACTATACCGGGATTGACCACGGAGGGCATACATGAAACAGCAACGGATTACTGCGGATTGTTGATGCTCTTTTTTATTTGTAAACACGGACGGATACGATGAATGGTGGTGATCCCCACTAATCAAAGGGGGATTATTTATTGATCATTTCCAACAGCAACATAGGAATGGAATCCGTCAGGAAATACTCCTCGCTGCGCATGGACGCGTATGGTGCGGCCATCGGACTTAAGACGCTTCCCGATGCGGATGAGGCGGTAAGTGAAAGCAACAGCCGTGTATCCGATGAAGGAACGGGCGGAAGCTTCAAGAACTCGATGGATAACCTTATGAAGCGCTATGAAGCCATGAGGACTACGCGCATAACACCGAATCATGTCGAAGAATCCGTTATGGACCGGATAAGGACACAGTGCATCAACTTCCTTATAAGGCTCCTTTTCGGCGGAAGTATCGATGAGGACGACGATCCTTTCAAAAGGTATAGGAACAGCTATGACAGCGATGCCTCTCTGTCAGGTTCCGGTTCGGGAAACGCCCTGGCATTGTCGGGGCTTAGTCTTCAAACCTATGAGGCACACTACTTTGCGGAAGTAGAAGAAGTAAGCTACAGCACAACGGGTAAGGTCGTTACAGCTGACGGCCGGGAGCTTGACTTTAACTTAAGTTTCCAGATGAGCAGGTCATTTGAAGAGTATTACGAGAAGGAGCATACCCTCGATATCGGAAAACTCTGCGATCCTTTGGTCATTAACCTTGATACCGATATCGCATCCGTATCAGATCAGAAGTTCATGTTCGATCTTGACTGCGACGGCATTAAGGACAATATCTCGAAGGTCGGAAGAGGAAGCGGTTTCCTCGCGCTTGACAAAAACGGAGACGGCACGATAAACGACGGCAGCGAACTCTTCGGCACGGCATCAGGCGACGGCTTTAGGGATCTTGCGGCTTATGATTCCGACGGCAATGGCTGGATAGACGAAGCGGATGAGATATGGGACAAACTCCTTATCTATTCGATGAACGATGACGGGAGCTCATCTTTATACGGTCTTTCCGAAAAGGGAGTGGGTGCCATTTTCCTTGGCAACGTATCCACCAACTTCTCACTTAAGAATGCCGGCGATCATTCGCTTAACGGCATCATCCGCAAAACAGGCATGTTCCTGTATGAAAACGGACAGGCAGGAACGGTACAGCATTTGGACTTAACAAGATAGGGAAAAGGGAATCCTTTCGGATTCCCTCAGACTGTAGACAAAGCGGGTGTGGAACTATTGGTTTCTCACCCGCTTTTCTCATTTTTCTCTCATTTTTATCATGCGGCCATAAAACAATGAGAAAACGGCTGGTTATCCGGTCCTGTTATTCCTCTTCTATGTAGTATCTTTGCTAACTTCTTTAAATTTAGACATGCATATGTTAGCCCGACTTTCATTTCCATCCGAGCCTTGCCATACATCTGCGTGTACCTAAATCCGTGGTTTTCTTTTGCTGTTCCGAACAATCTCTCTATGGTCTCTTTTCGGAGCTTATATAACTCGTTCATCCCCACGGTGTGTCTGATATCTTCGCATTGTTCCAAATAATCTTCCCATATATGTCTGAGTATTACTTTTTCATGATTTCGACTTTCAGTGCATTGGCTTAAGTATGAACATTTGGAGCAAACATTCCCGCAACTATGATACTGTCTGTACCCATCCTTATTTGTCCTTCTATACCCCAGGAGTTTATTATTGGGACATATGTAACAGTCGTAGTATTCGTCGTATACATACTCGTGTTTTTTGAAAAAACCGTCTTTAGTCATTGGCTTCTTGTATGGGAACAGTGGTCGGATCCCGTCATCAATCAACAGTTTGGCAATGGCAGGTGTTCTATATCCGGAATCCGCTATCAGCGTATCAATACCGATGTCCTTTATCTTGTCATACAATCCCTTAAATGTCCTACTGTCATGCAGGTTGCCGGGGCTTACCGTGTATCCCAGAACCCATCCGTTCTTATCACATGCAGTTTCAACTGAGTATGCAAAGACTTGTTTGTGTTCTCCCTTATGGAACCATCCGCTTTCCGGATCACTGGTGCTCTCTTTGATTTCCTTATCTCCGGATGTACCGCCGGGCGGTAGACCTTTATCGTTATGATCATCATGTTCTTTGAAGGGCTTTTTCCCATGATCAGTTCTGTCCTGATTGATCTCCTTCTTTAACAGATCTTCATAGAACAGAGCCTCTTCCTTAGCTACGCGCTTCCTCATCTTTTTATTGTTGGCCCGTGCCTTTATGTGGGTGGCATCAACAAAAACCTCCGAGGGATCAACAAGACCCCACTTATAACAATCCTCAAGTATCTTTGAAAATATCTGTTCAAACAGGTCTGTGTCCTTGAAACGTCTTGTATAATTCTTTCCAAAAGTTGAGAAGTGTGGCACAGCATCATACATTTCAAGACCAAGGAACCAGCGGTATGCAACATTAACTTCTATTTCCTTGATCGTCTGCCGCATACTTTTTATACCGTATAAATACTGGATGAACGGTATTTTTATGAGAACAACAGGATCTATGCTTGGCCTTCCATTATCTGAACAGTATTTATCCTCAACCAGACCATAAATAAAAGACCAATCTATTGCTTTATCGATAAGTCGCAACAGATGGTCTTGCGGAACGAGATCATCCATACAGAACATTTGGATCTGCTCTCGTTTTTTATCGGTATTTTGCGTCATCATAAACAGAAAGCCTCCCCCCAAAATATACTATAATTATATCAAAAAAGTACCGGGAAAGCCAGTGTTTATGGGCTTTTCGAACAAAAAGGAAGCCTTTCGTCCGCTTCGCTCCCAAAAGCCCTCGTATCAAAAGTGGCTGCATCAAGTAGCTCATTAATTCGTTCCTGCTTAACCGACATTATATCTGCCCGGAGATAGTGGTCAACCCCGTAGCCGCGTTGCGGTGCTTCGCAGGGTTGACAACTATCTCTGGGCAGATACTCTATAAATAAGCAGGAATGAATTATTATGCGCCATTGGCGCATTTGTTTCAAGGGCATCGGCGTTAGCCGCTGGTTTCCTTTATAAATAGATAAAGCCAGGGAAACATCCCTGACTTTGTCTACAGTCTGAGGGAATCCTTTCGGATTCCCTTTTTTTCCTAACCTGCATAATAGTTTATCAGACATCCCTTAAGGATTATCTCCCTCTCGTCATCGGTAAGATCTCCGAGGCGGACGGTGAATTCCTTAAGCTCATCCGAAACCACATATCCCTTTATCGTTTCCGCTTTTTCTTCTACGGCTTTACGTATGCCGGGGAAGAACAGATAATCCTTGTTCTTAAACGGAAGGTCGCCTTCCTTGATAAGGAACGGGAGCATGCCCCAGTTGATAAGATTACTGCGGTATCTCTTGGTCGCGTATTCGTTTGCGATGTTTGCCCAGCCTCCGAGTACCTTCTGACAGGAAGCTGCCTGCTCACGTGCGGATCCGTCGCCGGGTTTTACCGCAAATATCGTGCTTCCGAATCCCGTATTTGTCTTATCCGTATCCGGGAACTTCTTCTTTATGTTTTCCATCACGCCCTTTACATCGGGATTTGCCTCACACGGATGTCCGCCGTTTATCCTTGCATCCTCGGCCTTCTTTATCTCCTTGGCAAGGCCCACGTAAGCGGGATCCTTCCTTGAGAGCGTAAACTCGGCAAGTCCGAGAGGATTTGAACGGAATGATGAAGTCTCGCCCGAAGGTATGCGCTCATCCGTTGTAGTAACCGGATCGTGTATCTCGGATACGCACCGAAGCACCAGGTTCTCGGGCAGAGCGCTCATCTTCGGCCAGTCCTTAATGTTTGGACCGAATTTGATCTCTTCCTTCGGATCTGCAACACCCTTTGAATCAAATACGCGGTTTTCATATATCGTCTTATCAAAATGATACTTATATTTCTTAAGGGTGGAAGCCTCGATAACCTTGTCGGCTCCGGTAAGATATCCCTTGTTTGCCGCAGTCGCCGCGATGGAACGTGCATCCATAAGGGCAACCGATGAGATCTGACCGTTCTGGAGCTTACTTCCTTCACGGTTCGGGAAGTTACGGGTTGAATGCCTTATCGAGAAAGCATTGTTCGCAGGCGTATCACCCGCACCGAAGCACGGTCCGCAGAATGCTGTCTTAAGCACGGCACCCGTCTCAAGTATCTTCGCGGCACAGCCGTTCTTTATAAGCTCCATGTATACGGGCATTGATGCCGGATATACGCTCAGTGTGAACTCGTCCGAACCGATGCTGGTTCCATCAAGTATATCCGCCGCCGCGCATATGTTTTCAAATCCGCCGCCCGCGCAGCCTGCGATTATTCCCTGATCCACGTAGAGCCTGCCGTCCCTAACCTTGTTCTTAAGGGTAAAGTCAACCTGTCCGTCAAGGCTTACAAGAGCCCTCTTCTCTACATCGTCAAGTATATCGAGGAGATTGGCGTTAAGCTCATCTATCGTATAGGTATTTGAAGGATGGAAAGGCATAGCGATCATCGGGCGTACCTTATCAAGATCGATCTCAATGACTCCGTCATAATATGCCACATCACCCGGATTGAGTTCCTTATACTCTTCCTTCCTGCCGTGGATATCATAAAACTCTGCGATCTCTTCATCCGTTCTCCAGATGGATGATAAGCAGGTGGTCTCCGTTGTCATTACATCAACGCCGATCCTGAAGTCCGCGCTTAAGTTTGAAACGCCGGGACCCACAAACTCCATTACCTTGTTCTTTACATATCCGTTCTTAAATACGGCACCTATTATCGCGAGTGCAACGTCCTGGGGACCTACGCCGGGAATGGGCTCACCCGTAAGGTATACGGCAACAACGCCGGGCCTGTCTATATCATAAGTCCTGTTAAGCAGCTGCTTTACGAGCTCGGGACCGCCTTCTCCGACAGCCATGGTACCGAGTGCACCGTAGCGGGTGTGTGAGTCTGACCCGAGTATCATCTTTCCGCAGCCTGCCAACATCTCGCGGGCAAACTGATGGATGACAGCCTGATGGGGCGGAACGTACACGCCGCCGTACTTCTTCGCGCAGGATAATCCAAACATGTGGTCATCCTCATTTATCGTACCGCCGACGGCACATAAGCTGTTATGGCAGTTCGTAAGCACATACGGCATGGGGAACTTCTCAAGTCCCGAAGCCCTCGCCGTCTGGATGATGCCCACAAAGGTGATATCGTGGGAGGTAAGCTTATCGAACCTTATCTTAAGCTTATCCATCGTATCCGCGGTATTATGCTCCTTAAGGATGCTGTAGGCTATGGTATTCTTTACGGCCTCTTCCTTCGTAACCTGCCTGCCTGCTGCCGATGCAACTTCAGATGCTGCCCCGTCCTTATCCGGTATTATCGTTTTACCGTTTACAAGATAAGCACCCGTTTCCATTAATCTCACCATCAGTTTTCTCCTTCGCTTTCTTCTTCTGTTTCTTCTATTATCGTGATACTGCCCTTACGGATACCACTCTTTCACTTTCGCGCTTGGTATGTCAAAATGTTGGTAATCCTTGCTGTTCTTCCACTCCCCGCCCCACTCAAAGCCATGCTCTGTAAACAGGTTGTAACAAAGATCGCCTTTTTCTATCTTATAATCAAACTCCTTATCCCTGTCGGCATACTCGATACCGTTTTCAGGAGTGATGATGCTCTGTCCGTTCTTATATCTTACGTATGGGTTATAGCGTGTATTTATATCTACCGCAAGCCCGAGACTGTGCTTTGACATAGTCGAAGATCCCGGCACCGTCCTGTAATTGAACCCCGATGAATTGTTATCCTCCATGGACTTATCATCGTCGGCTCCGTATTCGTCGACCAGCCTTATCTTCTCGATCGGATAGTCATTCTCGTAAAGTTCCTTAAAGATATCAAGCACATCCTCCGCGATATGCGCATTTACGATGATCTCGCCCTCATGCACGTTTCCGTCAATATCCTTATGAAGGACGTGCAGGTAACGGAGATCTTCCCGCGGGAGCGTGCAGTCCTCCTTAAATGACAGCCCGTATATCCTGTCAAATATGTCGTCAGTTATCCCGGTTATATAGAATTCATCCGCGGTGGAAAGCGCGTTGTTTCCTGACACGTCAGCCTCACCCGTATCTGTATCATCTTCGGGAACATCCGTATTTACAGATGTATCCTCTTCCTCAGTAGCCGTGGCTGCTTCATTCGTTACGGTTATGACTTTCCCTTCGTTTAACTCGGGATCATCCTCTTTGCTTACCGTTTCGGCCGCTTCAGGTTCCTTAACATCCGTGCCCTTTTTGCAGCCGGCAAGAAATATCATACAGGATAAGATCAGCACGAGCATAAAAACCGTGCGGGCTCTCCAGGGCACGCTTATACATTCTACCCGACGCAGGCTCTTTTTACAAGTTTGATTTCTCATCGCATAAACTTTAAGATCCATCCGAAAGCACCCATAAACACAGCCTTTATCATTACCTTGAACGAATTCCTTATATCCGCCCGGACAATGGCCTCCGATCCGGCAGGCATCATGTAATACAGACAGCTGGCATAAGCTCTCGGGCGCTGCCATGAACGGTTAAGTTTGTCGTAAGGCACGCTCGCGACTCTTCCCCATGTTGATATCCTGATGAGCGGGACGGATCCGTGCCCTTCCTCTATCCCCGTGATCGTCATGAAATGCGACTTTACACCGTTCTTGCTGTCATACCCGTTCTCGAGCCTGCCGCTCTCACCCGAATATAACTTGAGAGGGTGCCGGTTAAGCGTCGTGAGCATGACCACCGAACCGCATTTATCAAGTCCTTCCCTGATAAAATCAAGCCCCTTTTCATATGGACAGAAAGCCGTCGGCAGTGAACGCATATGAATCATCAGTCCCCTTGCACGGCAGAATTTAAGGCTGCCCCTGATAAATCCTCCTATGCCCATTCCGAAGCTCGGTATGAATACCCATTTAAACAGCTTGTTCCCGCGCCGGCTCATATCATAGATCTTACGCACGATCGGGAGTTCAAACACCAGCATGGACCTGTATATGCCCGACATAAATGAGAGAAAATCATCCTTATAGCAGGTATCTTTCGTAAGATGACTAAGCTCTTCCGATACCTTCTTTTCATTGAACTTTTCAGGATACTTCTGCGCAAGGGTCCGCAGCATATTGGCGCACGCAACAGACCCGCAGCCCGCAAAGGCCTGCGTGTTTGAAGCATACCAGTCCTGGTCGCCGCCGTAGAATTTCTTTCCTGTCTCTCTGTCGGTTATTATAAGAGGATCGTGTTCCATGTCTTTTCTGCCTCTTTCACGTGATCATTCCTAATATATCATCAACAAACCGCTCGCTCAATGTTTATGCGTCCTTTTTTTATTTTAAAAATATATTGACACGATGTCAGAATAAAAAATCAGGAGACAGATATATGCCAAAAGGATCACCGGAAAGAACCGCAGCAAGAAAAGAAGAAATCATAAGTGCCTGCGAGAAGCTGTATCAGACCATGAGCTTTAAAGATATCACTCTTAAAGAGATC
>JAEEGL012317241.1_pt1 | contig 17019 bp, 37 predicted proteins | sample 9134231 | NCBI WGS metagenome assembly JAEEGL01 (sample SAMN16246548, study PRJNA631951) | gut metagenome | biome: gut microbiome; feature: rumen; material: fiber-attached | host: Bos | place: Iran: Karaj | collected 2018-10
ATGCTTCCTCGTCATCTTCAAGTAAACGAAATACAGAATATTTAAAAAATAATCTATCCAAATATACTAACAGAGAAATATGGGAACCTGTTCCTAAGAAATTAACTGATCAAATTAATTCAACACTAGATTAGTTTGGTATATTAATGTTTAGAAATAAAACCACAGGACTTATTGATATAGTAAGAATAACTGGTGATTATAATCCGACGAAAAGAGTAAAACTCAATGGAAATAAATACATTTTAGGTAATTACCTCCCTGATTCTGTATCACATAATTCAGCTGATTCATTAACAATGGTTTCAACAACTGGAAATATAGAATTAATTGAAACTATGGTAGTTCTAAATCAATTAGAAGGTATTTTTAATCCTAATGCTTCTGATTTTAAAAATGAACTTACAGGAATTGGAAATGTTAAATTAATATGTCCATCTGCTAGAACTGGATTAGAAGTTCCAAATGAACAATTATTATACAATTTTTCAAGATTATGTCAACAAAATGAAAATTTAATTAAAAATAATTTTGTTACAGACACTAATTCTTCTGGAAAAATTAAAATGGCAACATATTTAGATACTTTAAAATAGGATTTTAATGAAATTAAATTAAAAACAAATACAGAAGGATTAAATAAATTAAAATACGATGTAAAATAGTCAGTATCTAAATTTGATTTTGAAAATAAAACATTAGAGGAAATTAAATAGAATTTAATAACACTTGATTAGGATTTAGTTAAACATCACCCAGAAGTAACATAGAATATCTAGGATAAATTAAATGATGATAGTCCTCAATTTAAATTACATAAAGATATACTATATGCCATTGCAGAATTATCTGGAGTTAAAATGGTCCAATAGATAGAAGAACATAAAAAGTATGAAATGAATTTATCAAAAGATAGACTTGGAATTAGTGGAACAATGATAGATAATCCAGGTACCTTGCAATCTGCTATTCTTAATCAAGCTACAAATCAAGTTACAATAGCCTATCAAAATACAAGAGATTCTGTTGCTAAATTTGATCAAATATTAAAAGAAAAAGTAAGAAAATTAAAAGAAAGTAAAGGATTTGGATGGTTAAATCAAAATTTAACTGGAAATCAAACTAGAGATTTGTATTATAATATGTACGATCATAAATCTTCAGATGTTAAATTTATTAATCCTTGGGATTCTGATTAGGCTAAATCTTTAACTCCAGAAGAAATAGAATTTCTAAAATATGCTATCATTAAAATAAATTCTACAAGAGGAAACGGGTTAAATCTTGAAACTTTATTAAAAAATCCAGATTTAATGGGAAAACTTATAGCTCAAGATGAATCAGGAAAATATTTAAAAGTTCCACTTATTAAAGGTGATTTTGCATCAGAAGTTGCAATAAGAGGAGGATTAATGAATTTTATAAGAGATAGATTTAAATATTTAACTTTATGGAGAAAAGAAACACGAGACTTAGTAAAAAAGAAAATTGATGATAATGTTACAGGACTTCTTGATACTTAGTCTAGTACATATGATTTAATAAATAAAGGTGATCAATGGGAAGCTGTAAATAATATGTCAAGACTAGATGATCCTAATAATTAGGATTATAGAGAGCGAAAAATAAAAGAACGAGGTAAGGCATATTTTGAACATAATTTAGAAACATTATTGTTAAAATAGCATTCAGCATATGTAATGGCAGATGAGTTAAATAAAATATTTCCAGTAATTTAGTCATTACTTATTCATTTAAATGCACAAGGTTCTATTTTAAATACAAAATTTACAAATGATGTATAGTATCTTTTAGACTATATAAAAACTAAAATACACAATCAACCAATTGAAGATAGAACTAAGCAAGAAGCAAAATTAAGAGATATTGCAAATGAAACTATGAAATGGGCTTCTAGATTAGCATTAGCTTATAATGTTAGGCAAACTTATTAGTTTTTAGATGGAATATGGTAGGATATAAAATTAATAATAAAATATCCAGAATTTACAAAAGAAAACTTGTTTTGGGCATGGAAATATGTAATAAGTGATTTATTTACAAAATATGGTGATGAAAAAAGTATTCCAGAATTACTAAATCAATAGTATGGAATTAATGATATGGATATGAATACCTATATTGACAGAATTAAATCAGATAATACAGGATTATTCACACATTTTTGGGATACTGGATTTAGATTTGCATCTAGACCTGATTATTATAACAGAATGACAATATTTTTAGCTCAAATGAAAAATGATGGTTCTTTTGAGGCACATTCTATTAAAGACGGGAAACTTGTTTATGATTGGACTAAGGATAAAAGATTTAAAGCATTTGCTGAAAATAGTCCCAATAAGGAAGAATATAATAAAGCAAAAACAAATTATATTACACTAGCAAGATAGTTAATGGAAGAAGGAGCTTTAAATGAAGATGGAACATTATTTAAAATGAATATTTTACATCCAGAATTATCTCCATTACCAAAGGCGTATAGTAATAGAGAATCCGAAGGAAGAAAAGCTTTTTCCGATAGAATATATGGATATTATTCACATGAAAAGAAATCAATGTTTAATTCAACATTTGTTGGAGCACTAACTATGCAAATGAACACTTATTGGTCTGCAAAAAAGAATCAATGGATATAGCAAAGTTCTTATACCTAGGAAGGACATTGGGAAAACTACGAGGAGGATGGAAAAGCATATTACTGGAAAGTAGGAGAAGATGGATAGTTAGAAATGACAGATTAGCCTACAGGATTACCTGTACAAGTTTGGAAAGGTAATCCTTAGGAAGGTATAGTTGTAACAGTTGTTAAATTAATATCAGCATTTAATGGAAATTATGAAGGAATTGATGATTCTGGAATAAAAGGAGTAAAAGAATTATTAAGAGGAGATGATATAGATCCAGACTTAAGAAGATTGTATCGAGCTAATCTTGGACAATTAATTTATGATCTCATTATGTTATTATTATTAGGAGTTTTTGCTAGTAATTTAATGTAGAGTGGAGCTAAGTAGTATGCAAAAGAACATACAAATGATAAACTTGCAAATGCTCTAGCAAATACTGCTTTAACAGTTGGTACTGGAATAATTACAAGTTCTGGTACAGATTTTAATCCTGCTGAATCTATATTTGGACGAGGTGTACAATGGACTCCTTTTTCAATTCAATCTGCTAAAAATGTATTAGGACAATATAAAAGTTTTATAAATGGAAATTAGGATTTTTATGATGCTATTATTAAAACATCTGCTGCTACAAAAACAACAGCTCCTATGTGGGAATTTGTAAAATTAAATACAATAGGTACAAAAATTGGACAAAAACCAAAATCCGAATAAAAAAAATAACCCCGAAACAGAACTCAAAATGAGTTCTGCTCCGGGGTTTCTTGTTTAAAATCATCTATAACATTTAAAAATTCTTCAAAACTTAAATATCTATGTGGGTGAGGATAACAAATACTTTTACCTACTATCTTTACATAATTTGGATATATCCAAGAGTGTTTAATAGGAGTTGCTAAAGGAATTGATAAATAATAATTATAAAGTTGAATATCATTCATAAATTTTAATTTTAAGATATGTAGAAAAGTCTACAATCAAATTTTTATCTTGAGATGATAAATTATCCATCTCAGAAATTTTAAAATATTGTAGAAACAATAAGAAAAAAAATAAGCCGATACAGGAAATTAATTCCCGCATCGGCTTATTTTATTAATATTCTTTAGTAAAAATTGATTTACAATAATAATCAGGTTTATCATAATAGCGATATGATGAACACAGATGTACTAATCTTCCAATTAAAATTATAATATTAACAAATGGAATAAATGTTGCCAAAGTTAATAGTATAATTAAATAAAGAGGACTTTTTAATCTTATATTAGTATTTCTTTCATATATACATCTTAATACATGATATAGAAGTATAAATGCAATAATGTATTGTATCCAAAATATTAATATTCCCATAATTACTTAATAAATTTAGACATGTCAAACATCATACCTTGACCTCCTGTAACTGTAGGAAGGTTTCCATCCCATTTCTCAATCCAATCCTCCATTACTACATATTGAGTAAGTGATGCTGCTATAGCTTTGTTATAATAAGCTTCTGCGTCTGCTTTAATACGCATTGCTTCACCTTCTCCTCTAGCTTTAGCAATAGCAATTTTTGCATTAGCTTCTGCTTCCTTAACTAGATTTTCTGCTTTAAGACTTGCTTGAACTGCTCTATTCTTAGCATCAATCATATCAGATAATGATTTAGGAGGAGTAATAGCTGAAGTAAATTCATCAACAATAAAGCCTTCTTTAGCTAAAGATTTTTCAAGTCGAGAACGTACATCAGACTCAAATCTAGCTCTATTACTCATTAAAGAATCAGATGTATATGCATTACCACAAGTTCTATATGCTTCATAAATACAAGTTCGAATATAACCATTTTCTAATTCATCGATAGGTTTACGATACTTTACAAAAATGTCACATGCTTTTTCTGGATTAATATGATATGCAATTTGAGGATCCATTGTAAATACAGAAGCATCTTTAGCATTTATAGTAAATGGTTCATAATTTTTTCTTTGTACCATTGTCGGATAAGTAAATACTGATTCAACAAATGGCCAATACCATACTACACCTCTTACAGTTTTTTCTACACCTCCATAATTATCTGTACTTCCTGAAATTTTATGAAATTTAATACCAATTTCTCCAGAATCTACAACAGTACAACTACTTAACATAAACATTGCTGAAAACAGCACAAAAATAATTTTTTTCATTGATAACATCTTTTTAATAAATTAATAACATTTGGTGATACATATCTAGCTAATTTTTCATCTGAATAATATGCATCCATTTTATTTCTAGTTCTTAGTATTTCTCTAATGTAACTAGATGATATAGAATTTTTAGGTCTATCTATTACAAGAAAATCGTAATCTTCAATTATTTTTCCACCATGCATCCAATTTGGAATATCCTTCATAGTATCACTACCTACTAAAATAAATATTTCATCATTACAATATTTATTTTTTAAAGCATGTAAAGTAGCATAACTATAATAAGGAGGAATAAGTTTGGTTTCTATTAAATCTCTATAAACTTTTTCATATAAATTAATAGGAAGTTCTTTTATATATTCCCAAATTATATCAACACGTTTATCAATATCAAGAACTTCCTCCTCTTTCCAAGGATTTTGCATTGTTGGAACAATAACTACTAAATCCATTTTAAAGTCATTTAAAGCAGTTTTAACACACTCTAAATGACCATTATGAAATGGATTAAATGAACCAAGATATAATGCAATTTTCATTCTTTAAACAATTTTTTCAAATTATTATAAAGTTTCTCAAAATCTGGATTATCTTTCCAATCATCAAACGAATCAAAATTATTGTTCAAGTATTGTAAAATTCCATATTCAAAATTTTCTCTATCCTCCATAAGGTAATTCCACATACTTTCGATATCAGATTGATCAAAATCTACAGCAGCACTATTAATACCTTCTTCTAATCTTATATTAATAATCATTCATTTATCGTTTAAGAGGTGTTAGAATAATTTCATTTCCGCAGTCTGGACAAATAATAAATTTTTTTATTTCTTCGTCAGTTAAAACATCATCTTGAACTTCTAATTCTATTTCTTGAATATCTTTTTGTTCATATTGTAATTTTGCTTTACAATTTGGACAAGTAACTTTTCTTACTCCATGTTCTAATACTTTAATCATAATTTTCAGTTAATTCTATTTTATCATCTGTAACGTTTATTTTATAATTACAATTCGGACAATTTATATAGTCATAAGATAATATATTTAAACATATTCCGAGTGAAGTTTTAGTTTGACTTCGAATATATTCAACAGCTTCGCAGTAGCATTTTAACGCAGTATTAATATCGTCAAATTCTTTAATGTTACCACATGAAGTAATAGTATTTATTCTATCTATATGTTTTAAATCATTATCGTTAAATGAAATAAGATGTCCGCAATTTGAACATTTTACGGTTTTTCCAAGATCAATCATAATCCTAATTCTTTTTTAGAAATTATAGGTTGAGACTTTCCTTTAAACTATTAAATTCGTATCCTAATTCCTTTAGTGACTTTTTATATATTTCTCTAACTCCAAAGAATTTTCTAAATCCTAATTTAAACCAATAAAATTGAAAATCCCATTTTTCTTTAAATTGTTTATTTAAATAATATAATCCAAAATATGGAATTATATAAATTCCTTTTGTAGATAAATTATTTTTTATTGTATACCAAATACACAATTCAATTCTAAACCAACTTATAGATAAATATAAATCTTTTATTCCAAAATTAATCCACACTTTTGGAATAAACATAAATATATTTTTATTATAATGACTTCTTAATGAAATTTCAAAATGTGTCACATCTTCCAAATTGATTAGCTATTACATTTATCATAAAATCTTTAAAATCATCATTTGGACTCCCTTGATGTAAGAGAGTCCAAATATCTTTAAGCATTCTATTATTATCTTTAACAAGAATTAATAATTCATCAAATTCATTATTAGTCATATTAACAAGTTACTTCCCATTTATAGTAAGGTGTTGTAGTAGGAATGGTGCTTATTGTATAATAATTGTACAAACCTTCTATTAAATTTACAACTTCATCTTCAGTTAAATTATTTAACTTATATTGTCTAAGTATAGTAATTAAATTTTTTCTATTCATATTTTTCCAAATTATTTTCTTTTACAAAATCATTAAAAGAATTAATATCAATTGGAGCAGTACCCTCTTTTAATAATTTTGGTGTAAGTCCAGAATTGATAAGATTACTTATTGTAAATCTTACACAATCTCCAACTCCACAAATTACTAATTCACTGTTAGCTTCAATTTCAGCAATATCTAAATAATATCTTTCTCCAAAATAATCTGCTTTGTATTGAATATCGCTAAATGCACCACATTCTTCTACTTCTTCTATAGAACCTTTTGTAATAACTTCATAATCTATATTTTTAGATTGTATGAATTTTAATAGTTTAGGTTCTATGCAAGCTCCTGGAGTAAATTGAACACAATGTGTCGGAAATTCTCCTCCGTTCCTTTTAAATGAACAATGATTATACGGATGCCAATCGGCTGTTAAAATAATTTTACTAATTTTTTCACAATTTTTAGAAATGAATTGTTTAATTGGAGTTAAAATATTAGATGCATTATTTATTCTAAAACTCCCACTAATAAAATCGTTCTGTACGTCTACAATAATTAAAGTAATCATATTTCTAAATATAAAGGTTTATAATACATTGTATATTGTTCATTTAAAAGAGATACACATGCAGTTAAAGTACCACTGTAATCTATTAAATTGTGGTCACATGTATGCAAATGTCCAAATAGATGATATTTAGGCTTTCTTTTTTCTACAATTTCTTGTAAAGGAATATTTCCTCTATGAAGACTCTTTTCATAATCGTCTGAAAATCCTAAACATTGATCACTGTGTTTATAAGCAGCATCGTGAGTTAATAGAAAATCACAATTATCGGGTATTTTTTCAAATTCTAATTTATTATGTTCATCAGAATACATGAACGCCCAATCACCAAATATATGACATAAAGGAGAACCCCAAATAGTATAAGATTTTCCAGTATCTGAATCAATAAAAATAGCACCACTATCATTTAAAATAGTTATTTTAGTATTTTTAACTACATCTAAACATTTATCATGCCAAGCATTCCCAAGGAAATCGTGATTATCCCAAACCATATAAATAAATTCTACTGGTTGTTCTTCACACCAAGGAATAAAAACTTGTTTAAACCATTTAAATGATTGTGGAACATTTCTTTGCATTCTTAATGGAACAATATCTCCACAAATAAAAAGTAAATCAGATTTTTCTATTTGTAAGTTACTAAATTGTCCATGAACATCACTTATTGCACAAATCTTCATGATAATATTACTTCAAAATCATCAACAAACCATAACTCTTTATAACCCTCTGTTTCTATACAATCAGAAGGAAGTACAATTTGTTCAGTAACAGCGTCGTTTAATAATTCAAGATTATCTAAAATTTTTGTAGGAACTTCTATTTCTTGTGTAGAACTTAATGTTTGAGAAATAGTTACTTCTACTTTAGTTTTCGGTTGTTCATTCCAAGGAGCATTTTCTTCCTCAGTTTGCATTAATGTTGGAGTATTATTCATTTTAATAATTCCAAAGTTAAGTTAATATCATCTGTAAATACAAAATCACTTTTAGAAGGAGAATACCAAATTCCATACTCTAAATTCCATCCAGAATCTACCATACAATCTATAACTAAATGTATTGAAATATCTGGTCCAAAAACATATGAATCTATTTCCATAGAATTTAAAGCATATAAAATATTCATAACGGCACATCTTAATAAAGTAATACCGTTATGAATATCATAATCCACAAATTTATTCATAATTACATTCTGGATCATAAGGGTCTACAGTACAATCTTTATCATTGCAATAATTTCTAATCCTACCTGTATTTGAATCCCTTTCTTCACGAAAATATCCGCAAAGAAAACAATTACTTTTTCTTTCCATAATTAACTAAATTCTGTTGTTGTTGCAAATCTTAAACCATCTGAATAAAAGTCACTTTTAGTTTCACTAATAAATTGTATTCCTTGTTCTTTTAACATATTTATATAATCTCCAGAACAAGTATAAGTTTTCCATCTTGGATTTCTTTCTCGCTCATAAGTTTCATAAGATAATGAATCAAAAGATTCGGAACCATCTAAATTTGTAATCCAGGATATAGCCATTTGCCAAAATTCTTCTTTATTTTGCTTTTCTCCGTATTCATCCCAAATTTCAACATCTTCTCTATCTATAAATTTTTTAATAGATTCTTTATTTAAATCGTATACTTTATAGATAGAATATGGCTCTTCTACCCAAGTTCCACTTCTAGAACCATCTCCGTTATCAGTCCACTCTAAATGACCATTTAATATTTTGTACCAATTAGGATTCCAAAGGAATTTCCAACCACTAGAACGCTTACCTAAATGTATTTCACCACCAACTGGTTCTTCACAAGATACTTCAAAAGAACCATATGTTAGATTTATTTCATTAATTATTTTATGAAAATCGTTACTTACATTAATTAAATGACAAAGTTGAGATTTTCTTTTAGCTGTAGGAATAATCCTAGCGTAATAATTCGTACCCATTATCTAGTTTCCTTTCCACAAACAGTACATCTATATCCAGATACTTTAGTTCCAGAATATGTTTCATTGAATACTCGATTTCCTCTACCATAAGTTTCATCTTGAAACTCTGAATGGCAACTACAATGCATAATTTTAGTCATTTCCAATCAATTTATTAATTCCAGTAATTAATTTATCAAAATTTTGTTTTGAACTAGATATTTCTTCATTACGAATTTTTAACCTTTCAATTTCTGTAATGTTAGAATCAATTTCTGCATTTATTTCGGAAATTATTTTAGATGAAGATTCTATTGTTTCATTAAATGATTTTGTTAATTTAGTAAATAATTTATTATAATCCTTCATAATTTTAAATGTTATTTAATAGTTTTATAAAATCCACAACTTTCAAACTCTGGACAAATTCCATTTCTATATACACAATTTGGAACACAAAATGAAGCAAGAATTGGTTCAGTTTTACTTAATTCTTTTATAACATTTGCCCAAATTAACCTTGTATCTTTTTCAGCTTTATTACAAAGTCTTACTCTTGAAATATGAATTATCTCTTGTGCATTTACAAATAATCTCATATTAACTAAATCTGTTTTTCTTTGTTCTTCTCTAGGTTTTTGATTTCCGTCAGAATCTGGTCTGCTCGTAGATACAAAAGGCTGAGCATGAACATGACGAACAAGATGCACAGACACGAAAGAAGGTATATCATATAAATCAATATTAAATATTAAACATCTAAGAGGTGAATGTTCTGATTTGGAAATCTTATATTTAAAATCGTCAGATGGTTCTTTATTTACTAATGATTTTCTTTTAGTAAATCTTGCTGCATTAAGCACATCCGTCCACGAAGTCACTCTTGTTATTTCGATTTTCATATTCTGTATTTATTTCTTCATTAGTTAATTGTCGAATACGTTCCTGACATACATGAATGATTTTTTCATAATCTCTAATTCGAGGTTCATTCTTTTTAATTCTAAGAACCCTTTTAACAATATCGGCATCCCAGGCATTCAAATCATAATCTATCCAAATACTCCATGGTTGAATAAAATGTTTACTATAATCAGATTCCCCGACATTAAAAGAACGTTCTTCAGCTGGAAGCATTCCTAATTCTTTAAGTTTCTGATATAGGGTCCAAGGTATCTTGACTTCCTCCATCATTAATAATTTTAATCATTGCTAAAGTAACTATTCCTTGTATTATATCTCTCCTAGATTTTGTTAGACTACTTCTTTTTTCAGAAATTAAATCAAACTCTTTTAATATTTCGCTAGGAGTCATATGTCTTAAATCAGATGGAAGAAAAGGACTAGAATTAGTAATTTCTTCTATTATCTTTTCTTCCGTTAATTCTGGTTTTTCGTATAGATAATCTTTAAGTTTCATAAACAATATAATAAAGTTGGATTATTCTATGTGTTCAATTGATTCGAAATCTATTTGATCTGTTGTGTCATAATAACTATCATTCTCCTCAACAAATCCTGATTCTACTAATTCTTCTGCTTCTTCTTCTGAATCAGCTTCTACAGTATAACGACAATTATACCATTGTAATTCATGTGTTTTTACTCTATACTTCATTGTAATTTTCTTTAATATATTTTATAAGTGATTCTAAATCTTCTTTATTAAACTCTATATAATCAGGATCTTTATCTAAAGTTAGCCAAAGATAATTTTTAATAGCATCTTCAATAGAATCAATTTCTTCCTTAGATTTCTTTAGTTCTTCAATAAAATCATAAGCATCTACTTCCCAAGTACCTTCTCCTTCTAAGTACCAATTAGAATATGTACTTAAAAGATATTCTACATTCTCCTTATATTTAAAATTTAACTCAAATATCATAAGCAATACAATAAAGTTGGATTGTTTTTATGAACATCTATATCTGGATATTTTTCTTTAAATTGTTGAAGATTAAAGGGAGTTGTTATTAAATGATAACCATTTTTAGTTGGAATATCCGCAACTATTTTAGTATCAAAAAATACATTAATTGGATCTATTTTAGGTTCACATTTATAATCAATAAAATCAGCAATAGCTCTCCAAGCAGGTTCTAAATTAGGATCATCAACATTATGGTCAATATCAACAACCCATCTAGGTTCTTCTCCTTTTATTTCTCCTGCGCAAGTATTCCAAGATTTCCATATTTTCTTAAAGTCTCCAATATAAGCTCTTTCTGCAAGATATTTTATTTGCAGCATTGTAGTTTTCTTAATGGACTTAGGAGCAAGATTAATATATGCTCTTGCTCCAAAAAATTTACACAAGTCTTTTATTTCTTGTTCGACATAATCTAAACTTTCTAAACTACAAATAAAATATGCTTTAATCATTCTATTTGCAGCAGGAAGTTCTGGATGGTCTTTACCTCTTCTCAAAATTTGTAAATGATAGTATATATCATCATTAGGAAATGTAAGAAGTGGTTTTATTAGTTCAAAATTATCAATCATAATGCTTCAATATTTAATACATCTGGATCTTCTAGTTCACCAATTTCTGTATCAGCTATTACTTCATCATAATTTCCAGATAATCCTAATTCTTCAGCTTCGTCCTCGTTACTAGCTTTTACACGAACGATTGTTTCATGTTCTACAACTCGGTGAAGAGTTACTTCATATGTTTTCATTTTCTATTTTATTATATATAAACCTAAATAATTCATCACTTACTTGATACTCTACAATACCTTTATCAGTATTTATAAAAGCAAAGCAATCTACATCATCATCTTCATATTTATGAAATACGTTTTCTCTTATAAATTGATATAAGACTTTTTCAAGTTCTTCCTCAGTAGGATTATTTTCTTCTAAATAATCCCATAAATCATCTTCATAAGTCCATTCCCAAAGCTTATCATAAAATTCTTTTTCAGTAAGATTTAAAAACGGAATACACTGTTTACCTTCTATTATTACTAAATTATATTTATTCATTTATTGCACTATCCATTACTAAAGCAGTTATTACATCAAGATTCATCATTACTTGATAATGAACATCAATTTTATCACATTCTTTGAGATGTTTCTTCCAATGTTCTTTCCAGGCTTCTATATCATTCTCTCCTTCTTTATCATATCTCTCACTTGGAGAAGATATATAAGGCCAAGGACTTAATATTATTTCATATTCACATCTAGACCACCATTGGTACATTGATTCATTTTTTATAAATTCTTTAAATTCATCAAATGTTTTTGGTTTACTCTTCTTTTTATTATAGCAATTAATTAAATATGGAATAACATTATAAGGCTCAAATTCTTTACTGTTTATATTATAAACAATTACATTAAATTCTCTCATACAAATAAATCTAATTCTTTCATTACTAGTGGATTTTTTAACTTATTGGCTTCATTAATATAAAAATTATAATTTATTTTATAATCTTCCCAATCTTTCTTAACAAACTTATTAAATATTATAGCCGAATATCCAACATTTACTCCAGATATTTTTCCATCATGAAATTTCTTTAATAAAGTTCCAGACTCTTTTCCATTACCAATATAATATCTAGTCATTCTGTGTAACTTATCATCAATAATTTTTCCATCATTTAAATGTCTGAAATAAGCATCACTGAGAGAATTTGTTTTTAGCTGTAAACAAAAATTAAATATATCTCTATCATTTTTAATTGTTTTAGAAACAGGGGTTCCATATACAAAATAATTTTTGACAGCTAACGGAACAATTCTCATAGAAGGGTCTTTATGAAATTCCTTATCTACTTCAAAATCACCTTTTAATTTAATATGTTCATATTCTGAAGTAGAATCTTCATATACAGCTCCGTAGTTATTTACATCCCTGATGAACATTTTGCTATAGAAAGCTTCTTCAATAACAAGTCCAGTTTCTTTAGTAAGTTGTTCATTAACTTCTCTTATAAGATTTAATTTTTTACGAGGTATTTTGATGGTTTGTCCATCTGTATTAGTCTGTATAAATATAAGTTCTGGAACAGCTTTTACCATTCTTTCGCTCCACATACAGATAAAGATTTGTCCAGCAATTGTTGTTTTAAAAGTATATAAAGGATCATAAAGGAAAGACTTTTCTTCATTAGATTTACCATAAGCACCATTAACTATAAGCTTATATCCTTTGATCAACACATTATCTCTTTCAGACTTAGGTTTAGATTTTTCTTTCAAACGTGTATCAATAAAACCTACATATTGATGTAAAAATGGAATTCCTAAATGTTCTGGATAAAGTTGTAAAGATTTAGCTATACTTGGATATAGAGATGCAACATCGTAATCTACTATAATCCAATCATCATCAGATTCATAAACTCCAGGTTCTATAGATCCATGGCTCTTAATTTGTTATCCTATAAGCTTTTTATCTTATAGTTCTTGCAGTTTTGGAATCCTGCAAGTTCGGCGTACCTTTTCACCCACAGCATTATCTGTTTGGGGTTGTTAACTCTTGGAGACATTTTATTCTTCTTTAGTAGAAGGTTCAGTCTCTACGCTCTACGGTGACTTAGATTCTTTAGTTTCTAAGTTTACCTCGGGATTAAACAAAATATATTTTCTATTTAAATAATAATTAGCATTATTGTAAAATTGCTCATTTGTCCAATTCATTAATTTTTGTCCTCCTGTTATATGTAATTCATAATATATACAGGTTTTACCTTCTATTTTATTAGTTCTATGATTAAAAGGTTTAAAAAATTCAGCTACCTAATTAAGAAATTTTTCAGAATTTATTACAAATTTTATTTCACATTGAGCTTTATGCCCATCTCCATCAAATAAACCTCTTATAAAATGTCTCAATAAATCATCAGACATAATTTTAGGAAGAAAAAATTCATTATCATATGTTTTTCTGGGATGAATATTATAAGATTCAAGTGTTTCAAACATATGTTTAGAAGTCCATCTTAATCGAGCTTGTTCTTTTCTAAATTTTACACCTCTTTGATCGTTTGTAAATTCAATTTCTTTATTTGGACAAATTGATTTTTGAAATAATTCAATTATTTCTAAATCATCGATAGAATTATTTAATGTAAATCTATATGAATATGAATAAACTTTTCCATCTTTTTTCTTTTCTTCTTTTTGCATACAACCGTCAGCAATAAAGAATCCTAACAAATAAGCTTTTTCTTCAGAATCTATATTATCAAAAAATTCTTCATTTATTTTACTATTAGAACCTTTTTTAATATCTAATCCAAAAGCTTTTATCATTTCTGCTAATCTTTTAGCTGGAATATCTATTATTTCAGCTATTTCTTTAATATTTTTTCCTTGTTTATTTAATTCTAAAATCTATTCAGAATTAAATTTTTCAATATATTTTTTAAATCTCATAAAAATAATAAAATTAAGTTATAAAAATTAAATATCTACTTTAACCTAAAATATTACTCTTAATCCGATTTTCCAACTCCTTCCCCGATTTTTAACAATTTTTTAACATATTATTTCTAATATGGGAGGCAACCACATTTTACCTCCTAATCCAAAATCAAACTTATAATTATGATAAATTACACTGAATTGAAACTCTCCCTTTTCTCCTTTAACAGATGTTTGTTTTATTTGAGATAAAAACTTATTGAACTCTTTTGTCTCAAGATTACACCAAGACGGAATACATTCTTTAAGATTAATAATTTCTCTCGGAGTACCTCCAGATTTCTTTAAATAATATGGATTTTGTCCAGTTTCACGACAATATAATTGTAACATGAGTTCTTCTCCCATAGGAACATCTCCCATATTTGTTACATTGACATGAAATTTCTTATTCAAATCATTTCTAAGTTGGAGTTTATTTTCACCTTTATATAATGGATAGTCTGTTTTACCAAGTGTTACTAATAGAAATTTATAAGTAGCGTATACATCCCATTTATTATAATCAAGTATAAGTTGTTCTTCTCCTTTAATACACCAATGAGTATGATGAAGTGGCATTTCTTCAACATTTTCCATCCTCATTTGTATTTCTAATCCTTTAAGATTTTGCATTCTGGCTTTATTATTGTAATGCCATATTTTAAATAAATCTATTTGTGGGATAAAAGGTTTTTTAACTTCTGTGAACAGTTCATCTATTAAATATTGCGATTTCGTATATAATGCCTGAGCTAAAAATTGCCCAGGCATTCCTTTATATTCATTCTCCCAATGTCTTATAAAATGATGTAATAGAGGATAGTCATAAGCAAGATTATTAAATCCGCACTGTACAAATTTTTCTTCGGTTAAATGTTTATACAATTCTTCTGAATCATTTCGCCACCCACATATTACATATTGATACCAAGTATTAGTTTTAGAACGATATCCAGTATAAGTAAATAAGTTAGAAAGAGATTCTAAATCGTATACTTCAAGAATCATTATTTTTAATAATTTATATTTCGCGCTATAATGATCTTATTATATATTTTCATTTTCAGTAAAATTAAAATCTATTATACATTTATTATTTATATTTTCACATTCATAAGTATTTCTTAAGTTAAAATTGCAATAGTATAAATGTAACATACCTAAAGCTCTTTTTCTTGGAAGACCTACATAACTATTATAACTATATATAAATTTTATAAAATTAGAAGTATCTTCTTTACTATTTATTCTAAATTCATGTTCAGTAGAAATAGTAGATTTAATTTCATATTTATTCAAACATTGTTGCAATCCTTCTAGAAATCTTGAAGACTGACAAAAGGCTTCTCCTATATATGTTCTTTTATTTCCTTGTCCACTATTTCCTATAGAAAAACAACCATCTCCATCCCAAAATCCTCTTATAAACATTGACTCACAATCTTTATTTGGAATTTCTGGAAATATTAAATTATAAGATTTCCTGTAAGCATTTCTTTCAAATATATTATGAATAGATTCAGATAATTTTTTATTTATAATATTAATATAATATGTTGTTTTACTATTACCTCCTCTATTTCTATTTCCTATTTTTCCATCGTAATTAAAAATTGATTTTATATCTTCTATTATTTGGATGTCAGTTACTTCAAATTCAATTACGTCATGAGTATCTCTTTTAGAGATACATCCATCAGAAGCAAACAATCCAAGAAAATACCAATATAAAGGATCATATATATTTATTCTAGTTTCATCTAAATTATATTTTCCAGGAGTTCTGAACCTAGTTAAATTATATTTTTTAACTAAATGGTCTATTTTTCCTCTTGTTACATCTAAATTATCACAAATTTCTCTTTGAGTTCTTTTACAAAGATACATTTCAATAATTTCATTTTCTAATTCTGAACAATTTTCCTTTACTTGTTCTAGTGTTAAATTTGTATTATCCATATATTATATTTTTATTCAAAAACTAATATATGGATAAATATGGATAAATCAAAATTATTCCTTGTTAATATTTGTTAAAATATCAGGATTTAAATAAGTTTTATCTCGCACTATTGTTATTTTACTATCCCATATTTCGCCGGGGTTTCCTTTATTACAACCTATTCCGATATACTTAATATCTGGAAAATAACTAAATATATAAGATGATACTAACATTGTACAATTAACTGTTTCATAATCACCCATGTATAATTGTACATGACTTCCTGGCCAATAATATCCTCTTATACTAAACAACCAATTATATCCATACTTTTTAGATAAAAATGCATG
>JAEEGL016701335.1_pt1 | contig 17019 bp, 19 predicted proteins | sample 9134231 | NCBI WGS metagenome assembly JAEEGL01 (sample SAMN16246548, study PRJNA631951) | gut metagenome | biome: gut microbiome; feature: rumen; material: fiber-attached | host: Bos | place: Iran: Karaj | collected 2018-10
GCGATACTTTTCCTTTCGGGACTGCCATGTTGACACCTCCTGATCGCAGCTGTTCTGAGCAGCTATGTTTTTATTTTGCCTGGTTTTTATCCAAAAGCTGCTCAAGCACAGCAAATCTTGGATCGGTTTCTTTTCAGCAGCCGCAGGGACCCAGATTGAGATTCCTCCCGCATTTGGGGCAAAGGCCCCTGCAGTCCTCCCGGCAGAGGAACTTGCTGTCCATGTCCAGGATGAAGAGCGTGGAGAGGATCTCGTCCAGGTCGATCTCGTCGCCGTCCAGGAAAAACAGCTCGGGATCGTCGGCGTTATCGTCGTTTTTCTCGACGATGACCGCGGAGAGCGGCGTTGTTTTGGCGGTCTCAAACTCGGATGCACAGCGATCGCACAGACAGAGAAGCTCCGTCCGGATCTCGCCCCTCAGGCGAAGGACGCCCGCCTCGTTGTACACCCGCCCCTCGGCGCGGGGAGCGGAGAGATATCGCACGATCGAGGGAAAGGCCAGATCCTCCGTCCCCAGCTCGCAGGAAAAATCCACGCCGCTGCCGGGGATCTCGATGATCTCGCGCAGAGAGAGTTTCATACAGCACCTCACATGGCCGCGTGCCTTGCTCCCGCGCCGAAAAGCGGCGGAGAACGTCAGCCTTGATATTATAGTTGACAGTTCGGGACTTGTCAACCATATTTTTGTATTGTATAATGCCAAACATGAAAAAGTTTTAGTCGGACGGTCATGCCATGAAAGAGCTCACAGTCAGGAACAACGACGCCGGCCAGCGGCTGGACCGTTTTGTCGGAAAGGCCGTTCCCCTGCTGCCGGAATCGCTGCTGCAGAAGTATATCCGGCTCAAGCGCATCAAGCTCAACGGCAGAGGCGCGAAGCGGGATACGCGCCTGAGCGAGGGCGACGTGCTGCAGCTTTACATCAACGATGAGTTTTTTGAAAAGCCGCGCGAGGAGAACGCCTATCTCAAGGTCGGCACGCCGCGTCTCACGGTCGTGTACGAGGACGAGAACATCCTTCTCGCCGACAAAAAGCCGGGCGTGCTGTGCCACAGCGCGGGCGTGTGGGATTACAACACGCTCATCGCCAATATCCAGGCCTATCTCGCCCAGAAGGGCGAGTGGCGCCCGCGCGAGGAAAACGCCTTCGCCCCCGCGCTGTGCAACCGCATCGACCGCAACACCGGCGGCATCGTCATCGCGGCGAAGAACGCCGAGGCGCTGCGGATCCTCAACGACAAGATCCGCGGCCGGGAGATCGAAAAGTATTATCTCTGCGCCGTGCAGGGACGCCCCAGGCCCGCGAGCGGCAGGCTGGAGAATTATCTGTTCAAGGATGCGAGCCGCAATCAGGTTTACATAAAACAAAAGAGCGAGCCCGGGGCCCGCAGCGCCGTGACGGAATACCGCACGCTCTGCTCCGCCGGCGCGCTCTCTCTGGTGGAATGCCGGCTGCTGACCGGGCGCACGCATCAGATCCGCGCGCAGATGGCCTATGCGGGCTGGCCGCTGCTGGGCGACGGCAAGTACGGCAGCGAGCGCTTCAACAGGGGCTTCGACGAAAAGGGCCAGGCCCTCTATTCCTACCGGCTCGTCTTCGACTTCCCGACCGACGCGGGGATGCTGAACTATCTGCGCGGGCGCGAATTCCGCGCGGAGAAGATCGACTTCGTCGACAAATATTTTCCCGACTTTCGGATCGGATAAAAAACCGGACTGGTTCTCCCAGTCCGGTCTTTTTTTATTTCTGCGCTTTTTTCTTCGCCCTGCGGATCAGCAGCGCCTGGATGCACAGCATCAATCCGAAGAGCAGCGCGATGATGCCCATGCCGATAAAGGTCCAGCTGATGCTGCGAGCCACGAAGCCGAGCAGCAGCAGCATCGGCGCGCCCAGGACGATCGCCCAGAGGTTCTGATAGATCAGGTTGTGCGAGGCGGGCGTTTCGTAAAGCGGGTCGATCTCCCTCAGCAGGATCACGCCCGTGCTGGCCGTGCCGGTCAGCATGCCGTAGAGCGAGAGGAAGGCCTCGTCGGCGTAGTCCGGGAACAGCCTGCGGCAGATGCGGAAGTTGTAGAAGTAGGTCGCGAGCGCTCCAAGCGCGCACAGCAGGATCAGCGGCACCCAGAACTCCTTGTAGCGGAAGGCGGAGAGATTGATCGCCGCGATCGAGGCCACGACCATGATGTCGAACATCGTGCCGGAGATGCGGTTGAGCATGAAGTTGTTGATATACTCCCGCCTGGCCACGCCCTTCGCCTTGAGCCTTTCCAGAAAGCTGCGCACGAGGATCGCGAACACCGTGCCGATCAGGAAGTTGAAGCCCCAGATCAGCGGCTTGATCGTGTTGACGGCGAAGCCGCCCGCCCGGTCGAGAAGCACGGTCACGCCCGCCATCGCTGCATAGGCGAGGAAATAGGACACGAACACCAGCCCCAGCTGCACCGTCAGCTTGTCGAGCGACTCGCTCAGCGGGATCTCGTCCTTGCCCGTCACCATTTCGGCGGACAGATCCTCGATCTCCTCGGCGTTGACGACCTGCGCGCGCTTGTCGCCCGCGCGGCGCAGCTTGTTGAGATAATACACGCCGCCGACGGAGGCCGAGACGAAGCCCATCGCCGCAATGGTCAGGCCGAAGCTCGCGCCGTTCCGGAAGGCGGGATACTCGGTATAGCCCTGGTAGATGCTGCCCCAGTTATAGGCCTGGCCGGGGCCCTGTCCGTAGCCCATCGGCAGCAGCACGCCGCCGGCGGCATAGCTGCCGATCAGGTAGAACAGCGCGACCGTGATCGCAAGGCCCAGCAGCGCCTGCAGCAGGTACGAGCCGACGACCACCGTGCTGGTGGCAAACACGTCGCGCCGCGCTTTTTTGCCCTTGATCTTTTCCGTGTGGCGCAGCGCCATCGCCACGAAGCCGAGACCGAGACCGTGGAAGGTCAGCGCTTCGAGCGTCGAGGTCGTGAACATCGAGTGACCGAAGATCGCCTTGAAGGCCGCGTCGGCGGCCAGCACCAGAAAGCCTCCGAGCACCGAGCTGGGGATCAGACTGCGGCGCAGGAAGGGGATCTGCCTGCGAAGCGCGTTTGCCAGCAGCATCGCGCCGAAAAGCACCGCCAGCGTCACGACGAAGGACCATACCTCCACGTCCCAAAAGCTCAGTTGTCCGGTCATAGTCGAATACCTCGGATCTCTACAAATTCTTTTAATATTTTAATCTTTTCGGCAAACCTTGTCAATGCGGAAAACAGACTCGCCGAGGCGGCCGGTTTTTACCATACGCTGCGCCGCAGAGCGAACATGACGAGATAATACAGCTCGCTCGAGGCGAGGACGGCGTACAGCGCGATGCGCGGCGCTTTTTTCTCGCCGAGCAGCGCGAGCGACATCGCGACCGGCAGCAGCGCGCAGAGATAGCGCGGCGCGCTGAGCAGCCAGGTCGCGCCGATCGCGACGGCGTAGTAGGCGACGGCCCACAGCGTATAGCTTGCCCGCAGCCTTTTCGCGCCGAAGAACAGGATCGCGAGCGAAGCGAAATCGGCGGTCAGATTGGGGATCCACAGGCCCATCAGCTCGTTCCGCCCCGCTTTCAGCGCGTAGCGCGTCTGGTAGGCCGCGGTGTTGAAAAACAGGCCCGGCTCCTGGTACCAGTGCGTACGCTGATAATAGAGGAATTTGAAGGGGTCGCCCGAGACGAGGCGGTTGATCAGACAATAGAGCGCGAAGCCCAGCGGGACCAGCGCGAGCGCGGCCAGGCCGCGCCAGGCCCTCTTCCTGCCGTGCAGCAGCTCCGTGACCGTCTCCATGAACAGCGGCACGAAGAGCATCAGCCCCAGCGAGCGCGTGAAGGAGGCCAGCGCGCCGAAGAGCCCGGCGAGCAGCCATTTTTCCTTTCTCGCGCTGTAGAGACAGGCCGCGGAGAGAAGCAGAAAGAAGCTCTCGCTCATCGGAGCGGTAAAGAAGAACGCGCCGGGCAGCAGACACAGGACGATCACCGTGCGCAGCGCGGTCCTCTCGTCGTGATCGAGCAGCACCAGACGGTAGACGACGCACAGCGCGCCGGAAAACGACAGGATCGAAACGAGCATGCCCGAGAGGATATAATCCCTCGCCAGCACGTGCATCAGCCGGACGGCAAGCGGATAACCGGGCAGGAAAACAAGCTGGACGACGCGGTCGATATCCCCCTCGGAGATATACCAGTCGCGCGCGATGCACAGATAATGATAGGAATCCGCGCTCAGCCAGAAATCGGCGAACTGGCGCGGCGTCAGCGAATGGTTTACATAATGTAAAACCACCCAGACCAGCGCGATATGGACGAAGGCGCTGCCCAGGCCGATGGCGCAGATCCAGGCGAGGGAGATCCCCTCACGCTCGACGCGCGGCGTCGCGGCGCCGAACCACAGGGAGAACCAGCGCGGCACGAAGCGCAGGCACAGCGCGGCGAAGAGCAGCAGGCTCAGCAGCGCGGCGAGGAATTCCGGCGCCGTCGCCCCGTTCCCGTCGCCGAGCCAGAACAGGAAAAGAAGCGCCAGCACGGTCAGCCCGGCGGCGCAGATCCCTCTTTGGATTTTCGGGTATTCCTTTTCCACGGCTCTCCCTCTCATGAGCAAAAAGGGCGCGGCGCAGGCCCCGCCCTTTTCAGGAGCTTCCCTTACAGCTCGTCGATATGCTCCATGCCCTGTGAAATGATCGTACGGACATGGTCGTCGGCCAGCGAATAAAACACGCTCTTCCCCTCGCGCCGGCTCTTGACGAGCTTGCTGCGCTTCAGGATGCCCAGCTGGTGCGACACGGCCGACTGCGTCATCTTCAGCGCCTCGGCCAGATCGCATACGCAGACCTCCGCCTCGAAGAGCACGAAGAGGATGCGGATGCGGCTCGAATCACCGAAGACCTTGAACAGCTCCGACAGATCGAGCAGCTTCTCCTCCTCCGGCATGGTCTCGCTCACGAGCTTCAGCAGATCCTCGTGCACTTCCCTGCTCTCGCAGCATTCGGCAAAACGGTATTCGTCCATATCAATCCCTCTTGTTCGTATTATACACGTTTCCGCGGAAAAATCAAAGGCTCTTTACGTTGAGCGCGCGGACGGCGTTGAGCACCGCGATCACCATCACGCCCACGTCCGCGAAGATCGCGGCCCACATGCCCGCGAGGCCCAGCGCGCCGAGCGCGAGACACAGCAGCTTCACGCCGATGGCGAAGGCGATGTTCTCCTTCACGATACGCAGGCATTTGCGCGAGATACGGATGGATTTGGCGATCTTGCCCGGATCGTCGTCCATGAGCACGACGTCCGCGGCCTCGATCGCGGCGTCGGAGCCGAGCGCACCCATCGCGATGCCGATGTCCGCGCGGGCGAGGACGGGCGCGTCGTTGATGCCGTCGCCGACAAAGGCCAGCTTTTCGCCCGGCCGGTTCTGCGCGAGCAGCTCCTCGACCGCGGCGACCTTGTCGGGCGGCAGCAGCTCGCTGCGCACCTCGTCGAGTCCCAGACGGCCGGCCACGTCCTCGGCCACGGCGCGCACGTCGCCGGTGAGCATCACGGTCTTTTTCACGCCGGCGCGGCGCATCGCCTCGATGGCCTCGCGCGCGCCGTCCTTGACGATGTCCTCGATCAGGATGTGGCCGGCGTAAGCCCCGTCGATCGCCACGTGGACGATCGTGCCGACGTGGCTGCATTCGATCGGCTCGCAGCCGCATGCACGCATCAGCTTCGCATTTCCGACCGCGATCTCGCGGCCGTCGACCCTCGCGATCACGCCGCGGCCGCTCTCCTCGCGCACGTCGGCGACGCGCGCGGCGTCCACCTCGCGGCCGTAGGCGCGGATTAGACTGCGGCTGATGGGATGGCTGGAATAGGCCTCGGCGTGCGCGGCGTACTCGATCAGCTTTTCATCCTCCAGCGTGGAGTGATGCACGCCGCTGACCTCGAAATTGCCCTGCGTCAGCGTGCCGGTCTTGTCCAGAACGACGGCGGACACCTCCGAGAGCGTCTCCATATAGTTCGAGCCCTTGATGAGTATGCCGTTCGCGCTCGCGCCGCCGATCCCGGCGAAAAAGCTCAGCGGGATGGAGATGACCAGCGCGCAGGGGCAGGAGATGACCAGGAAGGTCAGCGCGCGGTATAGCCAGACGGAAAACTGCGCCGCGCGGCCCAGGAGCAGATTCACGAGCGGCGGCAGCAGGAACAGCGCCAGCGCGCCGAAGCACACCGCGGGCGTGTAGATGTGTGCGAACTTCGAAATGAAGTTTTCGGACTTCGACTTGCGGGAGGTCGCGTTCTCGACCAGATCGAGGATCTTCGAGACCGTGGATTCGCCGAAGGCCTTCGTCGTGCGGATCTCGACAAGGCCGGAGAGGTTGATGCAGCCGCTGATGACCTCGCTGCCCTCCTTCGCCTCGCGCGGGATGCTCTCGCCCGTCAGCGCGGCCGTGTCGAGGGAGGTCTTTCCCTTCACGATCACGCCGTCGAGGGGGATCTTCTCGCCCGGACGCACGACGATGACCGAGCCGATCGCGACCTCGTCCGGATCGACCTCGCGGATCTCCCCGTCCTCGCACAGCAAGTTGGCGCTGTCGGGACGAATGTCCATCAGCGCGCCGATGCTGCGGCGGCTCCTGCCGACGGCGTAGCTCTGAAACAGCTCGCCGATCTGATAGAAAAGCATGACGGCGACGCCCTCGGAATATTCGCCCAGCGCGATCGCGCCTACCGTGGCCACGGCCATCAGAAAGTTTTCGTCAAACGGCTGGCCGCTCAGGATCCCCTTCCACGCCTTGATCAGGATATCGTATCCGACGATCAGATACGGGATCATGAAAAGGGCGAAGCGCAGCCGCCCCTCGAGCCGGATCGCCGACAGCAGCGCGAGCAGCGCCGCGGCGGCGAGGATGCGCCCGAGCATCTTTTTCTGCTTTTTATTCAAGGCTCTCGCCTCCCGGACCGATCAGAATTCGATATCGCAGTCGCTTTCGACCCTGCGGCAGTTTTTCAGCACCTTTTCCATCGTGCTGCGGACCTCGGCGCCCTCGGCGAATTCGACGCTCATCCTCTGCGTCATGAAGTTGACGACGGCGTCCTTCACGCCCTCGGTCTTTTTCGCGGCGTCCTCCATCTTCAGCGCGCAGGCAGCGCAGTCCACTTCGATCTTATAGCTCTTTTTCACGTCCGCGTCCTCCCGTTTTCAAATCTATATATGAACATACGTTCATATCTTCAATCGTTATTATATACGCTTTCCTTCAAAAGTCAAGCCCTGCATACGCAAAAGTTTTTATTGTTTTTCGATAAATTTTAGTTGACTTTCGATACAGCTTTGTGCTATTCTCGGATCGTGAACGAAAGGAGGCCCTTCCATGCTGCGTATTTCCAAAAACGCCTCCGTCACGGTCTCGCTGATCCTGACGGGCGTGTTCTTTGCCGTTCTCATCTTTTGTCTGTTCATCATGCCCGGCTTTGTCCGCATGATCCTTCCTGCGTCGCCGCGCACGATCATGACCGGCGACGCCGTGCTGATCACCGCCGCGGGCTACTGCGTGCTGGCGCTGGCGATGCTGGCGGACGTCCTTCTCTTCCGGCTGCTGCTCCTGGTCCGCGCGGGCGAGGTCTTCACCGCGCGCAGCGTCGCGCTGATCCGCGGCGTGAGCTGGTGCGCGATCGCCGTCAGCCTGCTTTTCCTCCTGATGGCGCGCTACTTTCTCATCGCGCTCGCGCTCACCTTCACGGCCGTGCTGCTCGGGCTGTGCCTGCGCGTGGTGAAGAACGTCATCGAGGAAGCCACGGCCATCAAGGCCGAGAATGACCTGACGGTCTGAGGTGGCGTGATGATCGTGATCAATCTCGACGTGATGATGGCCAAACGGAAGATGTCCCTCGGCGAGCTGTCCGACAGAGTCGGCATCACGCTGGCCAATCTCTCGATCCTGAAGAACAACAAGGCCAAGGCCATCCGTTTTTCCACGCTCGACGCGATCTGCCGGGCGCTCGGCTGCCGGGTTGAGGATATCCTGGAATACCGGGAGGGCGAGTGATGGAAGAAAACCGCCCCGCCTCGCCTCCCGCCGCGCCCGCAGCGCCGGAGACGGCGTCCCTCATCCCGCGCAGGGGGCTTGCCGCCTGGCTTTTCCTCGCGCTGGGTTATTTCTTCTGCTGCGCCTTTCCGATGTCCAAAAGACCTCTGCTCGCGGCGCTGTTTCTGATCTCTCTTTATGCGCTGAGCTTTTTCGTTCTTCTCCGCGGGCGCGTGCGTCTCGGCCGCGTGCAGAAGCTGGTGCTGCTCTCGGCGGCGCTCGCGCTGCTCCCGCCGCTGCTGCACGCCGATACCGGCAACGCCTTCCTCTGCTTTCTCTACGCGCTGACGGCCTACGCCTATCTGCTTTACGCCGCATCGGGAAACTGTCTGGAGGAGGGCATGAGCGCGCTCGTCGGAGCCGATCTCGTCCGGGCGCTCGTCGTATTCCCCTTTTCCTCCTTCGCCGCCCTCTTCCCCGCTCTCGCCGCGCGCGGCGGCCGCGGCGCCGGGCGGCTGCTGCTCAAAGTGCTGCTCGGCCTGCTGCTGGCAGTACTGCCCACCGCGGCGGCGCTGAGCCTGCTGTCCTATGACAGCGGTTTCCGCACGATCGTCGAGGGTCTGCTCCGCTTTGAGAAGGAAGAGCTGATCATCCGGCTGCTGCGTCTCATCTTCATGATCCCCATTGCCATGTATCTCTTCGGGCTGTACGCCTCCTCCGCCGTCCGCGCCGGAATGCGGGACGCGGAGGCCGAAAAGGCCCGTGCGCGTGAGGAGCGGCGCCGTTTCGTCCCGCTCGTGACCGCGGCGGTGGCCGTGATCCCGCTGCTTTTAGTTTACATAATATTCTTCATCTCACAATGGGCCTACTATACCTCCGCCTTTACGGGCGTTCTGCCGTCAAGGCTGAGCTATGCCGCCTATGCGCGCGAGGGCTTTTTCCAGCTCTGCGCCGTGAGCTGCATCAACTTTGCGGCGGTGATCTGTCTCAGCCGCTTTGTCCGGCGCGAGGGCGAGCGCTTTCGCCGTGCGCTGTGCGTGATCCTCGCGGTCTTTACGCTCGCGCTGATCGCGACGGCCGTCTCCAAGCTGCTGCTTTATATCGCGCGCTATGACCTCACGCCCGACCGCGTGTATGCGGCGTGGTTCATGCTGCTGCTGACGATCCTGTTCCTGATCGTGCTGCTCGCGCAGTTCTTCCGGCAGATCCGCCCGCTCCCGCTGTGCCTGGCCGTGACGGTCGCGCTGTATCTGCTGCTCGCGCTCTCCGGCCCGAACGCCTGGATCGCCCGCTACAACGTGGAACGCCGTCTCACGGGGCGGACCGAGCAAATCGACGTCGATCTGCTGGAATCGCTCGGGGACGACGCGATCCCCGCGATGCTGCGGCTGGACGCGCGCTGGGAGCAGGACGCCGCGTCGTCTCCGTCTGAGCGCGCCGAGCTGCGCGACGCGCTGTCGCGGCGCGCCGCGTGGAAGACCGACTTCTGGCGCCGGACGCTCTCCACGCGGCGGGCCGACCGGCTGCTGGCCGAGGCGGGGTATTTCGCGCCTCCGGCCTGAGCGCTCTCCTTCGCCAGCAAAGGCCGATCGGATCAACCCTGCGGAAAGGACCGTGTCATCATGAAAAAGAAGCTTCTTTTCTTCATCATTCCCGCCGTATTGCTCCTCGCGCTCGTCCTCTACGGCAGCGGCGTCCTCGAGGGGCCGCCCGAAGCCTCCGACGACGAGATCCTGCTGAAGATCCGCCTGGATCTCGGGGAGGATATCGGTCTGCTGCTGATCGACCACCGCGTCGACGGAAACGAAGGCTGCGGCGGCATCTCCAACGCCGACAAAAGCATGCTCAAGCGCGGCGAGGTGCTGTACTGGTCGTTTGAACGAGCTCCGGACGACGCGTCTGAGAGCGCCGAGGTGACCGTGCGCTTCACCGTCGTGACGGAATACGCCGATCCGAACTTCGACAACATCTACCCGGAGGAGACCATGATCCCGCTGGAGCCTGTCTCCTTCTCCGCCCGATACGGCGAGATCGTTTCCGTCCGGATCGAGGGAGACAGAGCGGGCGGCTACCGTGTCGCGGCGGAATGAGCCCGGGGCGGGCGGCGGAGCAAAAAAAATACGAGCCTTGACGGATCGTCGTCAAGGCTCGTGTTCGTTTTCAGCACTGCTTCATCAGGCGTATGAAGAATTCGACCGCCCGGCAGGCCGTTTCCAGACGGATATGCTCGTTGTTGCCGTGGATCGAGGCGCGTTCCTCCTTCGTCAGATCCATCGCGGAGAAGCGATAGACTCGGTCGGAGAGCCTGCGGTAATGGCGGCTGTCCGAGCACTGCACCATCAGATAGGGCGCGACGAGGCAGCCCTGCCAGGTGGCCGAGACCGCGCGGGAGACGCGCCGCCAGCCCTCGCAGTCGGTGCGGGAGATCGGGCTGGGCTCGAAAGAGCGCAGGACGTTCAGCTCCACGTCCCGATCCCGGACGATCGAACGGATCGTACCGAGCGCGCCCCGGACGCTGTCCTGCGGATTGAGACGCAGGTTCGCCACCATCGAGGCCGCGGGCGGGATCACATTCGGCGCCTTGCTGCCCTGCATCTGCGTGAAGGCCACGGTCGTGCGCAGCAGGGCGTTCAGCTCGCCCCCGCTGCGCCGGCATATCAGATCGAGCACCCGGCCGAAGGCCCAGAGATTGGCGAAGATCATGCGGTAGACGAAGCTCGAATGCCGCCCGAGCGTGTCGAACATCTCCAGCGCCGGTTTGGTGAAATGAGCGCGGAAGGGATGGTTTTCCACCTGCACGCAGGCGGCCGAGAGCTTTCCGATCGGCGTGTGCGGCGCCGGGGCGGAGGCGTGCCCGCCGCCGGAGGCTACGGAGAAGGACAGGTTCATCATGCCCTTTTCCGCGATGCCGACGAGGCCGCAGGGCTCGCTGACGCCGGGGAAGACCTTTTCCACCACGGCGCCGCCCTCGTCCAGGACGAGCTCGGGCTCGATCCCCCGCTCGGTGAAATACTCCACGATATGCACCGCGCCGAGACCGTTGACCTCCTCGCCGCCGGAGAAGGCGAAGTAGATATCGTTCCGGGGCGTGAAGCCCTGAGCGATCAGGTTTTCCGCCGCCGAGAGGATGCCGTTGAAGGTGGACTTGGTATCCAGCGTGCCGCGGCCCCACATCGCGCCGTCGCGGATGAGCGCCTCGAAGGCCGGAACGTCCCAGTTCTCCTCCTCTGCCGGGACCACGTCGTAATGCGCCATCAGAACGGCGGATTTTCCTTCCTCCCTGCCCTTCCAGGTGAAGAGCAGGCCGCGGTCCGGAAGGCGGAGCAGCGGGCAGGTCTCGATCACCCTAGGATACAGCGAGGGCAGCAGCGAAATGAGCTTTTCAAATTCCGCGTCGTCCTCCAGCGCGCGGTCCTCGTTCGATACCGTGCGGCAGCGCACCAGCGCGGCGAGAGCGGAGACGGCCGCGTCGCGGTCGAAGTCGATCTCCTCCCGCTCCGGCGTCTCCTCTTTCCCCGGACGGAAGAGCGCGGTGCGCACAAGGATCACCGCGAGCAGCGCGGCGATGAGCGCCGCAGCGATCCAGCCGAGCATCACAGCACCCCCTTCTTATACAGGATACGCGACACGCCCAGCGTAAAGAGCACGCCCACCGGGACCATGATCCCCACCGTGGAGGCGTTCAGCGCCGGCACGGCGATGAACAGCACGAGCATCAGGAGCACGGGCGCGACCGCGATCTTCCAGTTCTTTGAGATGAACACCACGCCGAGCGCCCCGAAAAGCGCGGGCAGGATCTGCGCAAAGGCGGGCGCGAGCGCCGGGGAATTGAGCAGCGGCGTCAGCGGCGTGATCAGCAGCACGCCGAGGATGATGATCAGCGTCGTTACGATGCTCGACACCGCGATCGCGACCGTCGAGACGATCTCGCCCTCTTCCGAGCTGATGCTCACCTCGGCCTGCTCGAGCGCGTTGAGCGCCACGGGGAGCTTGAGGTTGGAGATATTGCCGGTCACGAAGGACAGGTACGAGCCGCCCGCGCCGAGCATCGGCACATAGGTCACGGTCTCGATCGCGCCGACGGCCCAGTACATCGGCGCCGTGGCGATCAGCCCCATGAGGAAGCCGTTCCAGTCGGGCAGCGTGTGATAGATCAGCCCGATCACGACCGGCACGAGGAGCAGGATCGCGGCGACGGAGAGGTTCCAGATCCTTCCGTCGCGGTGGACGGAGCTGAGATAGCTTTGTCTGTTGTCCATATCCCGTTTCCTCCTCTCAGCCCAGCCAGGCCGTCAGCGGGATGGCGGCCGCCATGCCCGCGACGAGGCTCAGCGGCAGGGCGTAATCTCCCAGGACGCGCAGCCGTTTCTTTCTCGCGGCCAGGCCCAGCGCCGTGATCACCAGCGCCGAGACGATCATCACGAGCACGGGGATCAATCCGGCGGTCTCGCCGCGAAGCACGCCCGAGAAGTCGCAGAAGACATAGCCGATAAACGCGGAGATCATGCCGATGAACATCGAGGCCGAAAAGATCTCGGCCCATTTTTTGTCGCGCTTTTCCAGATCGATCATGCCGCCCAGCAGCCGCTCGCCGATCACGGGCACGAGCCAGATGCCGGTCATGATGCCGATCGTCATGACCGAGGCGATCGTCACATACTGCTGCGCCGTCAGCGCGCTGACACGCCCGAAAACCAGGCCCATGGCGCTCTCCGCGTTGGTCGCGGCGATCGTCTCATAGGAGAGATTGCCCACCACGCTCAGTCTCAGCCAGGGCAGCGGCACGCCCAGATCCTTGGAGAGCGTGATCACGCTGATGACGATAGCGGCGGCGGGCGCGATCGTGAAGACCGCCGCCGTGCGCGCCGTGCGTCTGAGCTTCTGCGGGTCCATGCCGATCGCGACGCCGCGCCGCCATGCCTTGAGCAGGAAAAAGACCGACTGCGCCAGCACGACCGCCACGGCCAGTCCGGCCACGACGAACAGGACGGGACTGTTGACGTTGAAGTCCATAAGCTTGCCTCCCTTTACCGATTTGCTCTTATAATAATTTACCGCAAAAAAGATTGCAAGACCTTTCGTGAAAAAGACGCCGTTCGTTCTTTTCGGGTGACAAGCGGGCCGCGCCGTGCTATACTGAAAAAAAGAAAAAAATGAGAGGTGTTTTTACGTGACGACACGCCGCGAAGCGATCGACGCCTGTCTCGCCCTGCCCGGCGTCTACGAGGACTATCCCTTCGACGACGGCAACTGGAGCTGCATGCGCCACGGCGCAAACAAAAAGATCTTCGCGCTGATCTTCGAGCGCGAGGGCCGGATCTGGATCAGCGTGAAGAACGAGCCCGGCTGGGGCGACTTCTGGCGCAGGGAATACGCCTCGATCGTGCCCGCCTACCACATGAACAAGCTGCACTGGAGCAGCATCATCCTCGACGGCAGCGTGGACGCGGACGTCATCGAAAAGATGATCCGCGACAGCTATGACCTGACCGCGCCGAAGCGCGTGAAAAAATACACCGACGATTTTTAAGGGGCCGAACATGGAACAGAACGAAAAAGGAAAGCTCTATATCGTGGCCACGCCCATCGGCAACTCGCGCGACATGTCCCCGCGCGGGCGGGAGATCCTCTCCTCGGTCGACATCATCGCGGCGGAGGACACGCGCCGCTCGATGGTGCTGCTGGGGAAGCTGGAGATCCGCAATCGGCTGATATCCAACCACAAGTTCAACGAATACGGCAAGGCGCGCTTCTTCGTCGACGAGATGCTCGCGGGCAAGAGCGTCGCCGTCATCACCGAGGCCGGGACGCCCTGCATCTCCGACCCGGGCAACGAGCTGATCCGCGCCGCGGTCGAGGCCGGGATCGACGTCGTCGGCGTGCCGGGCTGCTGCGCGGCCGTCACGGCGCTGAGCGTGTCGGGCTTCGACCTGTCCAGCTTTCTCTTTTACGGCTTTTTCCCGCGTGAGAACGCCGAGCGCCGGAAGCTGCTGGAGCGTCTGCGCCGCGGCGAGACGCGCACCTTCGTCTTTTACGAGAGCCCCAAGCGCATCATGGAGCTGGTGGATTTCTTCGTCGACAGCGGCGCGCTCGTGGAGATGTGCCTGTGCAACGACATGACGAAGCTGCATGAGATGAGCTTCCGCGGCAGCCCCGCCGAGGTGAAGGACAAGCTGCTGGCCAAGGGCAATTATGACAAGGGCGAGTACGCCGTCGTCGTCGAGATCCGGGAGGAATATCTCTTCACCAAGACCGAGCACACCGTCTCGGCCGAGGCGATGCTCGTCGACGCGATGGTCGCGCGGGGCGTCTCGGGCAAGGACGCCGTGGCCGCCGTGCTTGCGGACGAAAACAATTCTTACAGCAAGAACGAGCTGAAGGCCGCTCTGCTGAACCTCAAGAGGCTGATCTGATGGATCTGATCACGGAACTCGCCGCGGCGCTGCCGCGGCTGCAGAAGGCGGTGTTCTCCCAGCCGACGGAGGGCGCGGCGTATCAAAAGGCCGCTCTGCGCCCCGTCGCAATCAGGGGACGCGCGCTTTTCCAGCTGGAATGCTTTCGCGACAACAAGGCCTTTCACCGCAATCTCACGGAAGAAGAGCTCCTCTCCGCCGCGGACGAGGAGCTTGCCGGGCGATACCGGCAGGTGCTGATCATGACCGACGAGGGCGCCGCGCAGTACGTCCTGCGGCGCGACGGCGGCTATCGAAAAAGCGGGAAGGCCGCCGTCCCGCGCCCCGGCGGCGCGGCCGCGCCCGCGCACGACCGCGAAAAGCGCTATCTGCTCGCCGAGGGCGAGGACATCCCCGCGCTCGTTGATCTGGGCGTCTTCACGCCCGAGGGGCGGATCGTCAAGGCGCGCTATGACAAATACCGCCAGATCAACCGCTTTGTCGAGCTGATAGACGACGCCTTTTCCGACGCCGCCCCCGGTCCGCTGCGCGTGATGGATTTCGGCTGCGGCAAGTCGTATCTGACCTTCATCCTCTACTATTATTTTGCCGTCAAGCGCGGCTTCGACGTGGAAATGATCGGCTATGATCTCAAGGCCGACGTCGTCGAAAACTGCAATTCCGTCGCGCGGCGCTACGGCTATACGGGGCTGCGCTTCGAGGTCGCGGACGTGTCGGGAGACGCGCTGCCGCAGCGCGGGATCGACCTGCTCGTGACGCTGCACGCCTGCGATACGGCGACGGACTACGCTCTCGACTACGCCGTGCGGCACGGCGCGAAGCGCATCTTCTCCGTTCCCTGCTGTCAGCACGAGATCGACCGCTCGATCCGCCGCGGCGGCGAGCTTGACCTGCTGCTGCGCTACGGCGTCGTGCGCGAGCGCGTCTCCGCTCTGCTGACGGACGCGATCCGCGCGGAGATCCTGGAGGACATGGGCTATGAGGTGGATCTGATCGAATTCGTCGATCTGGCCCACTCGCCGAAAAACCTCATGATCCGCGCGGAGAAAAAGCACGCGCCGCGGCTCAAAAACATCCCCCGCTGCCGCGCGCTCGCCGCGCAGTACGGCTTTTCCCAGACGCTGCTGGAGCTCGTCGACACGCCCGAAGCATAAACAAAAAAGGCGCCCTTGGGGCGCCTTTTTTGCTTCGTCATATCATCGGCTGAAAAACTTCAGGAATGAGCCGAGCGAGTTGCTCAGCCCCTCGATCGTGGGCTGGAGCTTGTCGAGCCCGCTGTCCTTGAGCTTGTCCATGAGCACCCTTGCCTGCTGCGAGGTCTCGCCCAGGCTTTCCATCGTGTCCTTGAATCGTTCGATGGTATCCCGGTCAAAGCTCGAGAGCACGCGCTTGGCCTCGGCAAAGCTCTGCTCGATCTGTTCCATGCTCTCGCTGATCTGCCGGATCGGCGCAAGGATCTTCGGAATATAGATCAGCGCCAGCACGACGACGACCAGAAGCAGCGCCGCCAGCACGCAGGTCCTGATCCGTTCCGCCCGCTCGGCGCGTCTTCCCTGCCGCACCAGCTCGGCCAGCAGCTCCCGCTCGTTCATTTCGTCGATATCCTTTTTCACGTACGATCACCCCTTACGATCAAAACTATACCACCCGAGCGGCGTTTCGGCAAGCGGTGAAACGCTTTTTCCGCCCGCGCGCTTTTCTCCTCCGGGCGGAGGCGCGCAGATCCTCTTGTAAGATACTGCCCGGGCGTGGTATAATCGGGTCAAGCAACAGGAAAGGAGAAACAACATGTCCTTTGTCTTCAACCACTTCAATTTCAACGTCCTCGATCTTGAGCGTTCGCTGAAGTTCTACGACGAGGCGCTGGGGCTGAAGGTCGTGCGCGAGAAGAAGGCCGCCGACGGCAGCTTCGTTCTGAAGTTCCTCGGCGACGGAAAGAGCGATTTCACGCTGGAGCTGACCTGGCTGCGCGACCGCGAGGAGCCCTACGATCTCGGCGAGCAGGAATTCCATCTCGCCTTCATGACCGAGGATATGGCCGCGGCCCGCGAAAAACACGAAAAAATGGGCTGCATCTGCTTCGACAATCCCTCGATGGGCATCTACTTCATCGAGGACCCGGACGGCTACTGGATCGAGATCATCCCCCGGCGCTGAAAAGAGCCGAAAAGATGAATAAAAACCGTCGGCCCGATTTGTGGGGGCTGACGGTTTTTGTTTTGCTCGGTTGCTTTTCTCTCGCGCGGGGAGTACAATCTTTTCGGATAATCCTGTACTGGGAGGTCACGCTATGGATATCGAACTGAAGGATTTCGAGCTTGCGCAGGAGCGGCTGCGGCCCATCCTGCACCATACCGAGCTGGATCTGTCCTCCACCTTCTCCGCCATGACGGGCGGGAGGATCTACCTCAAATGCGAGAACCGGCAGAAGACCGGCTCGTTCAAGATCCGCGGCGCATCCAACAAGATCGCCGCTATGGTCGATCGGGGCGAGAAGTGCCCCGTCGTCGCCTCCTCGGCGGGCAACCACGCCCAGGGCGTGGCCTACGCCGCGAAGAAGTTCGGCATCCCGGCCACCATCGTGATGCCCAA
>JAEEGL012863369.1_pt1 | contig 17018 bp, 15 predicted proteins | sample 9134231 | NCBI WGS metagenome assembly JAEEGL01 (sample SAMN16246548, study PRJNA631951) | gut metagenome | biome: gut microbiome; feature: rumen; material: fiber-attached | host: Bos | place: Iran: Karaj | collected 2018-10
ACGCCTTCCAGAACAGCATTGCTGTCAACGGCTTCTTCCACTTCGATCCAGGCCTTGGCGGTGTCGAGACGGCGTTTGGAAAGCATGACCGTCCCTTCCACATCATTGACACGGACAACAATGGCTTCAATCGGGTCACCGATCTTCACGGCGTCTTCAACCTTGACGCCGGCATCGGTAAACTCAGATGTCGGGATAAAGCCGGAATACTTGGCGCCCAGATCGACGCTGACCTCTGTTCCGGTGATGGAAACGACAGTACCGCTGACCTTTTCTCCGTTATATATATTCTTCAGGCTCTCCTCCAGCATCTCATCGAAGCTGGGTTCCTGATCCGCGGCTTCTTCAGCAGGAGCGTTCGCCGCTTCCTCGACGGGAACCTCGACCGCTGCCTCGGCCGCTTCCTCAACGGCCTCGACGACGGGAGCGTTCTCTTCCTTTACCGCTTCCGGAGCGGCTGTTTCTTCCTGGATGTTTTCCATTTTGATCTCGTCACTCATTTTGTCTGTTACCTCCTTAATGATCCACGCAGGCGTAGATGCACCCGCAGTAAGCCCGACAACCGGGGAGCTTTTTAGCCTTGAAAAATCCAGATCCTCCGGTCTTTCAACGAACTGAACATGAGAACAGTTCTGTAGGCATATCTCCGCAAGATGCACACTGTTTGCACTGTGGCGCCCGCCGATCACGACCATGGCATCACAAACACGAGACAGCGCTGCGGCCTCTTCCTGCCGCGTAGATGTTGCAAAGCATATTGTATCATTAATTTCTGCATTTGTACATCTTTTTTTTACGACATTCAGGCATTTGTCAAAATTATTTTTCGTCTGCGTGGTCTGAACGACGACTGTAATCGGCCGATCCCACAGTTCCGGGTGGTTTTCGATCCATGCTTCCGTCTCTTCCGCAGTTTCAAGTACCGCGCATTCGGCACAGCGCGCACGGATGGCGTCCACTTCCGGATGCTTTTTCATGCCGATGATAATGACAAAGCGCCCTTCCCTGCCGGCCTGTTCCACAATACGGTGAATATGCATGACCTTTGGGCAGGTAGCATCCTGTACAACCGCTCCTTTTGCTTGAAGCGCTGCAAGGGTTTCGGGCGGAACGCCGTGGGCGCGGATCAGCACGCGCTCCTGAGGCTTTACTTCCTCAACGCATTCCACGGTCCGCAGTCCGCTTTTCGTGAGACGCCGGATTTCATCCTCGTTGTGGATCAGCATTCCGAAGCTTGCACAGGGCCCATCCTGAAGCATGGTTTCCGCCATTTTCACCGACCGGCTGACGCCGAAGCAGAATCCGGCGCTTTTCGCAACGCGCAGCTCTTTCATGCCTCTTTTGTTTCCCCCTCCGGGAAAGGCTGAAGGCAGAATCGTTCGATGATCAGCTGGCTGAGCGCGGCAAAGCTCTCGTCGAAATTCAGTTCGGTCGTATCCACAAGGATGGCGTCATCCGCACGCCGCAGCGGGGCTGCGTCCCGGCAGCTGTCCTGCTCATCCCGATATCGGATGTCCTTGAGGACGTCTTCGTATACACAGGGCATTCCCTTTTCCTGCAGCTCCAGCATGCGGCGCCTGGCTCGGGCCTCTGCAGAGGCGGTCAGAAAGATCTTCAGATCGGCATTCGGCAGAACGACCGTACCGATATCCCTTCCATCCATGATGACATTGTTCTCCTCTGCAAGCGTGCGCTGCATCTGCATCAGATAGCTGCGCACGGCAGGAAGGGCGGAAACGTCCGATGCGCAGATCGAAATCTCCGGTTTCCTGATTTCGTCGGAGACGTCCTCCCCGTCAAGAAACATGCGCTGCTCCCCGGCATCATTGTACTTCAGGCGGATACGGATCGTCGGCAGCATCTTTTCGATGGCTTTGCTGTCTTTCCGGTTGATTCCCTGTCGATAGGCTGCAAGGCCGACTGTCCGGTAAATAGCGCCGGTATCGACATACAGAAAGCCGAAGGCTGAGGCACAGCGGCGTGCCAGCGAGCTCTTTCCAGCCCCGGAGGGGCCGTCAATGGCAATGGCAATAGGACCCGTGTTCATGATTTCCGTCACTCCGTTTCGGTAAAATGGCGCTGTGCGTATTGCGCGGCGCTTTTTCCGGCCATGCGGCCGGTGGACCAGGCGATCTGGAGGTTATAGCCCCCCGTATAAGCATCGAGGTCCAGAACTTCTCCAGCGAAAAACAGCCCCTCCGTCCTGCGCGACCGCATGCTGCGCGGGTCGATCTCTTTGGTGCGGATGCCGCCGGCAGTTACGATTGCCTCCTCGACAGGTCGGGGGCCGATCACCGTGAGAGGGAACGCCTTGATTGTCTGTACCAGGCGCTGACGCATCTCCCGTGTCAGCGAGTGAACAGGCAGATCAGGCGAGGCACCGGCTGCCGCTATGACTTCCGGAATCATCGCATGCGGCAGCAGATCTGTCAGTGCGTTGGAAAGGATTCGGTTCTGATACTTCTCGAAGTCCCGCAGAAGGCGTCGGTCGAGGGTTTTCTCGTCCAATGCGGGTTTCATGTCGATTTCGAGACGGTATGATGACGCTCCGAACCGGCGCATCCTGGCCGAGGCGGAGAGAACAAGAGGCCCGGATACGCCGAAATGCGTAAAGAGCATCTCGCCCTGTTCACGGCAGTGAAGTTTCTCGTCTTCATAGACGCGAAGCTCCACATTCCGCAGCGACAGTCCCTGCATGCGTTCACAGCATGTCTCACGGCATATGAGCGGTACCAGCGACGGACGCGGCGTGGTCAGCGTATGTCCGACACTCTCGGCAAAACGATAGCCGTCGCCGGTAGAGCCGGTGAGCGGATAGGACAGGCCGCCGGTACAGACAATGCAGCTGCGGCACGGGATTTTTCCCGTATCGGTCAGCACGCTCTGAACGGCACCGTCCTGTACCGTGATGCCGGTCACTCTGCTGCAGAGCATGCGTACGCCCCGCCTTCTGCAGATCGATTCCAGCAGATCGGCCACGTCGTTGGCATTGTCCGAGCATGGGAAAACCCTCCTGCCGCGTTCTGTCTTCAGCTCAAGTCCGTTTTCACGGAAGAACTGCATAACAGCCGTCGGAGGGAAGGCAGTCAGTGAGCTGTACAGAAAGCGGCCGTCCCCGGGGATCTGGGCAAGTACCTCCTTGACATCACAGTCGTTTGTGAGATTGCAGCGCCCTTTTCCGGTAATGCGAAGCTTGCGGCCGGCTTTTCTGTTCTTTTCCGCTAAAATCACCGATGCGCCCTGTTCTGCCGCCGTAAGGGCAGCCATCAGGCCGGACGCACCGGCCCCGATTACAACAACGTCTGCTGTCATTCTCTCTGCTCTTTCATCAGGCTCGAGATTTCCTCTTCTGTCAGCCTGCGCACCGCACCGGTCGGAAGCCGGCCCAGCAGCAGCGGTCCTTCGGCAATCCGCACCAGGCGCAGTACCTGCAGGCCAGCCATCTCGCACATACGGCGGATTTCCCGGTTGCGGCCTTCCCCTACCGTGATATCCAGCACGGCGGTATCGTCGCTCCGGCTGATGACTTCGACTGACTTCGCGCACACTTCTGTATCATCCAAGACAAAGGGACGGTGCAGTCTGCTCAGGCATTTTTCAAAATTCACCGCCAGATCACCGCTTCCGACCGTCGTCCGGTAGGTCTTGAGCACCTGTCCGGAGGGATGCGTCAGTCGCAGGGTCAGTTCCCCGTCATTGGTCATCAGCAGAAGGCCCTCCGACATGATGTCCAGACGGCCGACCGGATAAAGCCGTCCGGCGGACTTCGGAAGGAGCTCCCTGACCGACCGTCTCCCCTTCTCGTCATGCAGGCTGCACACATATCCGCGGGGCTTGTTCAGCATGTAGTATTGCTTGTCTTCAGCCGCCGGAATCGGTCTGCCGTCCACAAGAACGCTGTCTGTATCCGAACAGCTCTCCCCCAGCACCGCCTGACGGCCGTTTACCGTCACGCGTCCGGCGCGGATGGCTTCCTCCGCCGCACGCCGTGACATCAGCCCGGATTCGGCAATGCGCTTCTGCAGGCGGCAGGTCATCACTCAGCGTTTTTCTGCTTTTCGATGAAGCTGTCGACTCTGTCCATAACCTGCGGCACCAGGTCGATCAGGCGGTCTACGGTCGTATTGGCGGGCGGTGTCACATTGATCATGCGGATCACGCCGTCTTTGATTACCAGAAAACCGATCGGCTCGATTTTGACGCCGGTGGCATTGCCGCCGCCGTAGGGGCGAGCCTGGCCGATTTTCTGGGACGAGAATTCCACGCCTCCGCCGCCGAAGCCGACGCTGATGCGGGAGATCGGGATGAGCGTGATGCCGTCAGGCGTGACGATCGGATCACCGACAACCGTATCCACCTTCAGGATGCTGCGGACATTGTCCATGGTAGACTTCATGAGTTCACCGATCGGGTTGTTGTTCTCCATTGAAACGATTCCTTTCATGTATAATTGAAAGCTTGCTGTCAGATTCAGGCGCTTTTGGGGATTTCTTCCTGTTCGAGCAGGGCGCGGTCTTCAGGATGCTCCTGCAGCCATTTCTCAAGAGCCTGCTTCTCTTCCTTTTTCTCCTGTTTTCTGCGTTTTTTGCTGCGCAGGTAGATACGCAGCAGGTCTTTCCATGTCTTCAGCCCCGTCACGACAATCTGGCCGATGCGGATCGTCATGACCAGGCAGAATTCAAACTTCATGTCTTCGCGTACAAAGTCGATGTCTGTCCACACGCTGCTGTCATGACAGCGGAAGCGTTCGATGCATATCGGGGCCAGCGCGGAAAGCTCCGCATTGACCAGGCCGAAGATTCTCGCCATCAGATATGGGTCCCATGAGCCGGGGCAGATCCAGTGCAGAACGAAGCGGTCAACCGACACCTTCCTGCTGAAGCCTCCGAGGTTCTTTATGACTGCCTTCAGCAGTTCCACGATCTCTTGGAAATTAAAGGGAAAAGACAGCTCTTTTTTCTTTCCTTCTGGTTTTTCTTCGCCGGGTTCGTCCTCTTTCTTCGGCTTCTTTTCTTTTTTCGGCTTGTCTTCGCCGTTTGTTTTCTTTTTCTTGGGAATCAGCTGAAGTTTCAGCCAGGCAGCCTTGAGTGAAATGCGGATGATATCGTCCTCATACCGGATATCAAAACCGACGGGAATCAGCATGATCAGCACGATGAGGAGGACAAGGATACCAAGAATAATCCAGAATACCATGGTACCGGTCAGGCCTCCTGTTCTTCTTCCGCTGCCGGGTTCTCGGAAAACAGCGTCTGCTGCGCTTCCTCCGTGTTCTGCAGGCGTGCAATGCTTTTTCGGAGCTGCTCCACGCCCTCCGTCCCCTGTACCTCAGGCAGAGGCGGAAGCTCGGAAAGCGCGGAAACACCCATTACCCGCAGGAAAAGATCGGTTGTCGCAAACAGCGTCGGGCGCCCTGGTGCTTCCAAACGGCCGGCAGCTGCAATCAGGCCTTTCTCCTGCAGCGAAGAGACGGTATAGCTGCTGTCTACCCCGCGCATTTTCTCAATAACAGCCCGTGTCACCGGCTGATAATAGGCAACGACAGCAAGCGTTTCCAGAGCTGCCGCAGACAGCATGGGCGGTCTGCGCTGCTCCAGTGTTCTGGTAATCAGGGAAGCATAGTCCGGTGCAGAGCAAAGCTGAAGCCGGTCCTCCATGCGCAGCAGGCGGATGCCGCGTTCTTCCCGTTCATATTCCTCCGCCAGCTTCATTGCCGCTGACTCAATCTCCTCCGGAGGAATCGCAAAGGAGAGGGAGAGTCTCGCGATCGGGACCGGGTCTCCGGCTGCAAACAGCACGGCCTCCAGCGCACTTTTCAAATCGGTCATGATTCTTCCTCAAAACTTTCCAGAATAGCTTCCAGCTCCTGCTCATCACCGACGCAGGCAACCGTCAGTTCCCCTTCCTGCCGGGACAAAAGCAGATTGCCGGAGCGGCACAGCTCGAGCACGGCGACAAACGTTGCCACAAGCTCGGATCCGGACCGGCATCCGATGTAAAGATCGGTCATGGCAAGCGGGCCGCTCCGAAGGCGGCGGATCAGTTCCCGTCCTTTATCGCGGATGCTGTAGGTTACACGTGTGGGCACGGCTGCCAGAAAGCGGGCTTCGATTTCCGGGCGGGTGTTCCCGCTGCGGGTCCAGAGGGTCAGCATGCATCTGAGCAGGTCTTTCGGTTCATGGCGGTAAGGATAATCGGTATTCGTCTGTTTGATCGGCTCCGGCAGCTTTGAAAAATACAGCAGGCCGGTCTCTGAGGCTTTCTTCATCTCGGGGATGACCCCGCTGAGAACGCTGAACCGCTCCTTCGCCTGCAGCTGTTCCAGAGACTCCATCAGGAGCTCCAGTTCACTGACCTCTTCTTCCGTTGTCAGCAGTTCGCGCGTCTTCAGGTACAGCAGATGCGAAGCCATCTGCACAAACTCGCTGGCGATGTCCAGATCCATCTTCTGCATACGGACCAGATAATCCAGATACTGGTCCAGAATATCCGAGATTTTCAGATCGCGTATTTCGATTTTGTTTTTTTGAAGGAGCATCAGAATCAGACTGAGCGGACCTTCAAAATCCTGCATGCTGTCCTTCTCGCGGACGATGCCCTGCAGATGGTATTGTGGGTTCTCTTCCATAGGTGTTTATCCGTTTACAAGATGAAATGCGGCCTCGGCGATGGGAAACAGCCACGAGAAGACCGTCTGGATCAGGCGGCTGAAAGGCCTGCCGAGAATACCCGACCACACCAGCAGCAAAAGCAGCAGCGAGCCGTAACGCTCATAGCGCATGAGCTTCATGTAGGCACTGTCAGGCAGCAGCGAGAACAGGATCTTCGAACCGTCCAGCGGCGGAACCGGCACCAGGTTAAACAGGCAGAGACCAAGGCTCATATAGGCCGTCAGCATCAGCAGTTCCAGAAGCGTTTCGCCGAACCCGACTTTTGAAAGCGGCGAATACAGCAGACCGTATACAGCAAGGAAAACCAGCGTAATGATCAGGTTGCAGGCCGGGCCGGCCAGGGCTGTAATCGCCATTCCCTGCTTTGGGTTCTTGAAATTCCGCATGTTGACCGGCACGGGCTTTGCCCATCCGAAATGAAACACCAGCATCATCAGAAGGCCGATCGGGTCCAGATGCTTCAGCGGGTTCAGCGTCAGACGGCCTGCATTTTTTGCCGTGTCATCCCCGAGACGGTAAGCCGTATAACCATGTGCCAGCTCGTGCAGCGTGATGCAGATGAGCGAGGGAATGATCCCGAGCACAATTTCCAGAAGATAGGAGAAATCAAAGCCGTTCCAAATTGTCTGAAGTGTGCTGTCCATTTCTGTCTCTCCCATAAATACTTGTATTATAATACCAAATCCCGGATGAGAATACAAGAGAAAAAAGGACTGCCTCCAGGCAGTCCTTGTGAAGATCAGAATTTGCCGCTGTGGCCGGAAAAACCTCCGCTGTTGATCGTCGTTCCTCCCCCGCCGCCGGACGAAGAACGGCTTTCGGATGCGATTCGCGTACGGGTCACACTGCGGTTGATGAAGACATCCTGTTTGATATCCAGATGAATCCCGCCCGGAATAAGGTATTCGTCAGCGTTTGTATGCTTTTTCACGGGTTTCATCGTTCGTTTCATCCCCTCGCAGCAGCCGAATGCGATCAGGATGGGGATGCCGATGATCATGGCGATTTTTACTCCCGGAACAAGTCTGCTGCTCTCCTGCTGCGGCACATCCACAGGCTCTCCTGCTGCGGCGCGGGCGAGGTAGTCTCCTGCGGTGCCGATATAGTCCGAGAATCCGTCATACCAGTTACCCTGCCTGAAATCATCAAGAAAGCGCTCGGCAAGACGGTAGGAACCGTAGTCGGTAAAGGCGGTGTGGGCAGCGCTGCCATATGCTTTCAGGGCATAGTCGCGGTCATTCATGCTCAGCAGCAGAAGAATGCCGTTATGCTCATCTCCGATTCCCATCTGATAGTGCTTATAAAAGCCTTCGGCGCAGGCATCGATGCTGCTGAAGCCAAACTTGCGGAAATCGTCAATCGTGATGGCATAAACGCCGCAGCCGTACTGTTCGGATACCGCACGGGCTTGGGATTCGAGGTCCTGCTGCTGCTGTGCAGTCAGAAGGCCGGCCGCATCCGATACAAAATAAGGCAGAGTCTCGGTCTCGTTCGCCGCGAAAGCAGACAAAGGCACCAGAGAGAACAGGAGCAATAGAACAACGGTCAAAGCGAAAGGCGTTCTCTTCATGATTTCCTCCTCACAGGGAGCGCAGCACAATGGCGAGCAAGGCTGCCAGTGGTGCGGCAATGCCGAAAAACCAGGCAAAATAACGCCTCCTGGAAATGGGAAGATCCCCAATGAATTTTCCGCTCTGCCCGTTCATTGCAAACAGAAAATTATTCCCGTTCCATTGGGTGCTGAGCATCCAGACAGGCAGAAGCGCATAAGCGGTTTTTTCCTGCTTCATCCGTACCTGTCTGCGGACGGGAGCCACGGAAGAATATCCGCTGACCGTCTGGTCCATGAGCTGCTCGGCCGTATGCACGCCGCGGTCCTTCGCACGTTCATAGCTCTCGCGGTCATCCACGTCGTAGATATCAGCCAGGAAGCCCGGCATATACGCCGTGGAGAAGGGCTTCATCTCGGAGAAGTCAAAGGGCTCAATAGAATCCATCAGCTCGTCAGGCATTTTCTTCGAGCCGTCTGCAGGGATGTGCCTGAATTTCACCGTTCCTGCCCGGCGAACGTCAAAACTGTCGGTCGATGTAATCAGCTCATCGCCCTGACGGACGCTGGTGACGCGGGTTGTGCGGTATTCCATATCCGCATAGACCGTACCGTCAAACAGCCAGAACGGAACATACATGCCTTTGACCTCTTCAATATGGTTCTGCACCATAAAGGTTTTGGGCAGCATTTTCTTTCCGCGGTAATATTTTGTCAGTGCCGATATGGCTTCTTCTTTTGTTATCCGGAAAGGCAGAATATAGTCGGGCTTCAGCATCCCGTGGAACTGACCGGGTATGACGGTTGGGTTCCCGCAGTAAGGGCAGCTGGTTGCGGCAGTCGTCGCATCGCAGATCAGCTGGGCTCCGCAGGAAGGGCAATTGTACAGCTTCATCCCGTCCGCCTCGGCGTTCCAGCTTTCCTCGTCAGAGCTCAGCGCGTTTTCCGCGCTCTCTTCTCTCGCCGCAGAGTCGGCAGCCGCCTCAGCAGCAGCCTGTTCTGCCTGACTCAGCTTATCCTGATAGAGTTTTTCGATCTCATCCACAGAATACCGGCTGCCGCAGTAGTCGCACTGCAGCATTCCGCTTTCACTGTCAAAATGAAGCGGTCCGGTACATGACGGGCATTGGTAATTGGTCAATTGAGAAGACATTGCCGTCTCCTATCCCTGGATGGTTTCCCGTTCCTTTTCCAGTTCTGCAGCGGGTATGCGGTCCGGCATATCCGCTTTCTCCTTCAGAAGGACGAGATACCAGTCATCAAAATAAAACGGAAGCTGTTCTTTCGGGCTGCTGTTCCAGCGGTCGCCCCAGCTTCTCAGATAAAAGCTGTAGGTAAAAGCCGTGCCGTTGGCGTCATGCTTGAGGTTCTCCATGCAGAGGACCTCGCTGGGTATGTCTATGTTCCATTCGCCGAAATCGATATCGTCGAACATCCAGTTTCCGTAGAGGGAAATCAGATGTCCGTCTCCCTCATCTCGAAAAGTAACGGAGGCAAGCGGTTCAGCCGCACTTCCGTCCTCATCCCATACCGTCAGCTGATAGGCGGAATCCTGAATCCGTCTGAGGCGCGCGCAGCAGTCATACCAGCTCAGTGGCATGCTGCCGTCTGACTCTGTTATCTTCCACCAGCCGTACCAGCTGAAGACATCCGCATTTTCCGCGCCGATATTCTCTGCCGAATCTGCGCTGTTCTCTTCCACTGCATCGGGGCTTGACGCGTCGACAGGCACAAAGCGGAGAACTGTGTCGGAGCCTGCTGCCTTCAGCAGCAGATCGGCCCCGTCGACGCTTCCGCCGAGCAGAATACCGCCGCCCTCAATCATGACAAAGCCCTCGCTCTCAGACCACGTGACCCTGCCTGTCCTCTCGCCGTCTGATACGATCCCCGTTCCGCCGGGATCCAGGCGAAAGTGCAGCGGCGTGCCGGTTGCAGCCTCGTCTGTCAGAATAAGATCGTCATCCGCTGCTCCGGCCAGATCATAGCTGCCGGACAGGCCGCTGGAGTCAGCAGCCTGTCCGCATGCGCAAAGAGCAGAAGCCAGAGCACAAAGCAGAATCAGAAAACTCAGAATTTGCCCGGTACCCCGCATGATTCAAACAGCATCGCCAGTGTCGAAGGGGTCACCGCACTCGGGGCAGAACTTCGGCGGTTTTGTGGGATCTTTCGGCTCCCATCCGCATTTATCGCAGCGGTACTGCGGAACGCCGGCAGGTTTTTTGGCGCCGCATTCGGCACAGAACTTACCCTTATTCACCGTACCGCAGCTCGGGCAGGTCCAGCCGGCTGCTGTTTCCGGCTTTTTTGTGCCGCACTCGGCGCAGAATTTACCGGTGGCCGGTTTTCCGCAGTTCGGGCAGACCCAGCTGTCGGCTGCAGTCACCGGAGCTGTCTGTGCACCCATCTGGTACAGTGACTGGGCATTGACACCTCCGGCGCCCTGTGCCATACCCATTCCGACAAAGCCCATGGCAGCGCCGTTCTCATTGGCAGCTGCAGCCTGCATCGCAGAAGCCTGAGCACCGACGAGATGGGCAGCAGCCATGTTCGGGTTCTTGAACGCGGCATTCCGCTGCAGTTCCTTGATCATGGCTTCGTCTTCCTCGCTGGCCTTCACGCTGGAAACGCCGACCGAGACGATCTCCATCCCGCGGACATCCGACCATTTGGCAGACAGCTCCTGATTCAGTGCGTCGGCCAGTTCGGTCGTGTGGGCAGGAAGCGCAGAATAGCGGACGCCCTTTTCCGAGATTCTGGCAAAGGCCGGCTGCAGTGCGGTCAGCAGTTCGGTCCGCATCTGCCCGGAAATCTGATCGACCTTGTAGTCGTTGGAAATATTGCCGCAGACATTGGTATAGAACAGCAGGGGGTTTGACAGCCGGAAGCTGTACTCGCCGAAGCAGCGGACAGAGATATCAATATCCAGACCGACATTCTGGTCCACCACGCGGAAGGGAACCGGAGAAGGCGTGCCGTACTTGTTCCCGGGAATCTCTTTGGTATTAAAATAGTAAATACGCTGATCCTTGGGTGCCTCTCCGCCGAAGGTAAAGCGCTTTCCGACTACCTTGAAGACCTCCATGATGCTATCGCCCAGATTGCCGGAGAATACGGAAGGCTCAGTAGACGCATCATACTGGTATTCTCCCGGCTCGGCGCACACATCTACAATCTTGCCCTGTTCGACGATCAGCATGCACTGACCGTCGGCAACGGCAATCAGGGATCCGCTGGAGATAATATTGTCATTGCCGTGATTGCTGCTGCGCGCAGAGGTCTTTTTCTTTCCCTTGACTGCCAGTGTATTGTTGTCGAGTGCCTCACAATAGAAATATTCCTTCCACTGGTCCGCCAAAACACCGCTGGCAGTACCGATCGCCGCATGAATAAGACCCATAATCTTGCTCCTTTCTAATTGAAAACAATCCGTCATCACAGACAGGTTTGGCACTATAATAGTAGAACATGAATGAAAAATCAAGTTTTCTTTATGAACATTGCATGTCTGCCGATTGAGAGCAGTTTTTTCTCTGCCTTTATGCTCCTCGGGCGAAAGCGGGGGATCTGGCAGCGGCGGCTTTTCGAACAGCGCAAAAAAGCACTTGCAATTCGCGCCTGTTTATGTTATATTTTCATAGCTTTATTGCATGATTGAATGAACAAACGAGTTTCATGATTAGAAAGGATTGACCCTGTTATGTCTGCCGTTACCATTGTTTTTGCAGTTCTTCAATTGCTCTCCGGTGTTGCCCTGACCGTCATCGTTCTGATGCAGAGCGGTAAAAGCGCCGGTCTGTCCGGTGCCATTTCCGGCGGCGCCGAAACCTTTCTTTCCAAAGGAAAGGCAAAGACGCTGGATGCAAAGCTTGCAAAAGCGACCAAATGGTTCGCGCTGGCTTTTGTTATTCTGACGCTGGTGCTGAATCTGATCAAATAACAAAAGCTGTTTCATCGCAGTATATACTCCGGTGCCTGTGGCACCGGAGTTTTTTATCTGCCCGCACGCATCATGCTTTGAAGGCGGTTATGTACACGGCCGTTTGCCAGGTCGTTTATGTCAATAACGTCTATGCCGAGCTCAGATGCACGGTTCCTCAAAGCAGTTCTGCCTTTTTCTGCTGTGACGATTGCGGCTTTCGCGATATTTCCGCCGAAGCGGTCGCGCAGAATGGCCAGTTCGTTCAGTGCCTCCGTTCTCACGGCAGCCGTCTTGCAGCTTATGAAAACCGGAATAATCCCTCGTGTACACATGACATCCAGTTCGTTGGTTACGGCATCGCGTCCGCTCGTGCCTTCCCAATCCACAACCGCGCTCGTGATCACGTCATCAAACAGACCGGTATCCAGACATGCCTTGTAAATATAAAGTTCCAGTACACTGCCCACATCCCGAAGCCACGTACGAATCTGCGTATCGCGGAACCGGAAGCAGACGGATTCATTTTCTTGGATTTTCAGGTCCGTCAGAAAACCGATCTGTTCCAGATCTCGCAGTGCCTCTTCCGGCGCGTTGATGAAGGCCGCCCGCTCACCTTTTACCGAATACCTTCCGCTCACTTCCAGGGAGAAATCCCCTTCCGGCGTACTCGGCGAGACACGCTGAAGATAGGTTATGATTTTGCTCCACTTCTTTCGGTGTTTCAGATACACGTGAAAGAAGGGTTCGATATCTTCCATATAATGGACAAGAATGCTGTTGTCCACCCTGCCCGGGCGCATGGTGCCGCCGGCCATCAGAAAACAGTCCTCAACACTGTAGGCTATGCTGCAGCGAACGTTCATGGCAAAGCCGGCGTTCCGGATGTTATAGAAACGGTTCTGTCTGCGGCTGTAGGTGAAAACGGGCAGGTCGTTTTCAGCGCTGAGCAGACCCGCTGCGAACAGGACCGCGTCGGTTCCGCCGGTGATGTCCAGTGATGCGTCAGGATACTGCGCCAGTGTTTTTCGGAAAACGCGCAGCACGGCCTCCGCATCATATACGCTTGCATGCAGAAATACAAGTTCGACCTTCATCCCCCGATGTCGGAAAAACTGCCTCAGTTTGTTTTGCATTGTCTGGTCAGAGGAAGCTGTTTCAGGGCAGATATAAATCACCCTTTCCGGCCGGAACATCTCAACCCCGAGTACGTTTTCCAACGGTCGTTCATCGTAAAGCTCAATCAGTGTCTGCATGGAAATCATCTCCTTTGTATACGCCGCATGCATATGCGTTCAAAGCCCTTGCAGAAGCGGCGGCTGTTATCAGCCGCCGCTGTATGGTCTGAGGGGAACAGCACCATTCAGATTCTTCTGCTTATTCCTGTATGATCAGACGATGAACCGACTGTACCCTGTTCATCCGTAAATCGGATATCCGCAGTACGGGCAGTCGCTGTAGGCCATGGACACTTCCCTTCCGCAGCTGGGACAGGTGATCGTGTTATAGGTACTGCCGTCGTCGTTGTAAGCGACATGCAGCTGATAATCCACTCCGTCGATGGTGGTGTACTGGTTATCGTTCTCATCCGGGAGAATCAGTCCCATATTCCCGTAAATATCACAGCTGTAAATGTTGTCGCTGCTGGGATAGTCGTTGTAATAGACCACGGCCGAGCAGCCATCATAGAACTGCCCCTCCACGTTGCATTTCCAGCTGTCGACATAAACCTGGGTACCGTTAGACAGGTTGATGGCATATCCGCCGCCGCCCTCATAGGCCGAGCCGCTCATACTGCCCTGAGAAGGTACCGGCGTCGGGTCAGGCAGCAGGCCCTGGTTGCCAAAGATATTCACCTGGTAGATGTTGGAGGAGCTGGGATAGTCGGTGTAATACACAATGGCGGAGCATCCGTCATAGAACTGTCCCTCTACGCTGCACTTCCAGCCGTCGACATAGACCTGGGTACCGTTTTGCAGATTAATGCTGAAGCCGCCGCCGGCCTCGTAGGCCGAACCGCTCATAGAGCCGTAGCCGGGCGTCGGCGGAGTCGGAGGCGTAGGCGGATTGCCGCTGACATAAATGTATGCCGTACTGGTTGTGGCTGACTGTCCCTGGAAATAGAAGGTGCAGTAGGCGCCCCATCCGTTCATCCAGGATTCCACTCCGGAAACGGTTATGGTCGTGCTGTATTCACCGCTGACGGAAGCACCGGATCCGGAAACAAAGCTGGCCGGTGAATACTGGCCGCCGTCCGGAGAGACAAAGGTCCAGTTCAGAGACTCGTAAGCGTTTGCGCAGGCAACAAAAATAGCATTGCCGCCTACGGCTCTGTTTTCATTGGTGGGGTTCTTCGTAATGGTAAGATAGGTAGGCGTGACCGGCTGCGGCTGCGGCTGCGGTGTTGGAACCGGCATCGGCGTGGGGCTCGGGGCCGGCGCAGCCGTTCCCGTGCCTCCCAAAGCCACAGGCTTCGGCACCGGGAAGATCTCAGTCGGTTCTCTGGTGCCAAGGAACACCTCAAAGCTCTCCGTCAGGCGATCCGGATCGTTGATCTTATCGGCAGTCAGCCACTCGAAGGCCGTATTGCTTCTGTCTGCGCCGACGAAGGCATTGGCGCCGGAACCGTTATACTGTTCCGCTGAGATGGAGATTCCGTTGGTATCTGTGTGCGTAACGTTCTTGGTTCCATTTTCTGCCACGGTATGCTCAACGGCATAGGCGTCATAGCCGACGGTTCCGTTTTTCAGATTGACCGCTGTTTTGACGGTATAGACCTCGTAGTCCGAAATCACCACGTTGTCATAAACCATATAATACCATGTGTCAGTATCCTTGACATGATAGGTATCCACCGTATCTGTCATGATGTCGGGGAAGGATTCATCCTCAGCCTTATCCAGGCGGCAGGCTTCCAGGGACGTGCCGTCCTTGCTGACCGACCAGATTTTCAGGTTGGTCGAGCGGTCGTGAGGATGCTGTGATGCCGCAACAAACTCCAGACGCCCGTTATGATCCAGATCGGTAACCGTATAGTACCAGGGATTTTCAGTGTTGGTCTGCTTCAGGCTGTCGATCTGGGAGGCAATCAGCTGCAGCTGCTGTCTGGGACTGGCCGCCGCATCATCGGCAAATGCCGAAACACTCAGCAAAAGCAGCAGGGCCAGTGCAAGGATGATGCTCAGATAGCTTTTTCTTTTCATTGGATTCTCCTTTTCTGTCAGATTTACGCGATATTGGTTTCCTCGGATATAAAAGATTTTAACACGCCGGACGTCATCGTGCAAGAGAATGCAGCAGAAATATCATGATGCATCTGACTGTCCGGGGATGATCAGGCCGCAGCCATGAGCATGCCGGTTTCGGAAAGGCGTACCGCTTCCAGGCCGTCCGTTGGCAGATAGCTGATCTTTTCTCCTGAACCGGCATCGTTTCTCTGTGCGGCATTCGCAAGGAGCCCCGGAATCAGCCGGATCATATCCGACTTCTCCAGATTCATCAGGTCGACCCACTGTGTGCCGATCAGCACCGTAAGGCCGCTGATTTTTGATCCGCCTGCGGAAATGTTTATAAGCATGTGCAGCGTCAGATAGTCCTCGGCTTCCACCAGAGGAATCTCACCCGTATCGTTTTCTTCCCATGACATCATCTGCAGGAGAAGTCCTTCTCCCCGCAGAACATGCAGCACAGATTCTGCAAATTCGTTGCTCGATTTCTCGTCGTCCACACGGATTTGATTTCCGTCCAGCGTCACATGCTTAAGAATCTCCTGCAGGCTCTCCTCCCATACAGAAGGGTCGCGTCGGCCAAGCATGAGCTGACTGACAAACGCAGATCCAAGTTCTCCAAGCGTCCTGCTGTCCAGCTGAAAAGCGATCATCGACCAGTTGTCATCCTCAAAGGTTTCATTGCCCGGCAGCTTCAGGATGGCCATCTTCTGCCCTTCCGGGAAGCTGACCGGACGCTCAGCCATGTCCAGACGCTCTTCCGCGATTAAGCGGTCAATTGCCTCCCGGTAAACCCCGTTGCCGGAGACATCAGCTGCCCAGTCCAAGAGCGCATGGATCTGACGGTAGTCGGTTTTCGGCGTCATGCCCATGGCGACCGTCATCCAGAAAGAGACTGCCTCTTCATAGCTCATGCCGTGCTCAAGGCACAGCAGCGCGGCAATGCGGTTGAGCAGCGAGGAGTTGGAGTGCACACCGCCGCGGTCATTTGAAGTTTTCGGCACCAGCGTATGCGGCCCGTAGTACAGATCCCAGACACAGGCAGGCTGCTGTTTGGATCGCGGTTCACTCATGCTGCGGATCACATATCCGGTGTTTTCACCCAAAAGCCATTTGCTGTCATCTGTGTCCTGGCAGATATACTCTACCAGATTTCCCATGATATCCGACATGGCCTCGTTGATAGCGCCCTGGTCGTTCTCGTACAGATTTTCATTCATGACAGTGTTTGTAAAGGTATGGGTGTATTCATGTGCCATCACATCCAGACCTTTTACCAGTCCGAGAGGGGTGCCGTTTTCCTTGTACGCGGCATAGCCGAACATCTGATACGCCTCCACACTGCCGATGCTGCAGGCGTTCTCATAAGGGGTATGGCTGCGGTAAGCAAGTCCTTTGAGGATGATAACATCTGTCCCCTGTCCATCCGGGCCGATCCATCCCATATCGGCGTAGAAATCCCAGGCGCGGAGATAGTTATAGTACATGTAGAGGTCTTCATTGTCCCAGCCGCTGTTGCCTGCATCGCTTACCAGATGCAGCGGATGGTCGTCCTGATAAGCCGCTTCGTAAAAATCCGCAACCGCAATCCGGCGATTCACGTCGCCCAGAGCCCATTCTCCGGTTTTCCTGTTTTTCATGACCGGGAGAGTAAC
>JAEEGL010919821.1_pt1 | contig 17017 bp, 15 predicted proteins | sample 9134231 | NCBI WGS metagenome assembly JAEEGL01 (sample SAMN16246548, study PRJNA631951) | gut metagenome | biome: gut microbiome; feature: rumen; material: fiber-attached | host: Bos | place: Iran: Karaj | collected 2018-10
AGCGGCAGCCTGCTTGAGCTTCAGCTTTTCATCCGGGCCCTCATTCCTGTCGGTACCGCTGTAATATATGCCTCTGATGTTGGCAGCCTTGAGTCCTACGGATATGGCTCCGGAAGAAACGAGCACCACATCCCTGCCACCGTTGTGCAGGTCCGTAAGCTCTCTTACGAGCTTTTCAAGCCTGATGAGGTCGGCTCCGCCTGTCTCCTTATGTGTGATAGAAGATGAGCCTATCTTTATGACTATACGTTTTTTGTCTCCAAATTCCCTTTTCATATTGCGATATCTTATCACATTAAACGGTAAATGTCATAGTCACTCTTCGGAAATGTACTGCTCTGCGCATTTCATGCCGTCTATTGCAGCTGACATGATGCCTCCGGCGTAGCCCGCTCCTTCACCCACCGGATAAAGACCCGCTGTACTTACCGACTGCATCTTTTCATTGCGTATGATACGCACCGGAGAAGAAGTCCTTGCTTCAAGTCCCGCAAACAGAGTATCCTTTCCGTCATATCCGGCTATCCTCCTGCCGAAATCGGGCATTGCTTCCATGATATCGTCGCATATGTACGATGGCAGTATCCGTCTTAGATTGCCCATAGTGTAGTTTCCCTTGCATGAAGGAAGCACTTCACCGAAGGCTTCACTCTTCCGGTCACTGCAAAAGTCCTCATAGCGCTGATAGGGAATGGAGCCTCTCCCCTCCTCATATGCCCTCTTCTCAAGCTCTCTCTGGTATCTCATGCCGGCGAGGGCATCCGCACAATGTGCTGCGTAGTCTTCCGGCGTTACTGTGCATACTATTGCTGCGTTGGAGTTTACTCCGTCCCTTGCGGCATAACTCATCCCGTTGACAGTAAGACCTCCCTCTTCGGATGAAGCGTTCACTACATATCCTCCGGGACACATACAGAAGGAATATACTCCTCTTCCGTCTTTACAGTGATATGTCAGTTTGTAGCTGGCACTTTCCTGCCTCATGGCCTTATCTATCATCTGCCTTGTATGCTCGGCCCTCACACCTATAGCGAAGGGCTTTGCCTCCATATGAACGCCGCACTTATAAAGCATCTCAAACGTATCTCTTGCAGAGTGTCCGGGACACAGGAACAGGGCATCGCATGCCACTTCTTCAGCGTCATCGATCAGCACTTTGCAGATCGCGATACTCCCGTCATTTCTTTGCTCCGTTCTTATACCTGTGATCTTCGAGCCGAAATGTATCTCCCCTCCGAGCTCTTCAATCTCTCTTCTTATCGAAGGTATGATACCCATGAGCCTGTCCGTGCCTATATGAGGATGGGCACTTGTGAGTATATCCTCATCCGCTCCGTGTCTTACGAAGGTTTCAAGCACAAATCTCTGCCTTCCCATGCGGTCTTTGATGCCCGTATTAAGCTTACCGTCGGAGAAGGTACCTGCTCCTCCCTCGCCGAACTGTACGTTGGAATCCGTCTTGAGATTTCCCGTACGGAAGAATGCCTCCACATCCGAAGCGCGTTCCATGATGCTCCTGCCTCTTTCAAATACAAGTGGTCTGTATCCGGCGTGAGCAAGGAGAAGGGATGCAAAAATCCCGGCCGGGCCGAAGCCGGCCACTACCGGTCTTTGCTTACGATCTCTTCCCCCCGAAGGATATGAATATCTGACCTCCTCCATGAGAGTGACATTTTTCCCTGCACATCTTTCGACAGTCTTTTTTTCGTGATCTGTACAAAGCGAAACACTGTAAACTTCGAATATCTCATTCTTTTTTCTGGCATCCACGGATCTCGACAGCACCGTAAAATCGCGTATCCTGCTCTCCGGTACTCTGATAAGGTGTGATACCTTCTTTTTTACATGATCGATACCGGATCCTTCCGGTACCCTTATCTCTGTGACCTTTATCATTTCTGCTCTCCGGCAGCGGCTTTTCCTGCCATGTATCCCGTAGCCCATGCAAAGTGCAGATTGTAGCCTCCGCATACGCCGTCTGCATCGAGCATCTCTCCGGTCACGTATATACCCTTTGCGGATCTTAACATGCAGCTGCCGTCTATCTCGGTAAGTGCCACGCCACCGGCAGTAGTCTGTGCCCTTGTCATATCCTTTATGATATCTACTGACACTTCATATATCCGATGCTTCACAGCCTTTACAAGCTCATCCAGATAGCCCTGTTTTCTCGTGTCCACAGGATGTACGATGTAGTTGATCAGCTTTTTGGGGAAGAGTCCCACAAGCTGTTCCGATAGCTTTCTTTCGGGAAAAGCCGATATCCTTCTTTCCATCATCTGTCTGAAGCCTTCATCGTCCTCACCCGGAAAAAGGTCACACTCCACATATACTCTCTCGCCCGCACCTATCCTTCTGCATGCGTTTCCCGATATATCCAGGGCACATATTCCCGAAAGGCCTTTGTCAAAAGGCTGCAGCTCACCGAAGGATGATTCGATCTTCCTTCCGTTCTCGTCTTTAAGTGTGAGAGCCGCTTCACATCTTATCCCTGTGATCGCCGTAAGATCCTCTTTCAGTATCAGAGGCGTCAGAGCCGGATAAATATCCGTAGTCGATACACCGAGTTTTCTCAAAAGCTCAAATCCCGATCCGTCAGAGCCTGTCTTCCTCGCAGCCTTTCCACCGCAGGAAACTATCACGGCGTCATACTCCCTGCCCTCTTGAAACAGATCGCTCTTTACGATTATTCCACCGGTGTCATTCTTATCTACTGAAATATTGCGGCATCCGCAGGTGATGCCAACCCCGAGTCTTTCAAGCTCGAGCTTGAGCGCAGTCCTTATGGATTCGGAGGTATCGGTATACGGATATATGCCGCCCCGCCTTGTTCTGCAAGGTATGCCGATATTTTCAAAAAACTGTATGCAGTCTTCATAACTGAAGTTCTCTATCACTGCATCTATCACACCGTCCCTGTCGGTAAGTGAATGATAATGGGCACGGCTTATATCAACATTTGTATAATTGCATTTACCGTTTCCCGTTATAAGGATCTTGCTTCCGATACTGTCCGTATGCTCGAATAAAGAAACGGCCGCCCCCGATCCGGCAGCAGTTATCGCTGCCATGATCCCGGATGCGCCCGCTCCGATGACTGCTATTTCCTTCTTCCTCATACTATTCCCGTTTTCTTTATAAACCTGACAAGCTTCGCGCCCATCGGCATATCATACATCTCTTCCTCTCTCACTGCCCCAAGCTTGATGATGCATACCATGTACACAACCATTCCTACGACACCTGGGATCATAACCTGTATCAGTGGACCTGTGAATAGTGAGAGTATCTTCTGCAGGATGAATACTATGACTCCCATCACTATCGAAGACAGGCCTGGAAGTATGAACGTGCCTCTCTTTTCCTGCTTATGCCCCAGTGAATGCTTGAGTGAAAGACTGTTGAGAAGGCACATGCAAAGTGAAAAGACTATCGTTGAAATCACTACCGCATATATTCCGAGATCCGTCTTCTCCATCAGGGCAATAAGAGCAGCAATATGTATCACAAGAGATATCACGGCATTCTTTACGGGAAGGTTCATCCTGCCTATACCCTGCAGCATACCGTTGGAAAGAGTGGACATGGAGTAGGTCATCACAGTCACGGCCCCTGCTCTTATCAGGGCGGCAGCAAGTGACGGATCTCCCGAGAAAAGAAGCTCAACCACAGGTGTTGCAAGCACGAAGAGACCGGCAGCACACGGGAAAGCTATTATCATCGTATATCTCATGGCGACACTGATCCTCCTCCTCGCCCCCTTCTTATTGTCGGAAGCTATGCAGGAAGCAAGTGCCGGAACGGCCGAAGCCGACATGGAGTTTGCCAGCGCTATCGGTACATTCAAAAGCAGCTTCGCTTTTCCGGTATATACGCCCCATATTGCTGTTTTCTCTGCACCGAGGCCCTTATCCGCCATGATATGGTTGAAGATGAAATTATCGAGGATATCATTGATATTATAAATAGCCGTAGACATGATGACCGGAAGGACGGTAAGGAGTATGATCCTGAACACTTCTCCGTATCCTTCGACATATCTGGAATCATCCTCGAGATATTTCTTCCTCAGTCTTCCTGCCACCATAAGATACAGGATCACAAGAAAAAGCAGTGCCGCAAAGGCACCGACACTTGTACCAAGCGTACTGCCGGCAGCTCCGTATGCATATGACAGGTCGTCGTTTCTTAAGATCGCCGCAGTTTTTTTGCCGTAATCAAACAGCGCCTTGGCAGCCGCTATGCTCACTATGGCATTTACGATCTGCTCTATGATCTGGGATACGGCTGTAGGAATCATATTCCCCATACCCTGGAAATATCCGCGGAACACTCCCATGATCGCGACCACCAGAAGTGTAGGTGCAAATACTCTTAATGCTATGGCCGAAAGGGGCTCCTCAAGAAGCTCTGCCAGTATATTTGCTCCGAAAAGTACCACAAGACCTACCGTACCGCCTGTGAAGGCAGCAAAGAGCAGGCCCCCTCTGAAGACCCTGTTTGCATTTCTGTATTGTCTTTTGGACAGTCTGGCCGATACGACCTTGGATATGGCAAGGGGAAGCGAATAAGAAGATATTAGAAGCATTATATTGTAGATATAATATGCGGAAGCATAATAACCGTTGCCCTTATCACCGATGATGTTCGTCACCGGTATGCGGTATATCATGCCGATGATACGGGTAATGAGACCTGCCATTCCAAGCAGGCCGCCCTGCACGATAAAATTGCCGCCTCTCTTCTTCTCCCGAGCCATCTGTTATCTGATAACTACCTTGTCACCCTCTGTGTCCTGTATTATCTCTATCATAGTCTTGCCCTGATTGAAGAGTATCTCCTGATTGTTGGAGTCAAGATAACGGACAGCTCCGGTTCCGTTCTCGCCTCCAAGGTATACCCATGTACCGTCCACGGCTTTGCCGTGAGTGATGTACGTCATCTTGCCGCCGCCATGACAGTCAAAGCCGAGATAACCCTTTTCATCTATCTTTTCCCACGCTGTATACTGCAGGATCACATTATCAAAGGAAAGCTGTTCGCCCGTCACGTCATCGACATGCTCCTCCCCGTACTGCCACCTGTAATACTTGCCGTCGCTTTCGTTGTAGTCGAGCCAGGGCTTGTTTATCAGGTAGCCTGTCTCTATATGAGTTGCATCATAGGCAGCGCTTTCCTGAGTGAGATCGTTCACGTCTCCGTCCTTTGTGAACGTGAATTTGCCGATATAATCATCATTGTATGTGTTTCTGTAGCCCATATCCTCTATGCCCTTCTTTATACCCTTGGCGGAAGCATAGGCGTTGTGAGGTGCCACTCTGTCTGTGGTACGGTAATAGACAGTATCACCTATCGCAGCGAGTCCCGAAAGATTGTTCACATAGTCCTCCTCCAGAAGAGGCAGGGCATATGCAGACTGTCCGTAATGACAGTAGATCGAGTCAAGCTCAAGTGCGAAGTATACAAAGTAATTTCTGCACGATCTTACCGATCCTATCTTTTCCAGATCATCATAGTTTTCAAACACACCCATCATACGGGTCAGTCCGCCCTCGACCACGCTCTCATACATGACGTCTGCCGCAGCCACTCCGCTCATGGGCATCGCATCTTCGATATTGTTCAGCATAATGGCTACAGGACGCCTGTCACCCACTTCAGTCGGTACCATCTTTCCGGAGAGATAGCTTCTGACCATGTTGCCGTCTCTTTCTCTCTCTTTTCCAAGTGAAGATCTGTAGCCTTTCTGTGCGGTTATGGCGTCATTATTCTCTGATTCTTCAAGCGACACCTCCTGCGCACTGTCAGACGATATGGTCTCCTCATATTTCTCATAGGCTTCGGCATCAGACGGTGCCTCCGCATCATCATATGCTGCGGCGTCAGCAGCGGGAGCTGCCTGATTTCCGCATCCTGTCACGGATAATAAGGTCATTCCCAGAATACAAAAAAGTGCCGTTATCTGTTTTCTCTTCAAGATCTATCTCCTTATACCAAGTTTTTCCATTATATCATTCTGAGCCTGCTCCATTACCGAAGCTTCATCAGGCTCCATATGGTCAAATCCCTGCAAGTGTAACATACTGTGTGCGATTAGGAAAGCGTACTCCCTTAACACCGTATGTCCGTACTCCGCAGCCTGCGCCAGCACATGATCTGCGGAGATCACTATGTCTCCCAAAAGCAGCTCACCGCTGTCCGGGTCAAAGGCATCCGGCGAATCCTCCTCTATGTTACTGAAATCTCCCGGCTTTTCAAACTCAAGCATCGGAAACGACAGCACATCCGTTGCCCTGTCAGTCTCCCTGAATTCTCTGTTCATCTCCCGTATCGTATCATCATCCGTAAGGGTGAGTGAGATGTCGCATTCATAAGGACAGCCTGTGTATTCCAGAGCCGCCAGGGCCACTTTTTCAAATACCTGCCTGACATCCAGGTCAAGTTCGCTGATACCCTCGTCACACTCAACGGAGAAAGTCATAATACATCTTCTCTCCCTTAAGGTACCTTCTTATCTCTTCAAGCTCGTAATAAGGTATTGCGGATTTCTTCAGTATGGCTTTCTTGCCGGAGAAAAGCCTCAGTATGGAGCTGTCTATGAATTTATTCATGTCCGGATCACCCTTGCCTTTGGCGAACTCGTTCATCAGATCGCATATCACATTATCGACGATGAACGCGATGGACACCTCCGCAGATACCTTGCATCCTTCCTTTATCTCTCCGTATTCCTTAAGAAGCGCCATCAGATCCGAAGGGAAGCCTTCCGAAGTCGCAAGCTTCATTGTCCTCATGGCAAGTGTGGCGTCATCATCGATGAGCACACCGATACGATGATAGAATCCGAGTCCTCTCATAAGGACCTTGTCATATCCGAATTTCTCGGCAAAAAGATCCGTATAGTGAGCCGTATGTATGGCTCTCTTGTATTCCGTTTTGTCTGCACTCTTCAGCTCGAGAAGCAGAGGATGTTCGGGATCCACGACTGTCTTATACAGATCCTCGCTCTTCTTGATCACGTTATTGTAGTATCTGTAGCCTGATATCTCCATGATGATCACACTCAGTATGAGCCCTACCACGGGATCTATCACGACTTCCGGTGTGATATCCATCCTCTTCATGACGATAAGCGCTGTATATAAAAGGACGTAGAGCAGAGAAAAGATCACAAGTACCTCTGCATATTTGCCGCTCCTGCTCCTGCTGTACATAAGTGCCATCCCGATCACTCCTATAACGGTAACGAAGAGGAAATACTCAAATGATCTCTCCGTGATGAGGAAAGGAATGGCTGTAAAATAAAGAACTGTTGTAAGACCGAGCGTAGGTGATGAAATAAAAGCTATCACTACACTGAAAGCTGCTATGGGTACCATGAAATCGGGGATGAAGCCCTGCACCGCAGACACAAGTGCCAAAAGCGTCATGAACATCGAAACACGCAGTGTTATGTGCTTGCGGCTAAGGCTTATAACGCCAAAAGAAATGATACATATCGAAACGACCGCACGTAATGCGGCGATGGCCGATGACTGTACAAAATAAGCACAGACAGCGGTTACGAGTGAAGGTACTATGACAGGTATAAGGATATGCAGACCTGATCTGCTTTTATTTTCGGTTACCATTTCTGTGAGTATTCTTCTTTCTCTTTCTGTCCGATGCCTCATTCCTGGCATCATATTCTTCATACGCCTTTACTATCTTCTGTACCAGAGGGTGTCTGACGACATCCTTTGCACTTAAGTTTACAAAGGCGATATCTTCTATCTTTGAAAGGACCCTGCTCGCTACATCAAGACCTGAGACCGTGCCTTCCGCAAGATCCATCTGTGTCCTGTCTCCTGTGATCACGACCTTCGAGCCGAAGCCTATCCTCGTAAGGAACATCTTCATCTGGGCAGGTGTAGTATTCTGCGCTTCATCAAGGATGATAAAAGCATTGTCCAAAGTCCTGCCTCGCATATAGGCAAGAGGAGCCACCTCGATAAGTCCCTTTTCCATGTTTTTCTGGAAGGACTCCGCTCCCATGATACTGTAAAGAGCATCATAAAGCGGCCTCAGATAAGGGTCTATCTTGCTCTGCAGATCACCCGGCAGAAAGCCAAGCTTCTCCCCGGCCTCTATGGCCGGTCTTGTAAGGATTATCCTTGATATCTCCTCTTTCTTGAAAGCCGTGACAGCCTTGGCTATCGCAAGATATGTTTTTCCCGTTCCCGCAGGTCCTATCGCAAAGACTATCATGCGTCTGTCTATCGCATCGGTATACTTCTTCTGTCCGACTGTCTTCGGCTTTACGGGTCTGCCCTGTACGGTATGGCATATCACATCATCATCCACAGATGTAATGAATTCCCTGGATGAATCCTGTATGCTCTCAAGCGTATAGTTTATCTTCTGATCGTCTATGATCTCTCCTTTTTCGGCAAGGGCAAGGATCTCCTTTAGCATGTATACTGCTTCCGATCCTGCTGTCTCCGGGCCTTCTATCGATATCATGTCATTACGTATCGATATATCAACGCCCAGTCTTTTCTCTATGGCAAGTATGTTCCTGTCAAAGGCTCCGGTTACATTCTGTATTGTATTATTGCTGTAGCCGCTGATGCTTATGGTCTTATTCATCTAAGGTATATATTAGTCTTGCCTTTTCCGGCTTTTCATCCACAACGGATACGGAAGAGAGGAACTGCTTTGAAGCCTCGTTTGCCGTTTCTTCGTTAAGGCTGTAGATCTCGCAGAGCAGATCTCCTTTTTTCACACTGTCTCCGTTCTTTTTCTTCATGCAAAGCCCTACGGAGAGATCTATCTCCTGCTCCTTGGTGACCCTGCCGCCCCCGAGTATCTTCACGCACTCACCTATACCGGCACAGCTTTTCACACGAAGATATCCGTCACTTTGAGCATGTACACCTGTGGTAAGCGGCGCACTTTTGAAGCGTCCGTAATCCTCTGTCACCATGGGATCTCCGTGCTGGGCTTCTATCATTTTTTTGAAGCACTCGAGAGCCTTTCCGGACTCTATGACTTCCGTTGCCATCTTCCATGCTTCCTCTTTGGATGTAGCACGTTCTCCGGCAATTATCATATCGGGGATGATCTCTTTCATCACTTCCATGACATCTTCATCCGCTCTTCCCTTAAGGGCTTCTATCGCCTCGATCACTTCCACAGAGTTGCCGATGGCATGCCCCAAAGGCTCATTCATATCGGTGATCACAGCGGTCATCTTAAGACCGGCCCTCCTGCCTATATCCATCATGATACGTGCGAGTTCCACGGCAGACTCCTCATCCTTCATGAATGCACCTGTACCGTGAGTTACCTCAAGTACTATGGCGTCGCTTCCCGCAGCGATCTTTTTGCTCATAATGGATGAGGCTATAAGGGGAGCACAACCGACAGTCCCGGTCACATCTCTCAGCGCGTAAAGAAGCTTGTCAGCCGGAGCCAGATCCTTAGACTGTCCTATGAGAGCATATCCGGTATTCTTAACCTGCGATATGAAATCCTCCTCGGAAAGAGTGACCGAAAAGTTCGGTATGGATTCCAGCTTGTCTATGGTCCCTCCTGTAAAGCCGAGACCCCTGCCGCTCATCTTTGCTGTGGGGACCCCGCATGACGCAGCTATCGGTGCCACGATCAGCGTCACCTTATCACCTACGCCGCCCGTTGAATGTTTGTCCACCTTTATGCCCGGTATATCGGACAGATCCATGATATCCCCGGATCGTGCCATAGCCATCGTAAGCTCGTATGTTTCTTCACTGTCACATCCGTTCAGATAGATCGCCATAAGCAGAGCCGATACCTGATAGTCCGGTATCTCTCCGGCCACATAGCCGTCGATAAAATACTGTATCTCCTCTTTTGTCAGCTTTCCCTTATCTCTTTTCTTTTCAATGATATCTATGAATCCTGACATTTTTTTCTCCGACAATCTATTTGTGGTAAGGTTCTCCTTTTATTATCCTGAAGGCTCTGTATAGCTGTTCTAAGAAGATGACCCTCATCAGCTGATGAGGATAAGTCATCCTGCCGAAGCTTAAGTGCATATTTGCCCTTTTTGTAACAGATGCATCTATCCCGTCCGATCCGCCTATTATGAAGCAGATATGGCTGCTGCCTGCATTCATAAGATCCTGTATGCTTTCCGCAAACTCAGTAGACGACAGCTGTTTCCCGTCTATCTCAAGCGTGATAAGATATGCATCCTCTTCGATATGCTGCGCTATCCGTGAAGCCTCGCTCTTCATATCCGGTCCGTCCTGGACCTCTTTGATATCAAGCTTCACATATCCCGTAAGCCTTTTGGCATATTCGTCAACGGCGTCTCTTAAGTATTTCTCCTTCAGTCTGCCGCAGGCGATAAGCGTGACATGCAGCATGACTTACTCGAAATACTCCGTATAGAGCTCTTCGATCAGCTGAGACATCAAAGATTCCTCCACATCCATGAACCTCTCTGATATCTTCTTTCTGATGATATCCGTTCTCTCAAAGTAGATATCGCTTTCCTCGATCTCTCCCTCGAGCTCACTGTCAACGGAAGCCGCATCATATGTTTCGGTGAACCATTTTTTTATCTCGGCTCTTTTCCCTGTCTCACGTATGGCATCCTGTGCCACCGTCTTTGACCTTAGCAGAGCTCTCACCCCCAGGACAAAGAACAACGTAAACAGGAATGTCATCACTATCTTGGTCACTATACCGAAAGCACCGCTGACCTCCAGCGGTATAACCCCGGTAAGTACCAGGATCATGGCGATGAGACCTATACCCCCTACAAGCACCAGAGTGTATCCTGATGACTTCAGATCTTTAGCCTTCTCCGTAAGTGTCATATGCCCTCTCCGTTTATCTGCTCAAGTATTCATCTATCCCCTTTGCAGCCTTACGTCCTGCCCCCATAGCCAGGATAACGGTAGCAGCACCGGTAGCGCAGTCTCCGCCTGCAAACACACCGGGTCTTGATGTTGCACCTGTCTCCTCGTCAGCAATGATACATTTCTTTTTGCTGGTATCAAGGCCTTTTGTAGTACCCGGTATCAGAGGATTCGGTGTGGTGCCCAAAGACATGATGACTGCATCACACTCTATCTCATATTCGGATCCGGGGATCTCTATGGGCCTTCTCCTGCCCGATGCATCAGGCTCTCCGAGTTCCATCTTTATGACTTTTATTCCCTTTACAAAGCCCTCTTCATCCTCAAGTATCTCTACAGGATTGGTAAGCAGTGCAAACTCAATGCCTTCTTCCTTTGCATGATGTACCTCTTCAGCCCTTGCCGGAAGCTCCTGCTCAGACCTCCTGTACACCACAGTCACCTTGGATCCGAGCCTCAAAGCTGTACGTGCCGCATCCATCGCAACGTTTCCGCCGCCTACGACAACAGTCTTCTCGCCCTTGTTTATAGGTGTGTCATAATCATCCCTGTATGCTTTCATAAGATTGGCTCTTGTCAGATACTCGTTTGCGGAGTATACGCCGAGAGCCTGCTCACCGGGTATATGCATGAACATGGGAAGTCCGGCTCCGGAAGCGATATATACCGCATCAAATCCCTGCTCATCCATCAGCTCGTCTATAGTCTCTGATTTGCCGATGATATAGTCTGTCTTTATCTCCACTCCGAGTGATATGACGTTTTCGATCTCCTTTGCAACTACCTTGTCCTTCGGAAGCCTGAACTCCGGTATACCGTACACCAGCACGCCTCCTGCCTTATGCAAAGCTTCGAATATCGTCACATCATAACCCATCTTGGCAAGGTCTCCGGCGCAGGTCAGTCCGGACGGTCCGGCTCCTACCACCGCTACCTTCTTGCCTTTCTTCTGGTTCTCCTTCACTGGAGTGATGCCGTGCTCTCTAGCCCAGTCAGCCGTATACCTCTCAAGCTTTCCGATGGATACCGGCTCACCCTTGATGCCTCTTATACAGTTACCCTCGCACTGCTTCTCCTGAGGACATACTCTGCCGCATACGGCTGGCAGTGTGCTTGCCGCACTGAGTATCTCAAACGCCCCTGCATCGTCTCCGTCTTTAATCTTACCGATGAAGCCCGGTATATCGATACTTACCGGACAGCCTTCCACACACTTGGGATTTTTGCACTGCAGACATCTTGTAGACTCGGCTCTTGCCTCTTCCTCATTGTATCCGAGACATACCTCATCAAAGTTCTTTGCCCGCTCCTTGGGATCCTGCTCCGCTACCGGAACCTTCTTCATCATATCTACTTCTATAGCCATTTATCTTATCTCCTAAACAATTTACTATCTGTCTGTATCCTGCCTTTTATCAGCAGTTGCCGCATCCGCCTTTATGCGTCTTGCCTTCCTGATACTCGAGCAGCCTTCTTCCCTCTTCCGTTTTGTAGAGCTTCATCCTCTTCATAGCCGAGTCGAAATCCACCTTGTATCCGTCAAATTCGGGGCCGTCCACACAGGCAAACTTCACTTCATCTCCAACTATCAGTCTGCATGCACCGCACATACCTGTACCGTCCACCATGATCGGGTTCATGGATACTGTGGTGGGTATGCCGAGTTCCTTTGTAAGCTTCACACAGAACTTCATCATTATCATAGGTCCTATGGATACGCACATATCATAGTGTCTGCCCATATCCTTTACGAGCTCTTCTATCACGGCAGTGACCATGCCGTGCCTTGCATATGAACCGTCATCGGTAGTGACGAATACATGTTCCTCGCCTACCGCATCGATCATTTCCTTTTCCATTATCAGGGTGTCGTGTGATTTCGTACCGATGATGACATCCACATCCACACCGTGCTCCTTGAGCCACTTGGCCTGAGGATATACCGGAGCAGTACCGAGACCGCCTCCTACAAGAAGGTAATGTCTTTTCCTTACTTCCTCTATAGGCTCATTGACATATTCCGCAGCATTTCCCAGAGGTCCTACCACATCGGCAAAGCTGTCTCCCGCCTTTTTCTCGGCTATCTTGTAGCTTGATTCACCTATCGTCTGAAAGACTATGGTAACGGTTTCCTTATCCCTGTCGTAATCGCATATGGTAAGAGCTATCCTCTCACTCTCCTCGTCAGCCCTTACTATCAGGAACTGTCCCGGCTCACATGCATGAGCCACGTTGGGAGCTTCGACGACCATCAGATAGGTCTTTTCCGCGAGCTCTCTTGCCTCTAAAATCTTAAACATCCACATTCTCCTCCTGTATTACTGTATATCCGTGTATGTGCGATATGCGTGCTGTTTCAAAGCTGTGCCAAAACAAAGATATTATATATGGCACGTATAGCATTTTCAAAATCCTCGTTCTTGACGCCGATTATGATATTAAGCTCGGATGAGCCCTGATCTATCATCTTTACGTTTACGTTGGCATGAGCCAGAGCTGAGAATATCCTTCCCGAAGTTCCCTTTGAGGATTTCATGCCCCGTCCGACGACCGCGATAAGAGCCAGATCAGATTCTATGTCTATGCTGTCAGGATGGGTCAGCCTGTTTATCTCGGATACGACCCTCTGTTCTTTTTCGATAAACTCATCCTGATGAACGATAATAGTCATCGTATCTATTCCGGAAGGCATATGTTCGAAGGATATCTCATTGTCTTCAAAGGCCTGAAGTACTTTCCTTCCGAAGCCCACCTCCGAATTCATCTTGTCCTTCTCAATGTTTACGGAGCAGAAGCCTTTTTTGCCCGCGATACCTGTGATCACGAATCTTGACTTCTGGCCTGTACTCTGTACTATCCACGATCCCTCATCATCCGGCTTGTTCGTATTCCTGATATTGATGGGGATACCCTCACGCCTTACAGGGAAGATGGCGTCTTCATGAAGGACGGATGCACCCATATATGCAAGCTCGCGAAGCTCTGTATATGTGATCATCTCTATCTTTTCGGGATTGGTGATGATACGGGGATCAGCCACCGAGAAACCGGATACATCTGTCCAGTTCTCATATACATCTGCCTTGACTGCACGCGATACTATCGATCCCGTGATATCCGAGCCGCCTCTTGAGAAAGTCTTCACGCTTCCGTCAGGCTTTGCACCGTAAAAACCGGGAATGACTGCCCTGTCTATGCCGGAGAGCTTACCTCTTAAGATATCGTTCGTCTTCTCCGCATCATAGTTGCCATCCTCCCTGAAGAAGATGACCGAAGCTGCATCCACGAACTCATATCCGAGATAATCAGCCAGTAGTATGCCGTTCAGATACTCTCCGCGGCTTGCTGCATAATCGCTTCCCGCCTTTTCCGCAAACCTTTTCTTTATCTCCTTGAATTCACCGGAGAGGTCAGTCTTAAGTCCGAGACCGTCTATGATCTCCTGATATCTGCTCTTTATCTCTGACAGAGCTTTCGAAAAGTCTTTATCGGCTTCCGCAAGCTCATATGCATGATAGAGCATATCCGTCACCTTTCTGTCTGAAGAATCTCTTTTTCCCGGAGCCGAAGGTATCACATACCTTCTGTCCTTATCAGACCTGATGATGTCTCCGACCTTTTTGAACTGTTCGGCACTTGCCAGAGAACTTCCGCCGAATTTTACTACTTTTTTCATTTCCTGCACTTTCTCCCGTATGCTGTATATTAAGCAAAAATGGCTTTTTTAACTATATGAATGAGATCTGATCCTTCGACATGGATCCTATCCTTGCAAGCGAATACACTTCAAATCCGGCATCCTCGAGCTTTTCCCTGCCCGGCTGGAAAGCCTTCTCTATCAGTATGCCGATACCTGCAACGGTAGCATGTGCCATACGAAGGAGCCTGACTGCTCCGGTCACCGCTTCACCGTTTGCAAGAAAATCATCTATGATGAGTACATGATCGTTTTCCGAGATCACTTCTTTCGAAAGGGTAAGCTCATAATTGGTTCCCTTGGTAAAAGATGCCACCATGGTCTGATATAGATCATCATTGAGCACTTTGGACGGCTGTTTCTTCAGTATGACCATCGGAACGTTCATCTCAAGTGAAGTAAGAAGTGCCGGTGCTATGCCGGAGCTTTCTATCGTCACTATCTTGGTGATCCCTTTCCCCTTGAAATGTACCGCAAATTCTCTTGCACATCTCGACATAAGGAGCGGATCCACCTGATGATTGATAAAGGTATCCACTCTCAGGATATCCTCATTGATCGCCCTTCCGTCACTCAGAATCTTTTCTTCCAATAGTCTCATTTCTTCACCCCTGTTCAAAAGAATGTTTCAAAAACAAAATTACCGTTGCTTCCCTGTTTTGCCCTGTAAAAGCCGAGGTTGTCGGCATCTATCGCATATACGTTACCCGTGGCCTTCGGAGTGCCTCCGGGATCAGTGTAGTACTCATTTATCACGTAAAAAGATCCGTTACCCGAATTCACCATCCTGACAGGCTCATATGTGAATGTCCCGAGCGAGCCTATCACATGACCGTATACATCTGCAAGTACTCCTGCCTGGATAAGATTGACTATGCAGTAATTTGCTGCATCAGCCGCCGTACATACTCCTGACGATCCCATGTCATAGTCCAGATATACGGGATCGCTCATATTACCGTTCTCATCCATGAATCTAAAGGCATATTTGCTCTTTCCGAGCGGAAGCCACATCTCATTGTCGCCCCTGTACACTTTGGATTTCTCGTCAGGATCCGATCCGTCTTCGGTATAGTATATGATGCCTTTGAATTCGGCGCTCTCAGGAGCGGCGTTGTCCGATACTGTAACCGTAAGCCTTTGCGGCCCGGTATAGCTTCCTGATGCAGGTGTCGCAACGAGCTGCCAGTTATGAAGCGGTGCCTGCTCAGTACTGTCTTCCGATACGGTCTCATCCATATTTCCTGCAGGAGCCTCCTCTGTCATTTCCTCATCCGCAGCCTTATTGTTTTTACCGCTCATATTGGCTGTGACGGCATTCTCTACCGCCTGCTCCGGTATGAAAGAAACACCGGACAGGCTTTTGGAAGCAACGACCGCCACTACGATAAGTACGATCAGCAAAAGTCCTGCCATGATGACAGTTGTGATCTGGTCTGTCCTTTCCCTGTTCTGCTCGTTCTTTCTCTTGATACCCGATGCCTCATCCTTCTTTACCATGGGTATTTCCCTGGTAGTGGCATCTATATCGTATTCAGCTGTCGTACTGTCGGATACGTCTATACGGTTTACGGTCCCCGCTATGTCCGAAGAAGCACTGTCAAGATTGTCCTCCAGATCAGCATCATAATCAGGCACGATCTGGACGGCATATCCGCAGCTCGGACAATACAGTTTTCCCTCCGGTATATCAGTTCCGCACTTAGGACATTCCATTCTTTCTATCCCTGGCTGATATCAATACATTCTTCATAAGCATAGCTATGGTCATGGGGCCTACTCCTCCGGGCACGGGAGTGATAGCTCCCGCTACAGGCTCCACATCAGCGTAATCCACATCGCCGCAGAGCTTCCTGCCACCATTCTTCTCGGGGTCGATCCTGTGTATCCCAACATCTATGACAGTAGCCCCTTCCTTTACATACTCGTGCGTGACAAGCTCAGGCTTTCCGATAGCGACGATCAGTATATCCGCTCTGCTGCATACATCCTCGATATGCCTCGTCCTTGAGTGCACCACCGTGACCGTGGCATTCTCACGCAGCATGAGCATCGACATGGGCTTGCCTACTATATTGGACCTGCCCATCACCACACATTCTTTTCCTTCCATCTCCACATTGCTGCGGCGTAAAAGCTCTATGATGCCGGCAGGAGTACAGGATACGAATCCCTTCGTACCTATGCTGAGTGCCCCTACGGAACGCCTTGAAAAACCATCCACGTCCTTTGAGGGGTCTATGGCTTCTATGATCCTGTCTTCATCGATATGCTTAGGTACGGGAAGCTGTACCAGGATGCCGTCCACCTCGTCATCAGCGTTGAGCTTTTCGATAAGCTCTATAAGCTCTGCCTCCGATGTCTCTTCGGGAAGCTCGTATGAAAGAGATCTGATGCCGCAGTATTCACATGCGGTCTTCTTATTCTTCAC